>AGTN01362379.1_pt1 | contig 15507 bp, 15 predicted proteins | sample 314218 | NCBI WGS metagenome assembly AGTN01 (sample SAMN02954264, study PRJNA73603) | bioreactor metagenome | biome: terrestrial; feature: non-aerated bioreactor; material: poplar woody material; isolation source: poplar biomass | place: USA | collected 2006-12 | reverse complement strand
GGTGCCGCCAGCCAGGGCGCAGCCTTCGGTGTCCAGCACGGCGTTGACCAGCATCCTGCCCATGCGGCCGGCGCAGCCGACGATTCCGATCTTCATGTCTTTCTCCAGCTCAGACGCCAGTGGCAAGAATGTCCAGGGCGCCGATGATCTCATGGTGGTATTGGGCCAGCGAGTCCACCCGCTCGCCCAGCACCGCCAGCGGAACGCCGGCGATCTGGGCGGTCAGTATGGCAAGGCGCTGGCCGTCGATGGTGAATACCGGATACAGGCCGCGAATGGGCCGGTCGCCAAGCATGGAGGCGGGAACCAGCGGCACCACCGCCACCGTGTCCAGGCCGCGCAACAGGTCGGACTGCACCACCAGCAGATAGGGCGGATGCCCGCCGGCTCCGTTGCGATGAACGTCGAACTGAGCCATCAGAACGGCCGCAACCCGTCGCTCCACACGCCGTGCTCCGCCACATAGCGGTTATAGGCATCGATCGCCTCGTGGTTCTCGTCCTGCCAAGCCCGCGCCCTGGCCTCGCGCACCCGCTTCTCCAACTCGCCTTCCAGGGTCTGGGACAGGTTGATGCCCAGCTCCTTGGCTTGGCGCAGCAGGTCTTCGTTGACGCTGACGTTGCAGGCCTTCTTGGGCGCCTTGGGGTCGAAGACGGCGTTCATGGCGACCTCCATGTCTTATGCGCATATCTTATGCGCATAAGACATGGGCATTCAACGCCTATTCCGTCAGGTCCTTCCACAGTTCCTTCACCTTGGCGAAGAAGCCGTGGCTTTCCGGGCTGTTGTGCTTGCCCTCGGCGGAATCGGCGGCGGATTCGAATTCCCGCAGCAATTCCTCCTGGCGCCTGGTCAGGTTGACCGGGGTCTCCACCATGGCCTGGATGAACATGTCGCCGCGCGCCGGGCTGCGCAGCACGCTCATGCCCTTGGCCTTCAGGCGGAACTGGTTGCCCGACTGGGTGCCGGGGGGAATGGTCACCTTGGTCAGGCTGCCCTCGATGGTCGGCACCTCGATGGTGCCGCCCAGGGCGGCGGTGGTCATGGGGATGGGCACGCGGCAATAGATGTTGGCGCCGTCGCGCTGGAACAGGCGGTGGCCGGCGATGGACAGGAAGATGTACAGGTCGCCCGGCGGCGCCCCCCTCATGCCGGCCTCGCCCTCGCCGGACAGGCGGATGCGGGTGCCGTCCTCGACGCCCGGCGGCACCTGCACCTGCAGGGTCTTGTCCTTGCGCACCCGGCCCTGGCCGCCGCACACGCGGCAGGGATCCTTGATGACCTTGCCCATGCCCTGGCAGATCGGGCAGGTGCGCTCGATGGTGAAGAAGCCCTGCTGGGCGCGCACCTTGCCGGCGCCGCGGCAGGTGGAGCAGGTCACCGGCTGGCTGCCGTCCTTGCCGCCCGTCCCGTTGCACGAGTCGCATTGGGCCGAGGACGGCACGGTGATGGTGGTGGCCTTGCCGGCGAAGGCGTCCTCCAGGCTGATCTCCATGTTGAAGCGCAGGTCGGCGCCCCGGCCGGTGGCCTGGCCGCGCCGCCCGCCGCCGCCCATGAAGTCGCCGAACATCTCCTCGAACAGGTCCGAGAAGCCGCCGCCGCCACCGAAATCGGAGAAACCGCCGCCGGTGCCGCGCCCGCCGCCGTCGAAGGCGGCATGGCCGAAGCGGTCGTAGGCCGCGCGTTTCTGTTCGTCCTTCAGGACGTCGTAGGCCTCGTTCAGTTCCCGGAATTTCTCGGCGGCGGTCTCGTCGCCGGGATTGCGGTCGGGATGAAGCTGCATGGCCAGCTTGCGGTAGGCCTTCTTCAAATCGTCGGCCGGGGCGTTGCGGTCGCAGCCGAGGATCTCGTAGTAGTCGCGCTTGCTCATGCGGTCTTTCGCGGGCGTTCGGAATGGTCACGGTACTGTGCATGCGATGGGCCGCGCCGGGGAAGAACATTCCACGCGGCGCGGCCCGGGCATGCGGTCGGGGAAGGGCCTACTTGCCCTTCTTGTCGCCGTCCACTTCCTCGAAGTCGGCGTCGACCACCGTGCCGTCGCCTTCCTGCGCGGCGCCGCCCTCGGCGCCCGGCTGGCCGCCGGCCGCCTCCTGGGCCTTGTACATGGCCTCGCCCAGCTTCATCGAGGACTGCGTCAGCGCCTCGGTCTTGGCCTTGATGGCTTCGGGGTCGTCGCCGTCCATGACCGCCTTCAGGGCCGCCAGGTCGCGCTCCACGTCGGCCTTCAGGGCGGCGTCGACCTTGTCGCCGTATTCCTTCAGGTTCTTTTCCGTGGTGTGGACCAGGGCGTCGGCGTGGTTGCGGGCCTCGACCGTCTCCTTGCGCTTCCTGTCCTCGCCGGCATGGGCCTCGGCTTCCTTGACCATGCGCTCGATGTCGGCATCCGACAGCCCGCCCGAGGCCTGAATGCGGATCTGCTGCTCCTTGCCGGTGGCCTTGTCCTTGGCCTGGACGTTGACGATGCCGTTGGCGTCGATGTCGAAGGTCACCTCGATCTGCGGCACGCCGCGCGGGGCGGACGGAATGCCCATCAGGTCGAACTGGCCCAGCATCTTGTTGTCGGCCGCCATCTCGCGCTCGCCCTGGAACACCCGGATGGTCACCGCGGTCTGGTTGTCCTCGGCGGTCGAGAACACCTGGCTCTTGCGGGTCGGAATGGTGGTGTTGCGGTCGATCAGGCGGGTGAACACGCCGCCCAGGGTCTCGATGCCCAGGCTCAGCGGGGTCACGTCGAGCAGCAGGACGTCCTTGACCTCGCCCTTCAGCACGCCGCCCTGGATGGCGGCGCCGATGGCGACCACCTCGTCCGGGTTGACGCCCTTGTGCGGCTCGCGGCCGAAGAATTCCTTCACCACCTCCTGGATCTTGGGCATGCGGGTCATGCCGCCGACCAGGATGACCTCGTCGATCTCGCTGGCCTTGAGGCCGGCATCCTTCAGCGCCGCCTTGCACGGCTCGATGGTGCGCGCCACCAGATCCTCGACCAGGGCCTCCAGCTTGGCGCGGGTCAGCTTGATGTTGAGATGCTTCGGTCCCGACGCGTCGGCGGTGATGAACGGCAGGTTGACCTCGGTCTGCATCGACGACGACAGCTCGATCTTGGCCTTCTCGGCGGCCTCCTTCAGACGCTGCAGGGCCAGACGGTCGTTGCGCAGGTCGATGCCCTGCTCCTTTTTGAACTCGTCGGCGAGATAGTCGATGACGCGGGCGTCGAAATCCTCGCCGCCGAGGAAGGTGTCGCCGTTGGTGGACTTCACCTCGAACACGCCGTCGCCGATCTCCAGCACCGACACGTCGAAGGTGCCGCCGCCCAGGTCGTAGACCGCGACGATGCCCGAGCCCTTCTTCTCCATGCCGTAGGCCAGGGCCGCGGCGGTGGGCTCGTTGATGATGCGCAGCACCTCCAGGCCGGCGATCCTGCCGGCGTCCTTGGTGGCCTGGCGCTGGGCGTCGTTGAAGTAGGCCGGGACGGTGATGACCGCCTGGGTCACGCTCTCGCCCAGATAGGCCTCGGCCGTTTCCTTCATCTTGGTCAGGATGTAGGCGGAAATCTGGCTGGGGCTCTGCTTCTTGCCGCCGGCCTCGACCCAGGCGTCGCCGTTCTCGCCGTTCACGATGTGATACGGCACCAGGTTCATGTCCTTCTTGGTGATCGGATCGTCGAACCGGCGCCCGATCAGGCGCTTGATGGCGAACAGGGTGTTGGTGGCGTTGGTCACCGCCTGGCGCTTGGCCGGCTGGCCCACCAGCCGCTCGCCGGAATCGGAGAAGGCCACCATGGAGGGCGTGGTGCGCATGCCCTCGGCGTTCTCGATGACGCGGGCGCTCTTGCCCTCCATCACGGCCACGCAGGAATTGGTGGTGCCCAGGTCGATGCCAATGACTTTGCTCATGTCTTCCTCTTGTCGATGCGGCCGGTTCCGGCGGTCCTTAAAGGGCAGAACGGCAACCGCCGAAACCCCCTCGGGGAAAAACGGGCGCGACGCGTTTTCGTCGCTCCGGCGTTATATAGGGTGGTGTCGGAGGGCTGCAACTACGGGGAAGAGGCCGGGCCTGTGATCGTTTCCGCCAGCTACCGCACCGACATTCCCGCCTTCTACGGAACGTGGTTCGAAAACCGCTTCCGCGCCGGCTTCGCCAAGGTGGCGAATCCTTACGGACGGCAGGTTTCCAAGGTGCCGCTCAGGGCCGGGGTGGACGGCTTCGTGTTCTGGACCCGCAACGCCCGGCCCTTCGCCGGGGCGCTGGACGGGGTGCGGCGTGCCGGCATTCCCTTCCTGGTCAGCTACACGGTGACCGCTTATCCCCGCGCCCTGGAAAGTTCGGTGATCGATGCGGACCATGCCGTGGCCGACATCCGTGCCCTGGCGGAGAGATTCGGCCCGCGCGCCGTGGTGTGGCGCTACGACCCCATCGTGTTTTCCGATCTCACTTCCGCCGGCTTCCACCGCGCCAATTTCGCCCGTCTGGCGGAAGGGCTGGCCGGGGCGGTGGACGAGGCGGTGATCTCGTTCGCGGCCATCTACAGGAAGACGGCGCGGAACATGGATGCCGCCGCCCGCGCCCACGGGTTCGCCTGGGGCGACGCCCCGGATGCGGAGAAGCGCGCCCTGGCCGGGGAACTGGCCGCCCTCGCCGCCCATTTCGGCATGCGCTTGTCGGTATGCTCCCAGGAACGTTATACCGTTTCCGGAACGAGCCCGGCGTTCTGCGTCGATGCCCGGCGTCTGGAGGACGTGGCGGCCCATTGGGGGCTCAGGCGCGCCATCGCCGCCAAGGTCAAGGGCAACCGTCCCGGCTGCCTGTGCCATGAAAGCCGCGACATCGGCGAATACGATACCTGCCCGCACGGCTGCGCCTATTGCTACGCGGTCGGTTCCCGCGCCCTGGCGAAACGGCGTTTCCACGGCCATGACCCGGCGGGCGAGTTCCTGTTCCCGCCGGCCTGGATTCCCGCCGTCGTTCCCGAGACGGAACGGTTGCTGTGAGACTCGCCGCGACGGCCGGACGGAGCGGGCGGAAAGAATTTTTCTTCGCGCCTCTTCGGGTCTTCGCGCCGCCGTGGTGAAATGGCGCCAGACCCGCATCAGGGGCCCACACCAGAGGAACGCCATGACTCCCGCCCAGGTCGACGAATTCTACGCCCGTCTCGCCAAGGCCATGCCCGATCCCAAGAGCGAGCTGGAATTCATCAATCCCTATACCCTGCTGGTGGCGGTGGTGCTGTCGGCCCAGGCGACCGACGCCGGGGTGAACAAGGCGACGCGGCCGCTGTTCGCCCGCGTCACCGCTCCCGCGCAGATGGTGGAACTGGGCGAGGACGCGCTGCGCGAGGCCATCCGCACCATCGGCCTGTACAAGAACAAGGCCAGGAACGTCATCGCCCTGTCGGAAATCCTGGTGCGCGACCATGGCGGCCAGGTGCCGCACGACCGCGCGGCGCTGGAGGCCCTGCCCGGCGTCGGGCGCAAGACCGCCAACGTGGTGCTGAACGTGGCGTTCGGCGAGCCCACCATCGCCGTGGACACCCATTGCTTCCGGGTCGGCAACCGCACCGGCCTGGCCCCGGGCAGGACGCCGCTGGAAGTCGAGCAGGGGCTGCTGGCGGCGACGCCGGCCAAATGGGGGCGCGACGCCCACCATTACCTCATCCTGCACGGCCGCTATGTCTGCACCGCGCGCAAGCCGGCCTGTCCGGTCTGCGTGGTGCGCGACCTGTGCGAATACCCGGAAAAGACGGCGGCCTAGCTGGCGGGAACGCCCTGGTTGCGCCCGACCAGTTCGCCCATGCACTGGCTTTCGTTGACCGGCTGCGGGCTGCGCACGGCGTAATAGGCCACCGTCTGGCTGCCGCCCTCGTCATAGAGGAACAGGTCCAGGGTGCAGGCGCGGCCGCGGTACTGCCAGATTTCCGCCGGGGCGTCGCGGCGGGTGAACACCGGCTTGCCCAGCACCGAGTGGACCTGGGGCGGCGACAGGCCCTTCAGCCGGCTGGGATCGGCGGCTTCGCCGTCGGGCCTGGCCGCGTCCTGGGCGTCCGCGGCGGCGGGAACCGGTGCGGAAACGGCCACATCCGGGCCGCTTGTGCTCTGCGGAGCGGTGCCGCAGGCGGCGAGCAGGGCCAGCGGGGCAAGGAAGACGGTGCGGACGAGGCGCATGGACAAGGTCTCGGAGGCGAGAAATCGCGGGGATTATACCGCTTCCGTTTCCAGGGGCAATGACTGGAATAGATGAACCATGAACGCGGTGCCGACCACCGGCATCAGCAGGTTGACCAGCGGCACCGAGAACAGGAAGGCGATGACGATTCCGGCCAGCCACAGCCTGCCGAGATGGTGGCGGAAGACCAGCCGCGCCCGCTCGGGCTTGAGGCGGCGCAGCGCCACCAGCTCGAAATATTCCCGCCCCAGCAGATAGCCGTTGACCAGGATGGCCAGCACGGCGGTCAGGCCGGTGAACAGCAGCAGCAGGTAGACCGGCAGCGCCACCAGGTTGACCGCCACCATCACCAGCAGGAAGCGCAGGGTGGTCAGCAGCACCTCGGCCCATTTCTGCGGCCGGGGCCAGTTCAGCGCCGGATAGTGGCGGGCCTCGACCGCGTCGGCGACGCCGTCGAGCAGGGCGCTCATGATGGCGGTGGCCAGCGCCGGGAAGAACAGGATGGGCAGCACCAGGGCGAGCAGGCCCACCGCCACGTCGGTGCTGGTGTCGGCCCAGCCCTGCTCGAAGAAGCGGATCTGGGTGACGATCGTCCAGATCAGCGCCACCAGCGCCACATAGCTGAACAGCGCGCCGGCGATCCCCAGGCGCACCACGCGGCGCAGCTTGGGATCGGACAATTGGGCGAAGGCCTTGTACAGCGCGGAAACCATGCCCCATTCAACCACGTCCGGACCCGGTTGGGCAAACGGACGTTGGGCGAGGTGCCCTGCAACCGAAGGGTGGTGGCGGCCTTTTTTGATTGTTCCCGGCTGCCCGGCGGGTATACTGCGCCGCCAAATGGCCGCCCGCTTCCTGCCGCCGGCTCATTTCGCGCGCGAGATCGACAGAGATTTAAGACCATGGTGGACACCCGGTATCACGTCGCCGGCATCGGCAACGCGATCGTGGACGTGCTGGTGCACGCCGACGACGCCCTTTTGAACACGCTCCAGATCGCCAAGGGCATGATGACCCTGATCGACGCGGAGCAGGCCGAACACATCTACGCCCAATTGCCGCCGGGCATCGAATGCTCGGGCGGCTCGGCCGCCAACACGGTGGCCGGCATCGCCTCGCTGGGCGGCAAGGCCGTCTACATGGGCAAGGTCAGGCGGGACCAGTTGGGCGAGGTGTTCGCCCACGACATCCGGAAGGCCGGCGTCGCCTTCGACACCGTCGCCGCGGCCGACGGCCTGTCCACCGCGCGGTGCTTCGTGCTGGTCACGCCCGACGCCCAGCGCACCATGCTGACCTATCTCGGCGCCTGCGTCGAATTCACCCCCGACGACGTGGACGGCGACGCCATCGCCGCCGCGGACGTCACCTATCTCGAAGGCTATCTCTACGATCCGCCGCTGGCCAAGCGCGCCTTCCTCAAGGCCGCCGACTGCGCCCACAAGGCGGGACGGCTGGTGTCGCTGTCGCTGTCCGATCCGTTCTGCGTCGACCGCCACCGCGAGGCCTTCCTGGAGCTGGCGGGCAACCACGTGGACATCCTGTTCGCCAACGAGGCCGAGATCACCGCGCTTTACCGGACCGACAGCTTCGACGAGGCGGTGCGCCAGGTGCGCGGCCATTGCCGGGTGGCGGTGCTGACCCGGGGGGCCCGCGGCTCGGTGGTGGTGACCGAGGACAACGTCCACGTCATCGGCGCCGAGGCCGGCATTCCGGTGGTCGACACCACCGGCGCCGGCGATCTCTACGCCGCCGGTTTCCTCCACGGCTTCACGCAAGGCCGCGACCTCGCCACGTCGGCCGTGCTGGGCGGCATCGCCGCCGCCGAGATCATTTCCCATTTCGGCGCTCGCCCCGAGCGCCCGCTGGCCCAGTTGGCGGCGGAAAAGCTGGGCCCCCTCACCTACCCGCTTGTGTAACGAAAGTCCCATGGAACTCAGAAACATCGCCATCATCGCCCATGTCGACCACGGCAAGACAACGCTGGTCGACGCCATGCTCAAGCAATCCGGCACCTTCCGCGCCAACCAGCAGGTGGCGGAACGGGTGATGGATTCCAACGACCTGGAAAAGGAGCGCGGCATCACCATTCTCGCCAAGTGCACCTCGGTGGAATGGAAGGGCATCCGCATCAACATCGTCGACACCCCCGGCCACGCCGATTTCGGCGGCGAGGTGGAACGGATCCTCTCCATGGTCGACGGCGTGGTGGTGCTGGTGGACGCGGCCGAGGGGCCGATGCCGCAGACCAAGTTCGTCACCGGCAAGGCGCTGGGCCTGGGCCTGAGGCCCATCGTGGTCGTCAACAAGGTCGATCGCGGCGACGCCCGCCCGCACGAGGTGCACGACGAATGCTTCGACCTGTTCGCGGCGCTGGACGCCGATGACGAGCAGCTCGACTTCCCCACCCTGTTCGCGGTGGGCCGCGACGGCTGGGCCGACGATTCGCTGGAAGGCCCGCGCCAGGACCTGTCGGCGCTGTTCGACCTGATCGTGCGCCACGTGCCGCCGCCGGTCCGCGACCTGGACAAGCCGTTCTCCATGCTGGCCACCACCCTGGAGGCCGACCCCTATCTCGGGCGCGTGCTCACGGGGCGCATCCACACCGGCACGCTCAAGACCAACATGGCGGTCAAGGGCCTGGACCGCGACGGCAACCTGATCGAGCAGTTCCGCGCCGCCAAGATCCTGGCCTTCCGCGGCATCGAGCGCGTGCCGGTGGACCAGGCCGAGGCCGGCGATATCGTCTGCGTCTCGGGCATGACCAAGCCGACCGTGGCCGACACCCTGTGCGCCCCCGAGGTCACCGAACCGCTGAAGGCCCAGCCCATCGATCCGCCGACGCTGGCGATGATCTTCTCGGTCAACGACAGCCCGCTGGCCGGCACCGAGGGCGACAAGGTCACCAGCCGCGTCATCGGCGCCCGTCTGGCCCGCGAGGCGGAATCCAACGTCGCCATCCGCATCACCGAGATGCCGAGCAAGGACGCCTTCGAGGTGGCCGGGCGCGGCGAGCTGCAACTGGGCGTGCTGATCGAGACCATGCGCCGCGAGGGCTTCGAGCTGTCGGTGTCGCGCCCGCGCGTGCTGTTCCAGACCGGCGAGGACGGCGAGCGGCAGGAGCCGATCGAGGAGGTCTTCGTCGACGTGGACGAGGAATTCTCCGGCGTGGTGGTCGAGAAGATGACCCTGCGCAAGGCCGAACTGACCGGCATGCGCCCGTCGGGCGGCGGCAAGACCCGCATCACCTTCCTGGCGCCGTCGCGCGGCCTGATCGGCTATCACGGCGAGTTTCTCACCGATACCCGCGGCACCGGCCTGATGAACCGCGTGTTCCACGGCTACGCCCCCTACAAGGGCCCGATCGAGGGCCGCCGCAACGGCGTGCTGATCTCGAATGCCGGCGGCGAGGCGGTGGCCTATGCCCTGTGGAACCTGGAAGACCGCGGCCCGATGTTCATTCCGGCCGGCGTCAAGGTCTACGAGGGCATGATCATCGGCGAGCACAGCCGGGGCAACGACCTCGAGGTCAACCCGCTCAAGGCCAAGCAACTGACCAACATCCGCGCCGCCGGCAAGGACGAGGCGGTGCGCCTGACCACGCCGCGCAAGATGAGCCTGGAACAGGCCATCGCCTACATCCAGGACGACGAGCTGGTGGAGGTGACGCCCAAGTCCATCCGCCTGCGCAAGCGCCTGCGCGACCCCAACGAGCGCAAGAAGGCGGAACGCGCCGCCAAGGACTGACGGAAAGGCGCCTGCGGGCGCCTTTTTCTTTCGGGCATGTAAGCGAAGCTTGTTGATGCATATCGCCGTCCCAGATTTTGTGCCTTTAGGTGCCGCCGAAACGGTATATCCCGTTGACATATCCACGCCTGGATATACATTGAACATATCCCGCCCACCGGAGGCACCATGACCCGCACCACCCTATTCCAGAACAACCGCTCCCAGGCCGTTCGGCTGCCCAAAGATGTCGCCTTCCCCGATGGCGTGCGTGAGGTTGCCATCCTCAAGGACGGCGCCCGTCGGGTGATCGTGCCCGCCAATGCCGTCTGGGACGACTTCTTCGCGGTTTCCGGCGTGGACCTACCCGACCGCGAACAGCCACGGATGCAGGAGCGGGAGAGCTTCTGACCGTGCTGCGCTATATGCTCGACACCAACCTCTGCATCCGCGTGCTGCGTGACCGTCCGGCGGGTCTGCGCGAGCGGTTCAATGCCGAGGCCGCATGCCTGTGCATTTCGACGGTCACCCTGGCTGAATTGCTGTACGGCGCCGAGAAGTCCGCGCGCCCATCCCATGCCCGGCAAGAGGTCGAGGCCTTCGCCGCCCGGTTGGAGGTCCTTGCCTTCGACCCCGGGGCGGCGGACCATTATGCCGAAATCCGTGCAGACCTGGAACACAAGGGGCAGGTGATTGGCCCCTATGACCTGATGATCGCTGGACATGCCCGCAGCCGGGGACTGGTGGTGGTTACCGGCAACCTGCGCGAATTCAATCGCGTCGCCGGGCTGCGGGCCGAAGACTGGCTCACGCCGCCAGCCACGTAAGAGGACCATAGCTGTTGTGGATTCGTTGCCCACCAACAGCCTCTGCTGACGTGCCCTTTCTTTTTATGGCCGGTTCCCATACGCCGCGCCGCGGATGAATCAGGGGATAGGGCTTCGCGCACCCGTCAAGGGCGGAGTGGCCGATCTCGCGGAAGCCCATTTTGCGATAGAATGCGCGCGCCTGGGTATTCTGCCGGGTGCAAAGAAAAAACTCCGGGGTTTCCCCCGGAGTTTTCGGTTTCAGTCCTGAACGACGCCGGAGATCAGCGCACGAACACCTGCACCTCGCCGGTGCGGGCCGCGGTGCTGGTGGTCTGCGAGACGTTGATGCGGCTGGACGGCAGGCCCATGTTGCTGAGCGAACGCACCACCGATTCGGCGTTGCGGCGCACGGCGGTGGCGCCAAGGGCCTGACCGCCGGGGGTCGAGCCCGACGGCGACACCGCCACCACGTCGAACGACGCGCCCGGACGGCGGTCCAGGGCGCCCTTGACGGCGGCGTACAGCGCGCCCTCGTAGTTCACGTTGGGCTTGTCGAAGCGGATGGTCACCAGCGGCAGATCGCTGCTCACCACGGCGCGCGGCGCGGCCACAGGGGCGTCATAGGCGATCGGGCTGGAGGCGAAGGACGAACCGTAGAGCTGGCCGTTCTTGATGGCCAGCGCCAGGGTGTTGAGGTTGGTGCGCTCGTTGGCGACATAGGCCTGCTGGCGGTTGACGTCGTCCGACAGCTCGGTCAGCAGGCGCTCGATCAGCACCGTGGTGCGGTTGGTCTCGTCTTCCAGGATGCGCAGCTGGCGGTGGTCCTCGTCCACCGCGCCGGACAGCTGGCGGGCGGCGCGCACCGATTCCAGCAGATAGGCCGACAGCGCCGAGGACGAGGTCACCTCGTTGGCCAGCCGGGTCATCTTGAGGACGTCCTCGTTGATGCGGTCCAGCTCGCCCTGGGCGGCGTTCCACTGCTGGTTCAGGATCGGGTTGCCCGGGGTGGTGCCCACCTGCAGGCGCGCGTTGATGGCGGCGACGGTGCCGTGATAGCGCTGCGAATCCTGCACGGTGTCGTTGCGGATGACCTGCAGCGCCTGGTTATGGCGGCTGAGCATGCCCTGGAGCTGCTGCAGGTCGCCGCGCAGGGAGCTGACCTTCTGGCCGACATAGGTGCCGGTGGCGGTGCCGTTGGTGACGCCGGGGGCCTCGAAGCTGCTGCTGCCCAGAGCCGGGGGCGGAGCCACCGGCTGCTGGGCGGCGGCCGGGTCCACGATGCCGGACGACGGGAACAGCGATTCCTCGGCGAACGAACATCCGCCTGCCAGGAGAACCGCGCACAAAGCCGCGGCATGGGGTGTCTTCAGGGCCATTGGGACAGCTTACCTTTTAGTTCGCCAATAGGGATGTAACCCGCCGGGACAGAACGGACCGATTATATAGGAAAAATGACTTGCCCCCCGCAATCGTCGGGGATTTTACGCAAAGGACAAGGGGGCCACAAGCCGGATTTACGCTGAAGGACTTGAGACTTCCGCCTTATTTCGCCGGGTCCGGGCCAGCGCGATTCGGCGCTTGCATCGCCCTTGGGCTTTGTGTATGGTCCGCACCCTCGCTGGCCGGCAATGGCCGGCAGGCGTTGCGCCCGTAGCTCAATTGGATAGAGCACCAGACTACGAATCTGGGGGCTGGAGGTTCGAGTCCTTCCGGGCGCGCCATTTCCCTTAGAGATATTCTCGCCTTACGACAGCCCCGCGCCCCGTGCGGGGCTTCGTCGTTTCCGGCCCCGGGGGCCGGCACGGGGTCATTCGCCGGCGCCGCCCTGGGCCAGGGGCTGCGCCGCCTTGCGGGTGCGCCACAGCGAGGCGCCGATGCCGCCGGCGATCAGCAGGCCGGTCACCCCCAGCGACAGGGCGGGGTCGGGCTTGCCCCAGACCTGCGCCCAGAAGATCTTGCCGCCGATGAACACCAGGATCAGCGCCAGGGCGTATTTGAGATAGACGAAGCGGTGCATCATCGCCGCCAGGGCGAAGTACAGCGCCCGCAGGCCCAGCAGGGCGAAGATGTTCGAGGTGTAGACGATGTAGGGGTCGGTGGTGATGGCGAAGATGGCCGGCACGCTGTCCACCGCGAACACGATGTCGGCCAGTTCGATCAGCACCAGGCACAGGAACAGCGGCGTCGCCCACCACACCATGCGGCCCCTGGCGTCGGGCGCGCGCACGAAGAAGCGCTCGCCGTGCTGCTCCGGCGTCACCCGCATCACGCGGCGCAGGAGGGCGATGGCGGGATTGGCGCCCAGCTCCGCCGGGCCGCTCTCGGCGACCACCAGCATCTTGATGCCGGTCAGGAGCAGGAAGGCGCCGAACAGCCACAGCACCCAGTGGAATTGCTGGATCAGCGCCGAGCCCAGGCCGATCATCAGGCCGCGCAGCACGATGGCGCCGAGGATGCCCCAGAACAGCACGCGGTGCTGGTACTGCCGCGGCACCGCGAAATGGGCGAAGATCAGCGAGATGACGAAGATGTTGTCGAGCGCCAGGCTTTTCTCGACCACGAAGCCGGTCAGGTAGTTGATGCCGGCGTCCCGGCCCAGCCCGGACCACACCCAGGCGCCGAAGGCCAGGCCGGCGGTCATGTAGCCGGCGCTTAGCCACAGGCTTTCCGTCACCCCGATCTCGCGGCGGCGGCGATGCAGGACGCCCAGGTCGAGCACGAGAAGGGTGGCCACCACGCCCAGGAACATCAGCCATATCCAGGCGGGCTTGCCCAGGAACGGCGATGCCAGCGTTTCCCACATCCAGTCCATGGCGACCCCCCCCCCTCGGGCGTCAGTTCGTCAGTTCGTCAGTTTCCGGCGCCGTCGCCGGCGGCGGCCTCGGCCAGGCAATGGGCCAGTTGGGCGCGGATCTCGCCGTCGGCGACCCCCAGCGCGGCGAGGTCCCGGCGCAGCTTGGCGATCACGTCCTCGTCGCCGGCCTCCTCGAAATCGGCCGTCACCACGCTGCGGGCATAGGCCTCGGCGTCCACGCCGCTCATGCCCAGCCGGGCCGCCGCCCACAATCCCGCCCGCTTGACGCCGCGCGCGCGGTCGCGGAACGCGCGCTCCAGGTCGTGGGACACTTTCTTGTCGTGCATGGTGCCGTTCACGGGCATGGCAATCCTCCGTCGCTGGGGGCGGCGGCCGGGACATGGCCGGCCGCCTCTCCCGTCAGGTAGGTTCCTGTCCATTCATAGGAAAGGCGAAGAAGGACGATCCGATTGATAGGATATCGCTATCATTCCGGATTTTCCTGCGCCGGCAGCCAGACATGGGCGGTGGTGCCCTCGCCGGGGGTGGACTCCAGCCACAGCCGGCCGCCATGGGCCTTGGCGATCTTCAGGCACGAGGCCAGGCCCAGCCCGGCGCCGGGATGGGTGGCGCGGGGATGCAGGCGCGAGAACGGGCTGACGATGCCGGGCAGGTACTGCTTCTCGATGCCGATGCCGTTGTCGGCCACGTCGAAGCGCCAGCCGCCGTCCTCGCGCACGGCCGAGACGCGGATCTCCGCCGGCCGGTCGGGGCGGCGGAACTTCAGCGCGTTGCCGATCAGGTTCTGGAACAGCATCATCAGCAGGACCGGATCGCCCAGCACGGTGGGCAGCGGGCCGACGCGGAACAGCGGCGATTCGAAGGCGGCCATGGCGCGGCAATCCTCGATGGCGCCGTTGACCACGGCGGCGCAGTCCACCGGCACGAAGGCGGTGGTCGGCCGGCTGGACCGGCTGTAGGCGGCCATGCCCTTGATGAGCAGGCTGAGCTGGCGGGCGCCGTCCATGATGAAGCCCATGCTTTCGCGCGCGCCGATGCCGGCGTCGGCGGGCAGCTGCCGTTCCAGAAGCTGACAATAGGTCTGCATCAGCCGCACCGGTTCCTGCAGATCGTGCGAGGCGGCGAACAGCATGCGCTCGTTGTCGGCGTTGGCGTCCAGCAGCAGGTCGGCGTTGCGCTTGTGCTGGGTGATGTCCTCCTTCAGCGCCACGTAATTGGTGATGCGGCCCGAGGGATCGCGGATCGGCGAGATGATGCTGTTCTCCCAGAACATCTCGCCGCTCTTCTTGCGGTTTATCATCTGGCCGCGCCAGGTCAGGCCCGAGGCGATGGTCTTCCACATCTCCTCGTAGACGGCCGGCGGCATCTCGCCCGATTTCAGCAGGCGGGGATTGCGGCCCAGCACCTCGGACGCCTGATAGCCGGTCAGTTCCAGGAAGCGGGGGTTGACGTATTCGATCAGCGCGTTCTCGTCGGTGATGATGATGGCGATGGGGCTCTGCTCCACCGCCGCCGTCAGCTTGCGCACCTGGGCCAGCATGCGCTGGTTCTCGGTCAGGTCGGTGAACAGGCAGGCGGCGCCGCCGTCGCTGGTGGGATGGGCGCGGAACAGGTGGGTGCGGCCGTCGCCGGTGCCGCTGACCAGGGATTCGCGCGCCACGCCGGGCTCGGCGCCGTCGGCGTCGCCCACCGCCAGTTCGCGCAGCAGGGTGCGGAAGCTCTCGATGCGGCCGCGCGCCGGCAGCAGGCTGTCGTAGCGGCCGTTGCTCAGCACCAGGCGGCGGTGGCGGTCGAACAGGGCGAAGGCCTCCTGCAGGCTGTTGACCGCGTCCATCAGCTGGGCATGGGCGCGCTCGGCGCTTTCCTGGGCGCGGCCCAGGCGCGAGATGGCCATGCCCAGCGCCAGGAACAGGGCCAGCGACAGCAATTGCAGGCCCCAGGTCAGGGATTCCTGCCAGCCCTGGCGGCCGGCGAAGGCGGCCATGTACTGGTTGCGCGCAT
>AGTN01549526.1_pt1 | contig 15521 bp, 12 predicted proteins | sample 314218 | NCBI WGS metagenome assembly AGTN01 (sample SAMN02954264, study PRJNA73603) | bioreactor metagenome | biome: terrestrial; feature: non-aerated bioreactor; material: poplar woody material; isolation source: poplar biomass | place: USA | collected 2006-12 | reverse complement strand
TGTCTCGATACGGCGCATACGTTGGCGGCAGGCTATGAAATCAGGACAAGAGAAGGTTACGAAGAGACGTTCGGGAAATTCAACCGGATTGTCGGCTTCAACTATCTAAAAGGCATGCATATTAACGACTCGAAGAAAGAGCTGGCTTCGCGGGTAGACCGTCACGACAGCCTCGGGAAGGGTGTGATGAACCTGGACCTGTTCTCGTTTATTATGAACGATCCGCGTTTTGATGATATGCCTCTTATCCTTGAAACCCCCGATGAATCGCTATGGGCGGAAGAGATCAGGATGCTTTACGCGCTGGAGAAGTAGGTTTTTTATGGCAAAGGCCTGTATCCGGGATGATACCCCTGACGCAGGGTGCCATGATCCCATCATGTCCCGTTTGTGCGGCTTCAATGCTTCCCTGTTAATTATCAATCACTTATATACAATGGTGTATTTAAAACAAAAATAACACTTTGATTTATAAAGAACTAAACCATATACCTATTTTGTTCCAAATCTGGAAGAATCAAATTCCTTATGAGTTAATTGGTTTTTTGTTTTTGTAATCCTTATCATCTGTTTTGTATTTGATAGTGTAATTTTGCCGGTCATAGGAAACAGACAATGAGAGGCCATGTCTATTGTCTATAGGGATATATCAAACCTATAGAAGGTGATGCATACAAACCGCCGGAATAGTCCTCCCGTATTTTTTCAGTTGCAGCATTTGCTCCTGGCAGGTATGTACTTTTAGAGATGATACCGTATCCTGCTTTTCAATCGTACTAGCCCAGGACGGATATATGGAAGACGGTATTGAGAACCCAATTATCATTGGAAGAAGATAAGCTCCGGGAAAGTTGGAAGAAAATATTCTGTCGGTCATAAAATATAAAAAAATCGGTTAATTTTGTAACGGTCTTTTATCATTTTGAGTCTAAAAAGTAACATAGAAATCATGATTTGCAGTTGCCCGCCGCATTACCGGGAACGTTGAAGATGTGAAGGATGTGGTGTAAGGTGTGTGCCTGGAGATCTGGCTTTATCGTGAGCGGTTCGATCAATATGGAAATTATCGTAAGATCTCTGCACCATAATGAAAAAATAAAAATATGAAACGAGCATGATAATCATTTTCACTAAAGTTAGACTTTTTCAATTTTTATTGGACTATTTCAAGTTCTTTAGATTATTTCTACGTTCGGCAAAGCAAATAAATTTGCTCTGCTCTCACTTATCGAAATAGTTCTCGCTATGGCATAACCCAAACAAGTTTGGCCTCTGCTCATTTAGCTTAACGGAATAGTTCCATACACCTTGATGTAAAAAAATAATATAATCGTATGAAATTAGCTTTTTTGGGCTTTATCGGTATTTTGTTCCTTACGACAGAATTATCAGCACAAACTATCAGCGGAAAAATTACCGACGAACAAAACCAGCCTGTCGAGTTTGTGAACGTAGTTTTGTATTCCCTTCCCGACTCGGTGTTGATTACGGGAACCGTCACCGACGAACAAGGTGAGTTTTCATTCAATTCTAACGGAAACAGCGGCAAGGAAATGTTGCTTCAACTCTCTTTCATAGGGTACAAGACCCAGACAGTGGAAGCGAAACCGCGACAGGACATCGTCATGGAAGCCGATGCCCTGATGTTAGGCGAACTGGTGGTAAAAGGCGACCTTCCGAAAATCAGGCTAAAAAATGATGCATTGGTAGCTACAGTCCAAAACTCGGTATTGAGCAAAGCCGGAACCGGTAATGACGTACTCAAAAGGCTTCCCTTGCTGACGGGCGACAATGGAGAGTTCTCGGTTTTCGGAAAAGGAGAGGCTAAGATTTTTATCAACAACCGGGAGATGCGCGATGCATCGGAGCTGGACAACCTCAATTCGGCAGATATAAAAGATGTGGAGATTGTTTCTAATCCGGGTGCACGCTATGATGCGTCGGTGAAAGCCGTCATCCGTATCAGTACGGTACGGAAAGTAGGTGACGGGTTCAGCTTCGATCTGCGTTCGAGCTATTACCAGTCACAAAATACCGATTTAAGGGAGCAATTGAATTTAAATTACCGCAAAAACGGCTGGGACATATTCGGAACAGTCTCCTACAGTCGTGGCGCATGGATACAGGATAGCAAACTGCGGCAGACAACTTATGTAGATACGCTCTGGACACAGGAAAATACACTTTATATAACCGGAGTTGACCAAACCTTGTGGGGGATTACGGGTGTGAATTACGAGATTTCGCCCAAACATTACGTGGGAATGAAATATACGCTTTCTACATATCCCGGTTCAGAACATGTTTCCACTCTCAACAGCACGGTGCTTGCCGACGGTGTTTTTTACGATAGATGGAATAGTGTTGAAGAAAAAAACGCGGACAATAAACCTTCGCACCGGCTTAACGCGTATTATAACGGAGATTTCGGTGATCTGAAAGTGGATTTCAATGCCGATTTCTTTGCAAATAAGCAGCAATCCCGTTCGATTGTAACCGAAACCAGCCAGGAGTTTGATGACCGAACAGTGAATTCGGAGAACAACGTGAATAATCGCCTTGTCGCTTCCAAGCTGGTACTCTCATACCCGGTTCTGGGCGGACAATTTTCGTTGGGAAACGAAACACCGACACGTACCGCGAAGATGAATACCGCAATAGGGAAAACATTGTTCCCTCATCGAATACGACCGTTAAAGAACGGAACAACAGTTTCTTTGCGGAATATTCACGTGCCATTCCCATCGGACAACTTGGCGCGGGACTGCGTTACGAAAATGTCCGTTCCGATTATTTGAGCGACGGCAAAAAAGTGGAAGAACAAAGCCGGCGGTACGACCAATGGTTTCCAAACCTCTCTTTCGCCACACGCCTGAAAGAGGTAAACCTGCAAGCGAGCTATACTGCCAAAACAAGACGCCCTACATACCGCCAACTGAGCAGTAATGTGTTTTACGCCAACCGTTTTACGCTGCAAACAGGAAATCCGTATCTGAAACCGTCGGTTATCCACGACATAACGCTGGTCAGTGCATGGAAGTTCCTGCAATTTATGGCAAGTTACAAAAACGAGAAAGACGCGGTCATCTATTGGACGGAACAAATGGAAGAAAAGCCGTCCATATCCGTCCTTTCCCATCGCAATTTGGATAAACTGCCCAGTTTCACGGCTTTTCTCACCCTTTCTCCCACGTTCGGCATCTGGTCGCCGCAGTTGAGCGGAGGGTTTGTCAAACAGTGGCTTACCATCACGAGCAACGACCAACCCATTACGCTGAATAAACCTATGCCAATCGCCTCACTCAAGAATTCGTTCAGTTTTCCCAAAGAGTTTATCCTGACACTCGATGCCGATTATCAGGGAAAGGGGGACGTTCAGAATATTTACCTCTCCGAGCACCGGTTAGGAGTAAATATCGGGCTTACCAAATCGTTTCTCGATGACAGGCTCCGCATGGAACTGAAAGGGCATGACGTGTTCAGAGGCCATAAAGACGGCAACCTGTTGTATAATAGCCAAATGGAATTGTATCAGTTCAATCGTTACGACAGTCGTGAAATTGAATTAACGGTACGTTACAGGTTCAACCCGGCACGTAGTAAGTACAAAGGTTCAGGCGCCGGTGAAGCTGAAATAAACCGTTTATAAATTTTAATTTGAAAACTACCCTTTTGTGTATTGTGAACCCCCAAAAACGGGTGTAACCTTGCATCAAAAGATAAATACTGGATGAACAGGGTTGTTTTACAGTGCACAATACGGAAAAAACACGTATTCATCGCAACGAAAATATAAACTAAATACAGTTACAACAATGAAAACAAAGACTTTATTGACCATTATTCTTGCCACAATGGCAATCGTCAGCGCATCGGCGCAGAGTAAAATCGTAAAACAAAACCGTCAGGTAGCATCGTTCTCGGCTATCAGCGCATCAAGCGGATGGGATGTCATCATCCGCCAGGGCAACCGTCAGTCGGTTTCCATAGAAGTAAGCGAGGAGGCATTGGACAGGGCCGTTGTGGAAGTCAAAAACGGCACGCTGCATATTTACAACAAGGGCAATAACCGTCCATTCTCGCTTTGGGACTTACGCAATACGCGTAACACAACACCAAAGGCATACGTCACCGTTACGGATTTACAGAAAATAGCGGCGTCGGGCGGTGTGGATATCCGTTTTGAAACACCCATAAAAACCGGTGATTTTGAGGTAGCATTGAGCGGCGGAACCGACCTGGAAAATTTAACGCTGGACTGTAACCGGTTTAACGGGCAGTTCTCGGGCGGATGCGAAGCGGAGATCAAGTTTACTTCGGTGCAGGCCGTGAAAACCGATGTGAGCGGCGGGAGCGATGTGGAGCTGCGTGATATATCTACGCAAACGACCCGGATTTCCGCAAGCGGGGGTTGCGACATAAAACTGACGGGGAAAACCGACGAACTTACCCTGAATGCGAGTGGAGGATGTGACATTTCGGCTTCAGACCTCGTGGCACGGAACTGCAATGCCGATTTTTCGGGTGCTGCCGACGGGAGTATTCGGGTAACAGACCGCCTCGACATCACTGTGTCTGGATCGGCCGACGTTACCTGTTTCGGCGATCCGAAGGAGGTGAGCAAGAAGGTACACAAGAGCAGTTCGCTGAAATTTCGCTGATAATGTCTCCATCAAGGTGGGAAAATGTATATTATATAGCGTCGAAATTTAAATAAGAGATTGTATACTAATATGCTATCGTAGATAAAATTAAACCCGCTAAAATGATACAAAATGGCTCCCCTTGAAAGTTTGGTTATATTTTCAAAATCATCAAACGAACCTGGTCATACGTCCGCGTGGAATATAAGACGAATGCGGCATTCAGGATCAGGTCTCTTGATACGGCTTTACTGTTTCTACCCATAATTATCGGAATTCGAATTTATAGACTGCAAATATATTCATATTTCACTGATTATCTTGTTATACGGCATTTTGTGACATTGATTTTGACTAAAAAGAGAGATAACCTGAATACATTTATTGATTGAGATTTTTCAGCATTGTTGCCGTGTTTCGTACCAATTCCGAACTTGTGACCTGCTGTTCGTATTCTTCGATCACTACCGTGGTTCCTCCCATTTTAATATTGGGATTGCGGTAAACCATAGAACTCTCTACCGGTTTTCTTGCTGAAAGGTGAAATTCCTTTGCTCCGGTCTCTCTTGCAATAGTGATTATATTGTTCATATTGATGCCGCTTCCGGGCATAATAATGATCCGGTCGTTGGCCCGTTGTATCAGCTCTTTCAGGAGCGGGATACCTTGCTCCGCCTGTTGCTGTTGTCCAGAAGTGAGGATCCTATGACATCCTAAAGAGATGATTTTTTCGAGGCTCTCAAAAGGATCACGGCACATATCAAAGGCACGGTGAAAAGTAACGCTCATCCCGCCGGCAGCATCGATCAATTCCCGGTTCCGTTCCATATCTATGTCTCCTTCTGCTGTGAGGCAACCAATTACTATGCCGTCGACACCTAATCGGCGGGCTATTTCAATATCTTTCAGCATGATTGTATGTTCCAGCGCCGAATAGAGAAAATCACCGCCCCGCGGACGAATGATCACATTCAGTTTGATATTCAGTAATTCCCTTGCAAGGGCAATATCGCCATATGGAGGCGTAGTTCCCCCTTCGGGAATCGCCGCGCAAAGTTCCACACGATAAGCGCCTCCCTTTTGGGCCTCTAAGCAACTGGCCACGGAGTTGGCGCATATTTCCAATCTGTAAAACATATTTCGAAAAATTATTTTAACACTATCCTGATGCGTTTGGATACAGAAATTTTTATATGAAGATATGTATTCTAAAGCAAGTACGCAAGGTTATAGTCAAAAACTATGCATTATCAATATAATCAATTATTCTCCGAGCACTTTTTTCTTTGTCGCTTGTTAGAGCTTTTACGCAATCGATCCTCCACGATTACCAGGAAGCTATTCAACAGCTTCTTTACCGGCTTGTCAGATTACAACAACCAACCGCTGGAAATAGTCGGGTTTTGAAATAAACCGGAAACATGATGGCAGGACGCACCGTCACTTAAAGTAGGGGCAGGCCCGCAGTCTCTCCAATTTATCACCCTACAATCATGTGTTTTGTAATAGGTACGATATGTGTCCAAACACCCATTATCTCAAACCGGGTACCGCTGCTGATATTTTGGATGGTGAAGATATAATTATAGACACGTTTGCAATAGGTGATTTCTCCTCTTACATGTACCGTGGAATGGGGTTGAACAAGAATTTTATCACCATTCGGTATATCCTTCCTATAGGGAGTTGTTGTAATTCCTTCTGCATATTCACACATGTTACTCCCATATATTGCCCCATCTATTATTAATTCCGGCATACTGATTTCGATTTCTTTTCCCTGAGTCCACTCAAATGCTCCGTAAACATCGCTTTCAAAATTTGAAGATTCCACTACATCTTCAAAAATATAACCGGTTGGCTCCCACACGCCTTCCGGAGTATCATTGCTTACTGTTATAGGGGTACACCCTTCATCGCTTTGATATATTGTACGTTGTTCTTCTATTTCTTCATATTCAGATTTTACTAATCGATATTCAGTACCTGCCTGCTGTGCAATCGTGATGTAGTCACGGTGACTTCCGTTATTAATATATATGGCAAATGCACGTTCACGCGATGTGTCGAAATTTTCTTTTAAAACGATTACAAATGCATCGTCTCCAACGCGTGTTAATGTCAGCCAACCATTCGATGCTTCAATGATTCCATTCCCTGGTAAAGTCAAGGGAAGGCCGTCCTTGTCTAACATTGCTTCATTCGAGGGTAAATACTGAACCGATTCTATATACCAGTCGTTCGTTAAAACCGGTATTTCTACATCACCTCCGCCGGAGAGATTCAAGGTTTTATAGGAAGGGTCTATCAATTCAATACCATCGTTTACATCGCATGAAACAAATCCAAGTGAGCAAATAACCGATAATACCCCCATCCAATTACATACTGCTTTCATATGTCTCTGTGTTTCTTGATTTAACATCTGATTATAATGCAAAGTTATTTATTTTAGGCTTTGTAGGGTATTCCGCGGTCTTATTTTATGAGGGGATGTAAGTTAATGATTCTTATTTAACGTTTTGGCTGCACTATTTCGGCATCTTATTTTATTCAGGACCGCTATTCAGTCACCTCCGTTACCCGTCTTTTGATTTCTTCAACCGGATTTCAAAGCGTATCTTTGCAGCCTGAAAAAATAAAACAAGATATGGTATTAGTTGACGGATTAGCCGTAGAGTTCGGAGGGACGGCATTATTTTCGGATATCTCTTTTGCAATAAATCCCCAGGACCGCATTGCCCTGATGGGTAAAAACGGTGCGGGAAAATCCACATTACTGAAAATCCTGACAGGTGTGAGGGAGCCGACCAACCACCTCGACCTGAAAACCAAAGATATCCTGAAACAGGCGCTGGTCGATTTCGACGGAACGCTGATTGTCGTGTCGCACGACCGTGATTTTCTGAACGGTTTAGTGAAAAAAGTGTACGAATTCGGCAACCAGAAAGTAACCGAACACCTGGAAGATATCTATGGATTCCTGGCAAAAAAGAAGATAGAGAACCTGCTGGAAATAGAGCGGAAATAAACTCGGCCTTTGTCAATGTTTTTTCCTTTGGCTATCCGGCCGGGTTGATGCTAAGAGGTTGTTTTGCAATGGAACTTACTCTGCTTTGGGAATATAACCGCTTTTGGATCTTGTCCTGTTTGCTCCTTTCGTTTGAAGCCATTCGTGCATTTTATAAGCCGTGGAATTGCGGTCTAAATCGGAACGGATGGCGCCACGTACTTTGGATATAAACGGTTATCTGATGTTCTTAATACTGTTGGCATAGGGAAAACAGTGCAAAAAACATCAATGAAATACCACAAAAAGCATCAACGATGATCCATAATTAAAAAATAATCAATAATACGAGGTCAGGCGTTTATATTGCATAAATGGCTCCTAAAATACGGGACTAACCGTCCGCCTGATATTGTCAGATGAAATGGTTCGGTGGAACAATTATGTAAAATAGTGCTGTGAAACAGGAACAAAAATAAAATATTTTCGTTCCTTTGTTTAAGATATTTTCATTTGCTAAATTTGCAGAGAGGTTTTGTTAATCAGCTTTTAAGCATTGTTCTGACAAGCTTGTCCTCCGCTCATTTAGCTAAACGACATACTTCAGCGGCCGGCAAAGTCCAAATAAGTTCGCATTTGCTCTTGCTTAACGAAATGGTTGCTCGCTATGGCATAATGCAAATAAATTTGCCTTCTGCTTAGCTTAACGCAAATAGTTCAATACCCTTACAAGAAAATAACGAATGAATCGTATGAAGATAGCCTTACCCAATGAGTTGCCTGCCTATCCCGAGTTCCGGGAAGAAATTCGCCGCGCGCCCGACCGCGGTTTCCGATTGACAGCCGCTCAAACGAGGATCGCCTTGAAAAACGCTCTACGCTATATCCCTAAGGAGTTGCATGCGCAACTGGCTCCCGAATTTTTGGAAGAACTGAAAACACGGGGAAGGATCTACGCGTACCGTTACCGTCCCGAAGGCGATTTGAAGGCTAAACCCATCGAGGAATACAGAGGAAAGTGTATTGAAGGAAAAGCTTTTCAGGTGATGATCGACAACAACCTCTGTTTCGATATCGCGCTCTATCCCTATGAACTGGTGACCTACGGCGAAACGGGGCAGGTATGCCAGAACTGGATGCAGTACCGGCTCCTGAAAATGTATCTGGAAGAGTTGTCGCAAGACCAGACATTAGTAGTGGAGAGCGGCCATCCGCTCGGGCTCTTCAAATCGAAGCCCGATGCGCCACGCGTCATTATCACCAACTCGATGATGGTCGGCATATTCGACAACCCGACCGATTGGGAGATTGCGGCGCAAATGGGCGTGGCCAATTACGGACAGATGACTGCCGGCGGCTGGATGTATATCGGTCCACAGGGCATTGTTCACGGCACGTTCAACACATTGCTGAATGCAGGACGCCAACAGTTGGGCGTACCCAACGACGGCAATCTTGCCGGACATCTGTTCGTCTCGTCGGGATTGGGCGGTATGAGCGGTGCGCAACCCAAAGCAGCTTCTATTGCCGGAGCGGTATCTATCGTGGCGGAAGTCGATTCTTCGCGTATCGAGACACGCTATACGCAGGGTTGGATACATAAGATAACCTCGGATAGAAAAGAGGCTTTTGACCTGGCTTCCGGGGCACTGAAGAAACGAGAAACGCTATCCATTGCGTTTCACGGCAACATAGTAGATTTGCTGGAATTTGCGGAAGAAAATGATGTACCTATCGAACTGCTGAGCGATCAAACGTCTTGCCACGAACCATATTCAGGAGGATATTGCCCCGCAGGCATTTCGTTCGAAGAACGCACCAGGCTGTTGCATGAAGACCGCACGAAATTCAAAAAGCTGGTGGACGTGTCACTCAGACGCCACTTTAATGTTATCAGGAAACTGACCGAGAAAGGCGCTTATTTTTTCGATTATGGAAATTCCTTTTTGAAAGCCATTTATGATGCGGGTGTAAAGGAAATCTCGAATAACGGGACTGATGAAAAGGACGGGTTTATCTGGCCCTCTTATGTGGAGGATATCATGGGGCCCGAATTGTTCGATTACGGTTACGGCCCGTTCCGGTGGATATGCCTGAGCGGCAAACACGAAGATCTGCAGAAAACAGATCGTGCGGCGATGGGGTGTATCGATCCGAACCGTCGGCCGCAAGACCGGGATAACTGGGCCTGGATTCGCGATGCCGAAAAAAACCGGCTGGTTGTCGGTACACAAGCCCGTATTCTTTATCAGGACGCAGAGGGAAGAATGAACATTGCGCTGAAATTCAATGATATGGTTCGTAAAGGCGAAATAGGCCCTGTAATGCTTGGCCGTGATCACCACGACGTGAGCGGTACCGATTCTCCGTTCCGCGAAACAGCCAATATCAAAGACGGCAGCAACGTGATGGCCGATATGGCAGTGCAGTGTTTTGCAGGGAATGCCGCACGCGGCATGAGCTTGGTGGCGCTGCATAACGGTGGCGGCGTAGGCATCGGGAAAGCCATCAATGGCGGTTACGGCATGGTGTGCGACGGCAGCGAACGGGTGGATGAAATACTTCGATCTGCCATGTTGTGGGATGTGATGGGCGGCGTAGCCCGCCGTTCGTGGGCACGAAACGAAAATGCGATGAACACCGTCAGGGAGTTCAATCAGTCGCACGCCGACGGCTATCATATTACGGAACCCTATCTGGTCAATGAAGAGATCATAGCGAAAATAGTATGACACGAACATAACATTCTAATGTGCCAATGTGATGATTCAAAGATTCAAAAATTCCAAGATTTCAGGATTCGATAAATCAATAAATCGGTGAATCAGTTATCAGTGTTCAGTAAACTGTAAACAGTTATCAATAAATCGGTAAAATAATAGGATGGACAAAATTATGGAATGTGTCCCCAATTTCAGTGAGGGACGGAACAAAGAGAAGATCGAAAAGATCACAGACTCGTTCAGGGGAAAGAACAATGTAAAACTGTTGAATTACAGCGGCGATGAAGATCATAACCGCTCGGTAATAACCGTTGTGGGCGAACCGGAAAGCCTGAAAGCCGCCGTTATCGAAGCCATAGGTAAAGCCATAGAGCTTATCGATATGACTCAGCATCACGGACAACACCCGCGTATGGGAGCTGTAGACGTGGTTCCCTTTATTCCCATCAAGAACGCGACGATGGACGAGGCGGTCGCCTTGTCGAAGGAGGTGGCGCAAGAGGTAAGCGAAAGATTCGGCCTGCCTGTATTTTTGTATGAGAAATCGGCATCCGCGCCGTATCGTGAGAACCTGGCGGCCGTTCGTAAAGGTGAATTCGAGGGGATGGCGGAAAAAATTACCCTACCTGAATGGATTCCCGATTTCGGCCCTGCAAAATGTCATCCGACAGCCGGTGTGGTGGCTATAGGTGCGAGAATGCCGCTGGTGGCTTATAACATTAATCTGGATACGGATAAGTTGGATGTTGCTCAGGACATTGCCCGTAAAATCCGCCATGTCTCCGGCGGATATCGCTTTGTAAAAGCGATGGGCGTGGAGCTGATCGACCGGAAACAGGTGCAGGTTTCCATCAATATGACCGATTTTACGCGTACCGCTCTCTATCGCGTGTTCGAAACCGTCCGGTTCGAGGCACGTCGTTACGGCGTTAACGTGGTGGGCAGCGAAATCGTCGGGTTGGTCCCGATGGAGGCGTTGATCGATTCGGCGGCCTATTACCTCGGTCTGGAGAACTTTTCCATTGACCAGGTGCTTGAAGCGAGAATAATGGAATAAAAATACGCGGTGTGTTCCGGGTTACGTGAGGTACGTGGCTTGTAACACGTAACACGGAATCAGGATATGAATTGGTTAGAACTTATTGCCGCTGTACTTGGCGTACTCAGCGTTTGGTTTGCACGGAAGGAGAACATTTGGGTATTTCCTTTTGGTATTATCAGCGTGACGATTTACGTATATATTTGCTTTTCCGCTCAGTTGTATGCCAATGCGGGAATTAACGTGGTCTATCTTATTTCGAACACTTACGGATGGTATATGTGGTCGCGCACCGATGAGAACAGTCAAAAGTTGCAGATCAGTTGTAATACGCCGAAACAAAATGGAATTGCATGGACGGCAGTAGTATTGATATATGTAGCTGTATTCTTTTTGTTGCGGTTTGTGAACAGAACCGATACACAATACATTCAATCTTATTTGCCGTATATTGATTCGTTTAACACAGCGTTCTTTTTGGTAGCCACTATTTTAATGGCGGTCAAGAAGCTGGAAAACTGGCAGTTCTGGATCATCGGAAATATTGTGTCGATACCCATTTACGCCTCTCAGGGACTGTATCTGACAAGCGGACAATACTCCGTTTTTCTGGTGCTGGCCATTTTGGGATGGAAGGAATGGAAGAGGAAATTACGACAGGCGAATAAATACTGAATAAATATGAAAACAACACTGAAAGTGATTTTAATGATGATTGTTTTGTTTCAATTTTCCTGTAATAAAACGGAAGATGAATTGAACGATGAATTTTTAAGAGGTGTATGGGTTCACACTGAAACAAAAACGGATACGATTGATTTTAATGTAGGCTTTTCCGATAAAACGTTTAAATTAAACAGAGGAAAAGAGGTCAGAAACGGGTATGTTTTACCTAAAACAGGCAGCGATTTTTATACGTATGAAATAAAAGGTGACAGCATTTACCTTCAGGCGATGTTATCAAGTTGTTATTGTAGTTATCCTTATTATTTTAAACTGAACCCGAATAAAAAGTCATTTCAAATTGGTAGTTTTGCTCCATTTACAGGAGGATTGATGATAAACGAATTTAAGAAAGTCAATGAATGATCTCATAATAAAGAACGCGTCGCAGGTAGTGACATGCAGTGGATTTGCCGGAAAACGCGGCAAAGAAATGTCCGATCTGCACGTGATTGAAAACGGCACGGTGATTATAACCGGCGGTGTTATTTCGCATGTGCTTCACCCTGATGAACCCATTCCCGTGAACGACTCGGATTATGAAATCATTCAAGCCGAAGGCAAAGCGTTGCTGCCCGGGTTTGTGGACCCGCATACGCATTTCGTCTTCGGCGGATACCGTGAAGAGGAGTTCTCGTGGCGCATGCGCGGCGACAGCTATATGGATATCATGAACCGCGGCGGGGGTATCGTGAACAGCACGAAAGCTACGCGCGCCGCTTCGGAAGAAGAGCTTATCGAATCGGGGAGGCAACGCCTCGATGCGATGATGCGCCTGGGGATCACCACCGTGGAAGGTAAAAGCGGTTACGGGCTCGACAAAGAGACCGAACTGAAACAGCTCCGTGTGATGCGTCGTCTCAACGAAACGCATCCCATGGATATCGTGTCTACCTTTATGGGTGCGCACGCGACTCCGGCAGAGTGGAAGGGTAGGGAAGATGCCTTTATTGATTTCAATATCAATGAAATGTTTCCCCTTGTAGCGAAGGAGAAATTGGCAGAATGTGTGGATATTTTCTGCGAAAAGGATGTCTTCACCGTAGAACAATCGCGCCGATACCTGAAAGCGGCACGTGAGCACGGCTTTCTGTTGAAAATACATGCCGATGAGATCGTGCCCCTCGGCGGTGCCGAACTGGCTGCCGAACTGCACTGTCTCTCTGCGGATCACCTGTTGCAGGCATCCGACGAAGGGATTCACGCAATGGCGGAAACGGGAGTGGTTGCAACTCTATTGCCCCTCACGGCATTCTCATTGCGCGAAGCGTATGCCCGCGGCCGGGAGATGATCGATGCGGGCTGTATTATGGCACTGGCTACCGATCTCAATCCCGGTAGTTCGTTCACCGCTTCGGTGCCGCTCCTGTTTGCCATCGCCTGCATCTATATGGGATTCACGCCTGAAGAGGCCGTTACGGCATTTACCATCAACAGCGCTGCCGCTTTGAATCGTGCCGACAGAATCGGCAGCATTGATGTAGGCAAGCAAGGCGATGTAATATTGCTCCAATTCCCGTCATACAAATTTCTACCCTACCACGTAGGAATGAATATTGTGGAGACGGTAATAAAACGAGGAGAGGTTATAGTGAATAGTGAAAAACTAAATATCTATGGACTCTGATTGTAAGGAATTGATCTCTTTTTATTCGTGTCAACCGTAAAGACATCAAAGAAAAACTTGGGAATTTAATTTTTCACTTTTCACTATTAGTTTTTCACTTTTCACTTTATTAATATGAAACTTCAGGATCTAACTTTAAAACAATTTCTCGAAAAAACCGCCGGTAACGAGCCTGTACCCGGAGGCGGAAGTTCGTCGGCCTTGAATGGCGCCATTGCGTCGGCATTGACAGAGATGCTGGCCAATCTGACGATTGGGAAAAAAAACTATGCCGATGTTGAGGAGCGGATGAAACAGGTTGCTGCAGAGATGGCGGAGATTCAATCTCTTTTTGTGAACGATATCGATCGCGATGCAGATGCCTACCGCCTGGTTATGGAAGCGTTCAAACTCCCGAAAGAGACCGAGGAACAAAAAGCGGTTCGAAGCGAAAAAATTCAGGAAGCTACCAAAATCGCCTCCCTCGTCCCTATGGAAGTGGCTGAACGTGCTTTCAACATGCTCGATACCATTTCCGAAACAGTACGCAAAGGCAACAAAAATGCCGCGACCGACGCTTGCGTAGCAATGATGGCATGCCGTACCGCCATTCTGGGGGCGTTGCTCAATGTCCGTACCAATCTCGGGGCCATAAGAGATGATAGCTTCGTGAAAAAACTTGCCGAAAAATGCGAACGGATGGAAGAAGAGACCATCGTGAAAGAACAGGAATTAGTAAACTGGGTAAAAACACAATTTTAAAACCGCTGAGCACAAAGAGCATTAGGCGGTGAGTTTGCCCTGTGCCCTGTGCGTTGAACCTTTAGTTACAAGATGAAAAATATCTACTATATAGGGAAAGACGAGCTCACGATTGATGATCTGGAACGGATCATCACGGAGAATATCAAGGTGGAACTGGCTCCCGAAGCCAAAGAACGCATCCGGAAATGCCGCGATTACCTTGACAGGAAAATGGAAAATCAGATCGAACCCATCTATGGCATTTCTACGGGATTCGGTTCGTTATACAATCACACCATATCCAACGAAGACCTGAGCACGCTACAGGAAAATCTGGTGAAATCGCATGCTTGCAGCGTGGGAGACGAAGTGTCGCCGCTCATTGTCAGACTTATGTTTTTGTTGAAAGCGCATGCCTTATCGTTAGGATATAGTGGCGTACAGGTGGAAACCGTTCAACGGATGCTCGATTTGTTCAACAACGACATCTTGCCTGTTGTGTATGACAAAGGCTCGTTGGGCGCCTCGGGCGATTTAGCACCGCTGGCAAACCTTTTCCTGCCGCTGATTGGTGTGGGCGATGTGTTCTACAAAGGGCAGAAACGGGATATCGGCAGGGTCCTCGATGAATTCGGCTGGGAACCTATTAAGTTGAAAAGCAAAGAGGGGCTGGCCCTGCTGAATGGGACCCAATTCATGTCGGCACACGGGGTGTACGCCATTATGAAAGCCCGGCGACTGTCGAAGCGAGCCGATTTGATTGCAGCGATGTCGCTCGATGCATACGACGGGCACCTTGAGCCGTTCGATGAAAAACTGCACCTCCTGCGTCCGCATTTGGGACAGTTGGAAACAAGTCAGAATATTCGCACGTTCCTGAAAGGCAGCGAGATTATTGCGAGGGAGAAGAAACACCTGCAGGATCCCTATTCGTTCCGCTGTGTGCCGCAAGTGCACGGAGCTACCAGAGACGCCCTGGATTATGTGAAATCAGTCGTGGTTACCGAAATCAACTCGGTGACCGACAACCCCA
>AGTN01131840.1_pt1 | contig 15523 bp, 16 predicted proteins | sample 314218 | NCBI WGS metagenome assembly AGTN01 (sample SAMN02954264, study PRJNA73603) | bioreactor metagenome | biome: terrestrial; feature: non-aerated bioreactor; material: poplar woody material; isolation source: poplar biomass | place: USA | collected 2006-12 | reverse complement strand
GCGCCGGGCGGCCTGTTCGACCGCTCGGTGGAGAGAGGGGCGTTCATCGCGGCGCTGGCGCCCCGGGACGGCGAGGCGGTGGTCGAGAAGATCCGGCCCAACGCCTTTTCCGGCACCGGCCTTGCCGCCCTGGTCGGCACCGCCGGCACCCGGATCGTCGTCGCGGGGTTCATGACGCATAATTGTGTGTCGTCCACCGCCCGGGCCGCGCTGGACCTGGGCTACGAGGTCACCGTGGCCGGCGATGCCTGCGCCACCCGCGACCTGCCGTCGCCGGACGGCATCGTCGCGGCTGCCGAGCTGCATCGGGTGGAACTGGCCGCCCTGGCTGATCGCCATGCCTGCGTGACGACGGTCGCCGCCCTGGTGGGGTGACCGTGCCGGGGTGGGCCTGCGGCCCACCCCGTCGGATTTCAGCCGAACTTGAACAGGATGCCGTAGCCGCCGCGCGGGTAGTTCCAGGTCAGTTCGCCGGTCTCGGCGCAGATGATGCGGCAGGTGCCGCATTCCAGGCAGCCGTCCGGGCTGACGCTGACGCTGCCGTCGTCCTCGGCGGCGTAGCAGCCGGCGGGGCAGACGGTGACCAGGCTTTTCAACTGGGACGATGCCTGGCCCTTGTTCAGGATGGCGATGTGGGGCTGGCCCTCGTCGACCATGTAGCGGTTGTTGTAGAGCTTCTCTTCGACTTTCATCACCGCCTCCTCAGCGCCAAGCCCGTGCGATCTTGACCGCGTCGCCGATCAGGCCGCGCAGGGTGCGGCCGCTGCGGAAGGTGCGGAAGATGTCCTTTTCCTTCTGCAGCTTGTCGATGCCGTCCACCCGGAACCACGTTTCCGCCGCCTTGCTGAGCAGGTTGGGATAGGTGGTGACGAATTGACGATTCTCATGAAGAATTTCGGGCAAGTTTTTGTACTTCTTGAGATCCTTCATGACAAAGCTGTCTTCCAGCGCCTTGCGGTAGCGCGCCAGATTGGCTTCGGTCGGGGCCTTGCCCTCGGCCTTGAGCGCGATCACCGTCTCGGCGGCCATGCGGCCGGTCTCCATGGCGAGGTTCGAGCCCTCGCGGTGCATGGAATTCACGAACTGGCCCGAATCGCCGACGATCAGCCAGCCCTCGCCGTGCAGCTTGGGAATGGCCTTGTAGCCGCCTTCCGGGATCAGGTGGGCGGCGTATTCCTTGACCTCGGTGCCTTCGAGCAGCGGCGCGATGGACGGGTGCTTCTTGAACTTGTCCAGCATGACGTAGGGGCTGGTGCCGGTGTCGCGGAAGTCCGAGACCAGGCAGCCGATGCCCACCGAGATGGATTCGCCGTTGGTGTAGAGGAACGCCGTGCCCATCAGGCCCATGGTGACGGTGCCGAGCGCCTCGATCACCACGCCTTCCTCGCCCTTGACGTTGAAGCGCTGGTCGATGACCTCGCGCGGCAGGAAGTGCATCTCCTTGACCGCCAGGGCGGCGTGCTCTGGCTTGATCTCCTTGCGGATGCCGGAGCGCTGGCCGACCAGCGAGTTCACGCCGTCGGCCAGGATGACCACGTCGGCATGGACCGTCTCGTCGTCGCGGTCGGTCTTGACGCCGATGACGCGGCCCGAGTCGTCGCGGGCCAGTTCGGTCACCGTGGTCTCGCACACCACCAGGGCGCCGGCCTCCTGGACCTTCTTGCTGAACCACTTGTCGAACTGGGCCCGCACGATGGTGTAGCGGTTGGGCCGCTCCTCGTTGAACTTGTCCGAGCGGTAATGGGTGCCGCAATGGGAGGTCTCGTCCAGCATCCACAGCCGCTGTTCCACGATGTGGCGCTCCAGCGGCGCATCGTCGCGGAAGTCGGGGATGATCTTCTCCAGGCTGGTGGCGTACAGGATGGCGCCCTGCACGTTCTTCGAGCCGGAATACTCGCCGCGCTCGATCTGGAGCACTTTCAGGCCGGCCTTGGCCAGGGTGTAGGTGGCGGAGTTGCCGGACGGACCGGCCCCGACCACGATGGCGTCGAACTTTTCCATGGTCGTCCTCCTTACTCGGCGGCCTGGGAGCGGGCCAGATGGCGGCGGAAGGTTTCGGTCAGCGCCGGCAGCACGGTCAGCGCATCGCCGACGATGCCGTAATGGGCGAAATCGAAGATGGCCGCGTTCGGGTCGGTGTTGATCGCCAGGATGGTGTCGGCACCCTCGACGCCGACGCGGTGCTGGATCGCTCCCGAGATGCCGGCGGCGATGTACAGCCGCGGCCGGATGGTCTTGCCGGTCTGGCCGATCTGGCGGGCCGAATCGATCCAGCCCTTCTGCACCAGCGGGCGCGAACCGCCGTATTCCGCTCCAAGAACGCCGGCCAGATCCTTGACCAGCTTGAAGTTTTCCGGCTTGCCCAGGCCCATGCCGCCGGCCACCACCACGTCGGCATAGGCGAGGTGGGCGTCTTCCTTGGCGTCGTCGGGGATGTAGTCCAGGATCTTGGTGACGATGCTTTCCTCCTGCATGCCCAGGGGATGCACGATGATGGCGCCGCTGCGGCCGGGCTGGCGGTCGGGCATGGCCATGACGCGCGGGCGGATGGTCGCCATCTGCGGCCGGACGTTCAGGGTGTAGATGGTGCACAGCAGCGAACCGCCGAAGGTCGGCCGCGTGGCGCCCAGCGAACGGTCGTCGTCGATGGCCAGTTCGGTGCAGTCGGCGGTCAGGCCGGTCTTCAGGGTGGTGGCCACCGAACCCGCCAGGTCGCGGCCGAGCGTGGTGGCGCCCAGCAGCATGATTTCCGGCTTGTAGGCGTTGACCAGTTCGGTCAGGCCCTTGGCGTAGGGTTCGTTGCGGTAGTCGGCCAGCAGCGGGTCCTGGATGGTGTAGACCTTGTCGGCGCCGTATTCATAGGCGCCGGCGATGGCGGCGTCGGTGCCGTCGCCGCTGACGCCCATGACCACGCCGGCCAGTTCCACGCCCAGCTTGTCGGCCAGCTTGCGGCCTTCGCCCAGCAATTCCCACGACACGGGATGGACTTGGCCGCGTTCCAGTTCGACGAACACCCAGACATCCTTGTACGTCTTGAAGTGTTCGGACAGTTCCGCCTTCATCTTGCCGCGCGAAGGGGCGGCGGCGGGTTTCGCCTCGGTCATCGCAAATTCTCCTTAGGCGCCGGTCTGCCGGAAGAGGGTCTCTTCCAGGCGGGCATCGGCGGCGAACAGGGTCTCAAGGGCGGCGGCGGCCAGATCGTCGGGGGCGTTGCCCTCCACGGCGATCAGCTTGGCCTTTTCCTTGCGCGGCTGCGGGGCGAACACCTTCTTCACCACCGTGGGCGAGCCCCTCAGGCCGCACAGGCCGGTATCGGCGATGCCGGCCACGGCGGCGCTCCAGGTCGGGATGTCGGTGCGGGCGGCGCGCAGCATGTCGGCCATGGTGCCGCGGCGCACCTTGTTGGTGCCCTCGAGCATGGTGACCAGGCAGGGCAGGGCGGTGGACAGCACCTGCACGCCGCCTTCGGCGCGGCGTTCCACCGTGATCTTGCGGGCGCCCAGATCCACGGCGCGGATGGCCTCCACGTAGGTCAGCTGGTTCAGTTCCAGCCGCTTGGCGATGCCGGGGCCGACCTGGGCGGTGTCGCCGTCGATGGTCTGCTTGCCGCAGAACACCATGTCCACCGGATCGCTCTCGCCCAACTTGGCGATGGCCGAGGCCAGGGCGTAGGAGGTCGCCAGGGTGTCCGACCCGGCGAAGCAGCGGTCGGACAGCAGGATGGCGGCGTCGGCGCCGATGGACAGCGCCTTGCGCAGCGAGGTGTCGGCCATGGGCGGGCCCATGGTCATCACGGTGACCTTGCCGCCGAACGTGTCGCGCAGGCGCAGCGCCTCCTCCAGCGAGAACAGGTCGTAGGGGTTGATGATGGTGGGCACGCCCTGGCGCATGATGGTGTTGGTCACCGGATGCACGCGGATCTGGGCGCTGTCGGGAACCTGTTTGATGCAAACGACGATATGCATGGGACTGTCAGCTCCTTAACGGAACGAGTCGAGCGAGGACAGCGGCACGAAGCCCGACTTGGTGTCCTGGAACACCTTGAAGGTCTTCTCGCCCTTGCCCTCGGCGAATTCGCCATAGGCCTTTTCCAAGGCATGGCGGCAAGCGATGCGCTGGGCGCCGTCTTCCAGCGTGCGCAGGGATTCCATGTCCAGAAGGGCGTTGAAGCGCTTCAGGATGTGCAGGCGGTGGACGCTGACCACCTTCTGATCGAAGGCGACGTCCAAGGCCTCGAAAAACTGTTCGGCCGACGACAATTTTTGCAGCGAGGCAAGGAAGCTGCCTTCGACGGGCTTGCACTTGGCGGGGGTGCACATGGTCGGCTCTCCTGGGGTCAATTGACGGGGGCTTCGGCGAGGAAGCGGCGCAGTTCATCCGGCGACGGCGGCCGCTTGGTCTCGCAGGCATGGGCGCGGACCCGGGCCAGCATGGCGCGGGCCTGGAAGGCGGTGGGCCTGAGGCCCAGTTCGGTGCAGGCGTGCAGCACCGAGGCGACGCCGGAATGCTTGCCCAGCACCACCTGATGGCGGCGGCCCAGTTCGGTGGGGTCCAGCGCCTCGTAGTTGCGGCGGTCGCGCAGCAGCCCGGAGACGTGGATGCCGCTCTCATGGGTGAAGATGGCGTCGCCGACGATGCTCTTGTTCACCGGCACCGGGCGGCCCGAGGCCTTGGCGACCAGATGGGACACGCGGCCGAGATAGGGTTTGGCGATGCCGGTACCGATTCCGTACAGGTGGTCCAGCGCCACCACCACCTCTTCCAGCGGCGCGTTGCCGGCGCGCTCGCCCAGGCCGTTGACGGTGGTGGAGACGTGGGTGGCGCCGCCCTTGATGGCGGCCAGGGAATTGGCGGTGGCCAGTCCCAGATCGTCGTGGGCGTGGATTTCCAGTTCGAGGCCGGTGGCGGCGCGCAGGCGCCGGAACAGGTCGTGGGTGCCGAACGGCTCCATGATGCCCAGCGTGTCGGCGAAACGGAAACGCCGGGCGCCCGATTCGGCACAGGCGCCGATCACGTCCACCAGGAAGGCGGGATCGGCGCGCGACGAATCCTCGCCGCCCACCATGACCTCGAGGCCCGCGTCGCGGGCGCGGCCGACCATGTCGCGGATGTGGGACAGGGCCCAGACCCGGTCGCGGTCCAGCTTCTTGGCCAGTTGCTGGTCGGAAACGGGGATGGACAGGTTGACCATGCCGACGCCGCAGGTGAGCGCGGCGGCAAGGTCGTCCTCGCGCATGCGGCACCAAGCGATCAGGCGGGTCTTGAGGCGCAGCGCCGCGACGGCGCGGATCGAGGCACATTCCTCGTCGCCCATGGCGGGAATGCCCGCTTCGACCTCGGGCACGCCGGCCAGGTCGAGGGCGCGGGCGATGGCCAGCTTCTCGTCGAGGCGGAAGGCCACGCCAGCGGTCTGCTCGCCGTCGCGCAGAGTCGTGTCGTTGACGATGACGCCAGAGGACGAGATGGGGGCGGTCATCGCCGGTCTCCTAGCAACTGCCGCCGCTGCACGAGCATTTGCCGCCGGCGTTGGGGTTCTCGAAGATGAACCCGGCATCAGCGCCCGCATTGACGAAATCCATGACGGCGCCGGCCAGCCACATCACCGAGGAGGGATCGACGTAGACCTTGACGCCGCCCACCTCGACCACCTCGTCGCCGGACATGGCCTCGGTCTCGAGGCCCAGGCTGTACTTCAGCCCCGAGCAGCCCCCGGACGCGACCTGGATGCGCAGGCCCTGGGTTTCATCGTGGCGCACGCTCTTGATGGCGGCGACGGCGCGGTCGGTGACGGTCAGCATGGCAACCCTCCTGGAGGCTTAAGCGATAACCCGAGCATTACCCAAGCAAGGGGAGTGCCACTTTTTAACTAATTGATATAAAAGGGAAGATATCATTTCATCGCTGTCGACAATGCAACGTTTGTCGCATTGCCGACAGTGTGCGCGTTACAACCATTTCAGCTTTTTCAGGATCAGCCACAGCACCGGCATGAGGCCGAAGGTGAGCAGGCTGAGTTCCCAGAACGCCGTGGGATCGTCATGGCCGGGGATGCCGCCGATATTGGCGCCCAGCATGCCGGCGATGAGGCTGGGCGGCAGCAGCAGGGCGGCGACGGCGGTCAGGCGGTTGGAGGTGTTGGCGATGCGTTCAGCGGTCTGGGCGGACAGATCCTCGTGCAGCACGGTGGTGCGGTCGCGCAGCGCGTCCAGATCCTCGATGTGGCGCACCACCTTGTCGGTGACCTCGCGCAGGCGCAGCTTGGCGTCGCGCGACAGCCAGGTGGCGTCGTCGTGCTGGATGCGGTAGAGCGCGTCGCGCTGCGGCCCGAGATAGCGGCGCAACTGGATCGAGTGGCGGCGCACATGGGCCAACCGGCCGCGCAGGGTGGCATCGGCTTCGCGCTGGATGCACAGGTCTTCCAGTTCGCCCACCTGTTCCTCCAAGGCATCGATCACCAGTTCCAGGTGTTCGACCACCCGCTCGGCGATCTGGGCCAGCAGGCCGCCCGGCGTGCGCGGTCCCTTGCCGTTCAGCAGGGCCAGGCGGATGGCGCGCAGCGCGCTGAGCTGGTGGTTCTTGTCGCGCAGCGAGATCAGGCGGTTGGGTTCGGCCCAGACATGGATGGGAACCAGTGCGGTCTCGCCGGCCTCCTCGCCCACGTTGACGCCGCGCAGCACCACCAGCAGGGAATCGTCCACGTCCTCGACCCGGGGCCGGGAATCCTCGGCCAGCAGGGCGAGGCCCACCAGCGGGTCGATGCCGCTGCTGTTCTTGACCCATGCGGCGGCGGCGGGATCGTCGCGCTCCAGGTGAATCCACAGGAAGCCGTCATCGGGGCGCCAACGGGCAATGCCGTCCCAATCCAGGTCGCTGCAGCCGCCATGGCGGTCGAGCAGGGCGGCGAAGCGCAGGCCCGGCTGCGTGCCGGCCGTGATGTCTTTGGAATCGGGCATGGGCGCACCTCGGATCAGGCCTCCGTCCTGTGGTACAGGGGCGCCCGGGGCATTTCAAGACTCAGGCTGAAACAATTCCCGCTTGCAGCACCGGGCTGCGGTCCAATTCCGGGCCGAAACAACGGGAAAAATGGCTGCATTGATGGCATTGCACGGTGGTGCGGCAATCCATTCCGGCCTTGCGTTCGATCTCGCGCCAGAAGAACGGCTTCCAGCGCATGTCCAGGTGGTTGGCTTCGGCCAGGGGGCGGAAATGGCGGGCCATCAGCAGATTGATCTGGTTGCGGTCCTTCAGTCCCATGTCCTGCCACAGCAGATTGCGCCCCAGCGCCCGGCGGGCGAGGATGCAGGACAGCCATTCCTCCTCGACGAAATCGTGCGAGCGGTTGTCGGCTAGCAGGTCGCGCAGGGCGAACTCGTCGGCGGTGAGCGGTGCCGCGCCGTCCCCGTCGAGATCGAGGCCGGACAGCAGGGTTGGGGCGTGCGGGAAGAATTCTCCGACCAGCGCGGCCAGGGCCTCGGCCGACAGGCCCAGCGACACCGGCAGCGAGCGGGCGGGATCGGCCAGGCCGGTGCTGATCGCACAGGCGAACAGGTGGCGGTCGAACGGGTCGCCGCCACCCTGGGCCATGAGCCAGCCGTAGATCTGTCCGCTCATGGCCGGGGGTCGCCTAGGCCGCCATGGCTTGGTGCTTCTGCGCCTTGGTGCCGCAGACCGTCTCGCACGAGCCGCAGCCGATGCACTTGCCTTCGTTGGACACGATCATCACCTTGCGCACGATCTCCTCGCCGTCATCGAAGGGATCGCACAATTCATCGTCCTCGTTGATGCCCTTCAGTTCCAGCACGCCCTGGGTGCAGACCTTGTAGCAACGGCCGCAGCCGATGCACAGTTCCTGAGAAATGCTCATCAGGTATTCCGGGGTCCACGGCGCGCCGTTGCGGGTGGTAAATGTGCGCAACGACATGGTTCGCTCTCCTCTCTCTTCTCTCACTTACACAACGTCCAACTCGCGCGGCAGACGGCAGGCGGCATGGGCCTGCCGGTTCCTGTCAGGCCGCCGCGATTTCCGGGAACTGGCGGATGGACTTGATGCCTTCCTCCACCAGCTTCAGCGCCTTGGCTTCCATCTGGACCAGGTTCTCGTAGCCGAAGCGGTGCAGTTCGCGCACATGGGAGTTCACCGCCACCAGACGGCCGGTCAGGATGACGATGCGCCCCCAACCTTCATGATGGATGTTCATGATCGGTGCGGCGGCGATCCTGGTTTCCTGCTCGATCAGCCAGCAGATGGCGAGGTAGATCTGCTCGACCCGCATCAGGATGTCGGGGTCGGGGTCGCCGAACATGGGGATGTCGCGCTTCTGCACCTTGGTGACGATGAACGGTTCCAGCAGTTCCTCGTCGGCATCGGCCTCCATGGCGCCCGAACGGTCCTGGGCGCGGATCAGGGTCAGCAGGGCCTTGCAGAAGGGGCGCTTCAGCGCCTCGCGGTCGGCTTCGTCAAGTTGCAGCATGGATTCAATCCTCGTCGTCGATGAAGCTTTCGGGGCCGGATTCGGCGTCGCGGATGACCTTGCGGAGCCACGGCGGCGGGTTGGACTTCAGCATGCCGCGCACCCGGTCGATCACCGCCTGGATGGTCTCGTCGCTGGGCAGCTTGATGGGGTGGACGCGGGCGCGGACCACGCGGGCCGCCGCCGGACCGCCGATGGCGCGCACGAACAGCAGCGCCGAGCCCTCAAGGGCCCTGATCTTGTTGGCCAGGCGGTCGTCGCCGTCCTCCTGGTGCTGGCCTTCCTCGTTGCTGACATTGTCGAACTGGACGGCCTCCAGGAAGGTGTGCCCCTCGGGGCCGACGTCGTAAAACATGAAGGTCTTGGCGCTGGCGAAGTGGGCGTCCACCCGCTGGCGGTCTTGTGTGGCGAAGGCAACGCGCATGTGTCCTCCTCTGATGGGCCGGTTCTGGCCCGGAATTTCCTGGTCGGAATCAACCAACCGCAACCGCCGGGTCACCATGTCCGCGCTCCGCGTGTTCGACATGCACCCCGTGGCCGTGGTGGGGGTGCTCCATCAGGATGTTGCCCAGGGTGAAGATCAGGTCCCGCGTGCCGCGATAGCCGAGCGTGGTCTGGTGCGCGGCGCCCAACCGGTCGAAGACCGGGAAACCCGAGCGGTGCAGCGGGATGCCGTGCCGGCTGGCCAGCAGGCGGGCATTGGAATTGGCGATGACGAGGTCGGCGCCCCCGGCCTCGAGAATCTGGTCTTCCAGATCCTCGAAATCGCCGATGATGGCGGTTTCCGACGGCAGGTCCGACAGATGGGGCGAGGGCAGCGACGACACCGCGCCGACGATGCGCGCGCCCAGTTCGCTGCACAGCTTGGCGTAGGTCCACAGGAAGGACGGCTCGCCCGCCACCGCGATGGCGCGGCCGGCGAAGAAGAAATGGCCGTCCAGCATGGCGTCGACCAGTTGCGAGCGCTGGCGGCGGTATTTCTGCGGCACCGGCGCCCCCGAGACCGAGGACAGGCAGACCATCAGCTTGTCCACCGCCTCCAGGCCGGTCAGGCGGTCGAACAGCACGAAGGGGATGCCGGTGCGCTCCTCCAGCGCCTCGGCGGAGAGGCGCATGTGCTCGCCCACCGCAATGGTCAGCGCGGCGCGGTTCATGCCCTTGACCTGCTCCAGCGTGGTGCCGCCGAGCGTGGTGGGGACGTAATGGTCGGGCAGGTGGCCGTCCAGCGACCCCGAGAGGTCGGGCAGCATCACCGGCTCCAGGCCGAAATCCTCGACGATCTCCTTCAGCGCGTCCACGTCGCCCGGCGTCACGTGACAGCCGGCCAGCACGTTGACCCGTTTCAGCGGCGGCTGGGTGGTGGCCGGCGGCACTAGGGCGCGGATCATGGCGCCCACCGCCTTGCCCCACCCGGTCTCCAGCGAGCCGTCGAAATCGGGCGCCGAGCAATAGACCACCGAGGTGCTGGCCAGTTCCTTGTTCTTGGCCAGGATGACCTTGAGGTCGCCGCCGGTGTCCTCGCCCCGGGTCTCGGTCAGGGCGGTGGAGATCACGCCGATCATGCGCGGCTTGGCGCGTCTGGTCATGTTCAGCAGCGCCTGCTCCACCTGCTCGGACCCGCCCAGGATGGTCGAGACCTCGTTCATGGCGGTGGTCTGCAGCGGAATCGCCTCGCGGAAGTGCCGCACCATCATCACCAGGGCGAAGGCGGTGCAGCCCTGGCTGCCGTGGAACAGGGGAAGGCTTCCCTCCATGCCGAGGAAGGCCATGGCGGCGCCCAGCGGGGCGCTGACCTTCAGCGGACTGGCGGACAGCGCCTTGTTGTGGTTGATGACGAGGGCCATTGCGCTCAAACCTCCCACGGAGCGGGCTTGCGCACCTGCTCCCAGATGGGGTTGTTGATCATGAGGTCGATCTGCTCGACCATGTTGACCATGCCGTCATAGGCGGCGAAGCCGACATGGCGTTCCTGGTTGATGTCGAGCCAGGGGGTGCGCGCCTTCAGCGCCACGAATTGCGAGCGGCCGCCCGACAGCATCATGTCGGCCTTGCCGTCCTTGAACATGGCGTACATCTCCCTGGGCGTGATGGCGTCGGCCAGCTTGTCCTCGTCGCCGCCCAGGCGCTCCAGGGCCTTCCGCTTGTCGGCCTCGGTGGCCTTGCGCACCGACGAGCCGACCACCTCCATGCCCACTTCCTGCAAGGCCTGGATCACCGACCAGCTTTTGACGCCGCCGGTGTACAGCAGCACCTTGCGGCCCTGGAGGCGGGGCTTGAACGTCTCCAGCCGCGCCCAGACCTTGGCTTCCTCCTCGGCGATCAGCGCCTCGGTGCGGTCCGGAAGCGACGGGTCGGCGCCTTTTTCCACCAGCATGCGCGCGATGTTGCGCAAGGCGTCCGAGGTGTCGGAGACGCCGTAGAAGGACCCCTCGTAATAGGGGATGCCATAGGTTTCCTTCATCTTGCGCGCCAGGGTGATCAGCGCCTGGCTGCACAGCACCATGTTGGCCTTGGCGGTATGGGCGCTGGCTACGTCGAGATAGCGGGCGTCGCCGGTGATCGAGCAGCGCAGGCGGATGCCCAGGCGGGCCAGCAGCGGGCGGAACTGGTCCAACTCGCCGGCCACGTTGTACTCGCCCAGGATGTTGATGTCGGTCGGCCCCACGTCGTCGGGCTGGTGGGTGCCGATGACGTGCTCGAACAGCGCCTCGCCGCCTAGGCGGTTGCCCAGGTTCTTCGACCCCACGAAGCCCGGCGCGTTGACCGGCACCACGGGCACGCCCAGGCGCTCGGTGGCGGCCTTGCACACCGCGTCCACGTCGTCGCCGATCAGGGCGCCGACGCAGGTCTGGTAGACGAACACCGCCGGCGGCTTGTGCCGGGCGATGGCCTGCTTGATGGCCTTGTACAGCTTCTTCTCGCCACCGTTGATGATGTCGAGGTTCTGCATGTCGGTGGTGAAGCCCAGGCGATAGAGGTTCGAGCCCGAACTCCAGGAATTGCGGGTGTCCCAGGAATTGCCCTCGCAGGCGATGGGGCCGTGCACCAGGTGGACCACGTCGGTGATGGGTTGCAGGGCGATCTTGGCACCGTCGAAGCAGCAGCCGCCGGCGGCCGCGCCGGGGGTCAGCGGCTTGCCGCAACCCTTCTTGCGATCCCGCTCGGACTTCGCCTGATTCTTGCCGCATCCGGGCTCGTCGAAAAGCTCCTGGATCTTATGCTTCAGCATGGGGGCGCCTCCCGTGGGGATCACATCCTCAGGTCATGCAAGGCCCGGGCCATTTCATGGGTGGCTGAAACCCTGGATTCCGCCAGGGGGGTGGAAAGCGTTTTGTCGGGGTTACGACAATGTACCTTGTTCGAAAAGGGCGAAAAAAGCCCCGGGGCGTCGCCGCCCCGGGGCTCAGTTCGACCGTTCCGCTTCCGACGTCAGCGGGTCAGGTCGTAGGAGATGTCGCTCTCGCTGTCGACCTTCTCGAAGATCCGGTCGAGGATCTCGACCAGCACGCGCAGCGCGCCCTGGTAGCCGAAGGTCGGGAAGCGGTGATGGTGGTGACGGTCGAAGATCGGGAAGGTCAGGCGGATCAGCGGGATGCCGACGTCCTTTTCCAGATACTTGCCGTAGGACGAACCGATCAGGAAGTCGGCCGGCTCGGTGAACAGCAGCGAGCGCAGGTGCCACAGATCCTTGCCGCGCCACACCTGGCCCGAGGCGCCGAACGGCGACGAGGCGAGCAGGGCCTTGGCCTTGGCATCCCACTCGGCCGAACCGTTGGTGCACAGCACGTGGGTCGGCTCGCAGCCCATCTCCAGCAGGAAGGCGCTCATGGCCAGGGTGAAGTCGGGATCGCCGAAGATGGCGAACTTCTTGCCATGCAGCCAGGCCTGGCTGTCGGTGATGGCGTCGACCAGACGGCCGCGCTCCTTCTCGATGGAGGCGGGGATGGCCTTGCCGGTCAGTTCCGAAACCTTCATCAGGAAGGCGTCGGTGGCGCCGATGCCCATGGGATAGTTGAACGAGGCGGTCTGCTGGCCTTTGGTCTCGACGTATTCGAGGGTCTTGGGGGTGCAGTATTCCTGCAGCGAGATGGTCGCCTTGGCGTTGAGGGCCGCGCGGGTCTCGTCCAGGGTGGTGCCGCCGTCGAACATGCGGTACTCGCCGTCGGACGGGGTGTCGTAGACTTCCGACACGTCGCCCAGCAGGGTGTAGTCCACGCCCATGGTGTCCAGGTAGCGCTTCAGCTCGCGGTTGTTGGCGACCGCATAGCCGTCGAAGCCCGGGATGATGTTGATGGACTCGTTCGGGGTGCGCTCCTTGACGCTCTCACGCTCCCAGAAATACTGGAAGATGCCCTTGAAGGCGTTGTCGTAGCCGGTGACGTGGCTGCCGACGAACGACGGGGTGTGGGCGAACGGCACCGGGAAGTCGGCCGGGACGGCCTCCTTTTCCTTGGCGGTGCCGATGAAGGCGGACAAGTCGTCGCCGATGACTTCGGCCATGCAGGTGGTCGAAACGGCGATCATCTTGGGCTTGTAGAGCGTGTAGGCGTTCTGCAGGCCGTCGACGAGGTTGTTCAGGCCGCCGAACACCGCCGCGTCCTCGGTCATGGAATCGGCCACGATCGGCACGGCTTCCTTGAAGTGACGGGCCAGGTGCGAACGGAAGTAGGCGACGCAGCCCTGGGACCCGTGCACGTAGGGCAGGGTGCCCTCGAAGCCGGCGGCGGCGAACACCGCGCCCAGCGGCTGGCACGCCTTGGCCGGGTTGATGACCGCGATCTCACGGGCGAAGTTCTTTTCGCGGTATTCCCAGGTCTTGGTGTACTCGGCCTGCTCGGCGACCTTGTCGTCGGACGGGCGGCACTCGAACTGGGCCTTCTTGTTGGCGAAGAGTTCCTTGTACTCGGGCTCCTGGAACAAGGAAATGTGGTCTTTGACCTTGTCAGCGCTCTGCGGCATGGCAGTTCTCCATATCCTCCCCGCGCCCCCGTTTTGTGGGCGACACGCGGGGAGGGAATTTTGCTAAGACGAAGCTTTACGCGGCCTTCCAGGGAGCCTTGAACTTGCTCCAGATCGGGCTGTTGATGGCCAGATCCATGTCACGGGCGAAGATGGCGAAGCCGTCATAGCCGTGATACGGGCCCGAGTAGTCCCACGAGTGCATCTGGCGGAAGGGCACGCCCATCTTCTGGGTCGCGTACTTCTCCTTGATGCCCGAACCGACCAGGTCGGGACGGATCTTCTCGATGAACTTCTCCAGCTCGAAACCGGACACGTCGTCGTAGATCAGCGTACCGTCTTTGACGTAGTGGGTGGTGCGCTGGTAATCGTCGTTGTGGGCGAATTCGTAGCCGGTGCCGACGATGTTCATGCCCAGGTCGTCATAGGCGGTGGCGACGTGGCGGGGGCGCAGGCCGCCCACGTACAGCATCACCTTCTTGCCTTCCAGACGGGGCTTGAACTTGGCGACGACGGCGTCGACCAGCGGCTGGTACTTGGCGATCACAGCCTCGGCATTGGCCTTGATGGTGTCGTCGAACTGCTCGGCGATCTTGCGCAAGGACTGGGCGATCTGGGTCGGGCCGAAGAAGTTATATTCCACCCACGGAATGTTGTACTTCTCTTCCATATGACGGCAGATGTAGTTCATCGACCGGTAGCAGTGGATCAGGTTCAGCTTGGCCTTGGGAGCGCGCTCCATTTCGGCCAGGGTGGCATCGCCGGACCACGAGCCGATCACGCGCAGGCCCATCTCTTCGAGCAGGCGGCGCGACGGCCAGGCATCGCCGCCGATATTGTAGTCGGCGATCAGGTTGACGTCGTAGGGACCGGTTTCCCACTCGGGAGCGCTCTTCTCGAACACCCAGTCGCGGATGGCGTCGTTGGCGATGTGGTGGCCCAGCGACTGGGACACGCCGCGGAAACCTTCGCAGCGCACGGGGACGATCGGCTTGCCGATATCCTTGATCTTCTTCTTGGCGACGGCTTCGATATCGTCGCCGATCAGGCCGATCGGACACTCGGACTGGATCGAGATGCCGTTGTTCAGCGGGAACAGGCCGTTCAGTTCGTCGATCATCTTGTCCAGGTTCTTGTCGCCGCCGAAGACGATGTCGCGTTCCTGGAAGTCCGAGGTGATCTGCATGGTGACGAACGAGTCGACGCCCACGGTGCCGGTGAAGTAGTTGCGCCGCTGGGACCAGGAATAATGGCCGCAGCCGACCGGGCCGTGCGAGATGTGAAGCATGTCCTTGATCGGACCCCACACCACGCCCTTCGAACCGGCATAGGCGCAGCCACGGATGGTCATGACGCCGGGAACGGACTTGATGTTGGACTTCACGCCGCAGGAAGAATTACCGGAATCGTCGCTCTTGGTGACGTTCAGGTGACGAGCGCGCCGCTTGGCGGACTTTTCGGGATACTGCTCCAGCACCTCCTTGATGAGGGCCTCATGGAAGGCAGCGTCGTTGGTCTGATCGAGGCTCATGCCCCTTCTCCTTGAATGCTTCAGTCTCTCGGTCCGCCTCGGTCCGCCGGCCCCGAAACCGGGGACGGCGGAGTCCAGCGGAAGGCTTGTTCAAGCCGCGGCGGCGGTCAGCCGGCGCTGCAGAGGGACTTTTCCTTTGCCTCGAGCTCGGCGAGGGCCTGGTCGTCGGACTTCATGATGCCGAATTCGAGCAGGAGGTCTTCGAGCTCTTCCATGGTGATGGGGGTGGGGATGGTGCCCTTGCCGCCATTGGCATGGATCTTGGTGGCGAGCTGGCGGTATTCGGCGGCCTGGTTGGAGTCGGGCTTGTACTGGATGACGGTCTGGCGGCGCAGTTCGGCGTGCTGGACGATGTTGTCGCGCGGCACGAAGTGGATCATCTGGGTGTTGATGCGCTTGGCCAGGGTCTCGGCGAGGTCGAGCTCGCGGTCGGTCTGGCGCTCGTTGCAGATCAGGCCGCCGAGGCGGACGCCGCCGGTGCCGGCATACTTCAGGATGCCCTTGGCGATGTTGTTGGCGGCGAACAGCGCCATCATCTCGCCGGACATGACGATGTAGATCT
>AGTN01017980.1_pt1 | contig 15578 bp, 13 predicted proteins | sample 314218 | NCBI WGS metagenome assembly AGTN01 (sample SAMN02954264, study PRJNA73603) | bioreactor metagenome | biome: terrestrial; feature: non-aerated bioreactor; material: poplar woody material; isolation source: poplar biomass | place: USA | collected 2006-12 | reverse complement strand
AGACCGGCGCGGTCGCCGACGTGATAATAAACGCGGGAAAATTTTCAATAGACATAACCTACTATTCGGAAGAGACCGACGCGGAGATTTTGAAAAGCGCAATTAATTCTCTGGGGTACGAGGCCGCCGAGGTCAAAAAGTTGGCGCCCGACGGAAAGCGTATACCACTCTGGGCGATAGCCGCGGGAGCGGTAGCGATCCTCGCCGCGGCCTTCCTCATCCTCAACAAGGCGGGGCTCTTCGGCTTCGTAAATATCTTCCCGCAAGCAAAGCCCGGCGCCGGCATGCTTATGCTCTTCGTCATAGGGCTGATGACCTCCGTCCACTGCGTCGCGATGTGCGGGGGAATAAATATCTCCCAAAACGTACATAGAGAAACGGAAAATCCGGAAGGCGGCGAAAAAAAGAAGGCGGGAAGGGCGGCGGTATTATCGGGAATTTTATACAATTCCGGAAGGGTGATATCCTACACCGCCATAGGAGCCGCCGTCGGCGCCCTCGGGTCGGTCATTTCCTTTTCTTACAAGGCGAAGGGAATAATCACGATAATCGCCGGCGTATTTATGCTCATTATGGGCCTGAATATGCTCGGCGTGTTCCCAAAACTGAGTAAGCTGGTACCCAAACTCCCAAAATTCATCGCTCTCCCGCTTTCAAAAATCGGATACAGAAGCGGCTCCCCATTCGTCGTCGGCCTGCTGAACGGGCTAATGCCCTGCGGCCCCCTTCAGGCGATGCAGATCTACGCGCTTTCGACGGGCAGCGCGTGGCTCGGGGCATTGTCGATGTTCCTCTTTTCTCTCGGCACCGTACCGCTGATGTTCGCGGTGGGCTCCCTGAGCTCTATCTTTACCAAAAAATTCTCGAAGAAGCTGATGACGGCCTCGGCGGCGCTCGTAATAATTTTAGGAATGTTTATGTTTACTAACGGCGCGGCGCTCTCCGGCCTCGAATTCCCCGCGATACTCGGCGGCGCTCCCAACGCTGCGGAGGCGGCGATAGACGAGGTCAACAATGTTCAAACAGTAAGGACGGAGCTGAAGAGCGACTCCTACGCGGCTATCAGGGTCAGGCGCGGGATCCCCGTCAGGTGGATAATTTACGCCGATCCCGATGACCTGAACTCCTGCAACGAAGAGCTCGTCATTAGCCGCCTCGGGCTGACAAAGAAATTGACGGCCGGCGAAAACGTCATTGAATTCACTCCCGCCGAAGCGGGTACGATCGGTTACAGCTGTTGGATGGGAATGATCAAGAGCAAAATAATCGTAATATAAGGAAATAATTATGGAAAAGAAAGTCATAAAAAAACCGACGGAAACGGAAAGGGCGATAGCCGAGCAAAAGGCGGCCGACGCTATTAAAAGGAAAAAGAAAAAAACCTTGATCGGCTGGTCGGCGGCCATGGTGGCGGTCGCCGGAATGATAACCGGAATGATCTTTCTGACGCAAGGCGCGGGCGACCCGGGGCCGGCTCCGAGAGCGGCCGTAATTTCTGGCGGAGTCCAGACCGTGCAGACGACGGTCACCTCGACGGGCTACGGCACGATCAACGTCAAGGCGGGGACGAAAGTCTCGTGGACGATGAACTATACCGGCCGGGGATGCATCGCGTATATGCGGATACCCGATTTCGGGATTTCAAAAACTCTCTCTTCGGGCGCGAACGTAATAACCTTTACGCCGACGAAAAAGGGAACTTATACGGTAAGATGCACTATGGGAATGTATACGGGAAAAATCATAGTATCGTAAATACAAGGAGAAAAAATGACTGAAAGAACATATAAAATAACCGGAATGACCTGCGCCGCGTGCGCGGCGAGAGTGGAAAAAGCGGCGGCAAAGCTCGACGGCGTGGAGCGCGCGTCGGTCAACCTCGCCACCGAAAAGCTGACGGTGCGGTTCGACGGCGACAAGCTGACGACCGAGGATTTCCGCGCGGCGATAAAAGACGCGGGATACGGGCTCTTGGACAAAAAGACTACCGCCGACGAGGATAGGAAGAGAAAACAGCTCGAAATAAAAATACTTTGGATAAAATTCATAATCTCCGCCTCCTTCGCGCTCCCACTGTTATATCTCGCGATGGGCTCGATGGCGGGGCTTCCCGTCCCCATGGCGCTCGACCCGATGGAGAGGCCGTGGGCGTTCGCGCTGACCGAGCTCTGCCTCGTTCTTCCGATAATGGGAGCGGGCTACCGTTTCTATTACGTCGGCTTCAGGGCGCTGATAAAACGCGCGCCTAATATGGATTCGCTGGTCGCCGTCGGCACCTCGGCCGCCTTCCTTTTCAGCGTATGGTCGTTCGTAAAAATCCTTATGGGGGACGCTATGGCCGTCGAAGGCCTCTATTTCGAGACCGCCGGCGTTATCATCGCCCTCATCCTTCTCGGAAAGACACTTGAAGCCGTATCCAAAGGCAAGACGAGCGACGCGATCAAAAAGCTGATGGGCCTCTCCCCCAAAACCGCCGTAATCTTTGCGGACGGAAAGGAGATCGAAAAGCCGATCGAGGACGTGCAGATCGGCGATATCGTAATAGTCAGGCCCGGCGAAAAAATACCCGTCGACGGCGTAGTATCCGAGGGCGTGACCTCTGTGGACGAATCTATGCTGACCGGCGAGAGCATGCCGGTCGATAAAAAGGCGGGGGACAAGGTCTTCGCCGCCTCTCTCAATAAATTCGGCCTCATAAAATTTACGGCGACGAAGGTCGGGGAGGAGACCGCCCTCGCGCAAATTATTAAGCTGGTCGAGGACGCGCAGAACTCGAAGGCCCCTATCGCGAAAATAGCGGACAAGGTCTCGGGCGTATTCGTCCCCGTCGTCTTCGGTATCGCGGCCGTCGCGTTCGCCGCGTGGATGATTGCGGGAAAGGATTTCGCCTTTTCGATAAGCATTTTGATCGCCGTCCTCGTCATCGCCTGCCCTTGCGCCCTCGGCCTCGCCACCCCTACCGCCATAATGGTCGGGACGGGCGCCGGCGCGAAGCACGGCATTCTGATCAAGGGCGGCGAGGCGCTCGAAACCGCGCATAAGATAAACTCCGTCGTCCTCGACAAGACCGGTACTATCACCGAGGGGAAGCCCGAGGTCGCCGATATTTTAGTCTTCAACGGCTTCGGGAGGGAGGAGGTCTTGCGGCTCGCCGCCTCCGCCGAAAAGGGCTCCGAACATCCGCTGGGAGAGGCTATCGTCCGCGCCGCGGAGAGGGAAAATCTCGCTTCGGGCCCCATAGAGGATTTCGAGGCGGTCGCCGGAATGGGGATACGCGCCCGAATCGACGGGAAGGAGATTTTAGTCGGAAATTTGAAATTGATGAAAGAGGCCGGCGTCTCTCTCGAAAGCGCGGGAGACGCGGCGGATAATTTCGCCGCCCGCGGGAAGACGCCGATGTTCGCCGCCGTTGACGGCAAATTAGCCGGAATGATCGCCGTCGCCGACGTCGTCAAAAAGACCAGCGCCGCCGCCATAAAGAAGCTGAGGGACGCCGGGATAGAAGTCGCGATGATAACGGGCGACAACAGGCGGACGGCGGAAGCTATCGCGGCGGAAGTCGGCATAACGCGCGTCCTCGCCGAAGTCCTGCCGGAGAATAAGGCGGAAGAGATCAAAAAACTTCAGTCGGAGCACAAAAAAGTCGCCATGGTCGGGGACGGCATAAACGACGCTCCCGCGCTCGCTCAAGCCGATATCGGCATAGCGATAGGCTCGGGAACCGACGTCGCCATGGAATCCGCAGATATCGTCCTCATGCGGAGCGATCTGCAGGACGTAGTCACGGCTCTCCGCCTGAGCAAGGCGACAATGAGAAACATCAAGCAGAATCTCTTCTGGGCCTTCGCCTACAACACTCTCGGGATACCCGTCGCCGCCGGCCTTCTGACCCTCTTCGGCGGCCCGCTCCTCAATCCGGTAATCGCCGCCGCCGCGATGAGCTTGAGCTCGGTCTCGGTAGTGACAAACGCATTGAGGCTGAGATTTTTTAAGTAAGAAGCAGAACCAGAAAGGATGATTTAAACCATCCTTTCCGCTCCCTGTTCCCTGCTCCCTGCTCCCTTACTACCGCTAACCGCTTCCCTATTTTCAAACGTCGAACCTGTCCGCGTTCATAATCTTGTTCCACGCGGCGACGAAGTCGTTGATAAATTTTTCTTTAGCGTCGTCGGCGGCGTAGACTTCGGAGATAGCGCGGAGTTCGGAGTCGGAGCCGAAAATAAGGTCGGCGCGGGTGGCCGTCCATTTAAGCTCGCCGGTTTTACGGCTTCTTCCCTCGAAGACGCCGTCCCCGGACGCTTTCGCCCAGACCGTGCCCATATCGAGAAGGTTAACAAAGAAATCGTTGGTGAGCGCGCCCGGCTTTTCGGTCAGCACTCCGAGCTTTGAGCCGCCGTAATTAATCCCCATCGCGCGCATTCCGCCTAAAAGTACCGTCATTTGCGGCGCGGTCAACGTAAGGAGCTGGGCGCGGTCGATAAGTAATTTCTCCGCCGGAACATTGAATCTGGATTTGAGATAGTTGCGGAAACCGTCGGCCTTAGGCTCTAGCACGCCGAAAGACTGCGCGTCCGTTTGCGCCTCGGTCGCGTCCGTCCTGCCCGCGAGGAAGGGAACGGTTATTTTATTATCCGCGGCTTTTTCGATCCCGACGCATCCGCCCAGTATTATCAGGTCGGCGAGCGAAACCTTTTTGCCGTCTTTTTGCGAGCCGTCGAAACCGGCCTTGATTTTTTCGAGTATCGCCAAAACTTTCTTTAACTGCCCGGGCTCGTTGACCGGCCAGTCCTTTTGCGGGGCGAGCCTTATGCGGGCGCCGTTTCCGCCGCCTCTCTTGTCGGAGCCGCGGAAGGTCGAGGCCGAAGACCACGCCGTATAGACGAGCTCGTAGACGGTCAATCCCGAAGCCGCGATCCTTGTCTTGAGAGCTTCTATATCCTCTTCGTTTATCGCCTTATAATCGGCCTTCGGAGTCGGATCTTGCCAGATCAGTTCCTCCGCCGGCACCTCGGGACCTAAATATCTGGAGCGCGGGCCCATATCGCGGTGCGTAAGCTTAAACCACGCGCGAGCGAAAGCGTCTCCGAATTTATCGGGATGTTCGAGATAATTTTTGGCGATCGGCCCGTAAATCGGGTCGAAACGGAGCGAGAGGTCGGCCGTTGTCATCATAGGTCTGAGCCTCTTCGAGGGATCGTGCGCCCCGGCCACCATATCTTCCGGTTCGGGGTTTATCGCCAGCCATTGATGAGCTCCGGCGGGACTCTTTACCAGCTCCCACTCGTATTTGAAAAGCGTCTTCAGATAGCCCATATCCCATTTTGTGGGGTTGGCCTTCCACGCGCCTTCGAGGCCGCTGCCTATCGCGTCGCCGCCCTTCCCGCTCTTAAACGTACTTTTCCAGCCGAGGCCCATTTCCTCGATCGGCGCCGCTTCCGGCTCCCTGCCGACGTTTGAGGCCGGCCCCGCGCCGTGGCACTTTCCGAAGGTGTGGCCGCCGGCAATCAGCGCGACCGTCTCCTCGTCGTTCATCGCCATGCGGGCGAAGGTTTCGCGAACGTCTCTTCCCGAACCTACGGGATCGGGATTTCCGTTCGGCCCCTCGGGATTGACGTATATCAGGCCCATTTGCACGGCCGCGAGCGGAGTTTCGAGGTCCCTGTCTCCGGAGTAACGTTTGTCTCCCAGCCATTCGGTCTCGGAGCCCCAGTAGACGTCCTCCTGCGGCTCCCATACGTCCTCTCTCCCGCCGCCGAAGCCGAAAAGTTTAGCGCCCATAGACTCGAAGGCGCAATTTCCGGCGAGTATCATCAGGTCGGCCCAGCTTATTCTTTTGCCGTACTTCTTTTTGATCGGCCAAAGGAGGCGCCGCGCCTTGTCGAGATTGACGTTGTCCGGCCAGCTGTTCAAGGGGGCGAAGCGCTGCGTCCCGTCCGAAGCGCCGCCCCGGCCGTCTCCCATTCTATAAGTGCCCGCGCTGTGCCAGGCCATACGGATGAATAAGGGCCCGTAATGGCCGTAATCGGCGGGCCACCACTCCTGCGAATCCGTCATCAGGGCGTACAGGTCTTGTTTGACCGCTTTGAGGTCGAGCTTCTTGAATTCCTCGGCGTAATCGAAGCCCTTTCCCATCGGATCGGAGAGGCACGAATTCTGCCTCAAAACGGAAAGGTTGAGCCTGTCGGGCCACCAGTCCTTGTTCGACGTGCCGCCGCCGGACGCCGATTTTCTCGTCATTCCCGTGACCGGGCATTTTCCTTCGCTCATTTCTATTTTTCTCCTTTTCCCCTGCATTCGGGGCAAATTCCGTTAAAAAAAACGCTGTGTCCGACCGCGTAAAAATTAGTCGCGCGCTCGACGGCCGAATCGATATCGCCGAGAATTTCCTCGTCTACGTCGAGGAAGCGGCCGCATCGGACGCATTTTATATGCTGATGCGGCTCCGGGTTTACGTCGAACCTCTCAGGCGAGTCTGGAGCGCATATCCTGCGTATCGTTCCCTTCTCGGCCATAAGCTGCAGGTTTCTGTACACCGTGCCGAGGCTCATATGAGGATACGTCTTTTTGATTTCGGCAAAAATCTCCGCCGCGGTCGGGTGGTTCAAAATTTTGAGCGCGTCGGATAAAAGCTGCCTTTGAATACTGTTTCGCCTGTTGATCATTATTAAGAATAATTCCTAATAAGGAATATATCACATTTTTTTATTCGCGTCAAGATACAAAATAAGATATTTTGATATAAGTAATATTTGATATAATGTATATATTTCAGAGAAGAACGTGCGGGAAAGGATATGATGAATAAGCGTTTGGGGATGATTTTGGGAATTATCGCGTTTCTCGCGGCGCTGACCTCCGCGGTATATGTCCTTACGGCGGCGCGGGGATACCTTTTTTATAAGGAAAATATACCTTTCGCGGCGCTCGCGGCGATAGGCGGCGCTTTGATTTTAACGGCCGCGGCGGGAATATACGTTTTCGCAAAAGGGAAGAAAAGGGCCCTGAAAACGGCGGCTGTTATCGTTTCCGGCGTAATTTTGATTTCGTCGCTGTTCGGAATAATTTATTTCGAGACCTCTCTCCTCTTCGGCGCGAGCGGCGTAAAATCGTTTTCTAAATATTATCGGAATATAGAAACGGCGGACGCGCGGCGGGAGACGATCCGGAGCGGAATTCTTGAAAAACTCGATTTAAAGCTCGACGAGGGCCGCGCCCCTCCTCCGGTTGAAATTACAAACCGAATCGAATACGGAGACTACGCGATAGACGCCTTTGAATTAGAGAACGGCGAGGGCTATGTTTTGCGCGGCAATATTTACTCGCCGATCGATCCCGTGAACGCGCCCGCGGTCTTGATCCCTCACGGACACTTCGACGGCGGCCGCTTCAATCCGGACAATCAGATTCTGGCGATCAGCTTCGCGAAAATCGGCTGCGTGGCCGTCGTCTACGATATGGTCGGGCTCGGCGAGGATACCGATCATAAACATGAAGACCGCGAGAATAACCGCATCCAAACTTTAAACAGCATCCGCCTTGTAGACTATCTCGCGAGCCTTCCCTATGTCGATCCTTCGAGAATTGCCGCGACGGGCGCTTCCGGCGGCGGCACTCAGACTATCCTTCTCGCCGCGCTCGACGATCGCGTTAGCGTCGCCGTTCCAGTCTGTATGGTCTCGGCCTATTTTCAGGGCGGCTGCCTTTGCGAGAACGGGTACCGGGTTTGGGAGGGGAAGGGCTACCGCACAAATAACGCCGAGCTGATCTCGCTTTTCGCGCCCAAAAAGCTCCTTCTCGTTTCCGACGGAGGAGACTGGACCCGCGGCACTCCCGAAATCGAATTCCCCTTTATTCAATCGGTCTACGCACTTTACGGCGCGCCGGATAACGTCCAAAACGCCCATTTTCCCGCCGAGGGCCACGACTACGGCCCGAGCAAGCGCCGGGCAGCCCTGCAATTCATCGCCGAGTGCTTCGATTTGACATATACGCCTTTCGACGAGACCGGCTTCGAGATACTGCCGAAGGAGGCGCTGTACAATAAATAGAGAGGAAAAATTATAGTTTGGCGTTCCCTAATCTTACTCTGTATCCGGCGCGATCTTCCGTTACGGTAACGCCTTCCCTTTCGAGCAAAAGCTTTTGCGCCTCCGCCCCGCCGAAGCCGAAGTCCTTCGCGAGCATCCCGCAGCGATCTACTACCCTGTGGCAGGGCACGATCCCCTGATAGGGATTCCTGTGAAGCGCGTTTCCGACGGCCCTCGCGGCCCGCGGATACCCTATCGCCGCCGCTACTTCGCCGTAAGTACGCACTTCCCCTTTCGGGATTTTTTTACTTCTTCGTATACTTTTTCGTTAAATAACATATGCCGCCTCAAGATATATTAAAGAACCGCGAATGTGTTTTGCCCTTTCTTAAAAGTCGTCTCTCGGAATATTATAAATCATTTGAATTCGTCGGGCAATAATATATTTGACAACAAAAAATCTCTTTGTTATAATTATCAAGCAATTTACGGGGGTATGGCTCAGTTGGTAGAGCGCTACGTTCGCATCGTAGAGGCCGGGGGTTCGAATCCCCCTATCTCCACCAAATCATCACGTTAATCGTGATACAATGAAAATCCTTTGAAATCAAAGGATTTTCTCTGTTTCAAGGCAAAAGTGACATCATCAAAACCTTTAAAATTGTTCCATTTACACCCATTTGCCAAATCATGCACCTGTCAGGGTGCATTTTTTCTGTTCAGGTGCATTTCCAAAAAGCCCCACTGCCTGCTGCTTTTCAACCAGTAGGCAGCGGGGCTTTTTGTTGCTTCATATTGAAAACTTACTGTGAACGGCGCTTTTGTTGACTTGATATTATTCGCTTAACCGTATATAATATTATCAGTTCTTATATTCATATAGGAGGGCAAGAGCATGGAATATATCGACAAACTCCCCTATAGAAGCAATGAAATTCACAGGTAAAAATATCCGTAAATCAAGCGTTCATTCCCCTATAGGCGGAAAATCGTACAGGATGGCTTTCCGTAACATTTTCCGTGACCGTAAGAGGGCGGTTGTTGTGATATTGAGCTTATTTTTGAGTATTGTGACTTTTACATCCATTTATTTAATGAGGTGACGCTATGCCGCAGATTAGTAAGGGCGGGAAATTTGTTTTCGGAAAATCATTGATATGTGATGGATTCCTGATCCAATTTCCTCCGCAGGCGATCAAAGAATACACCATTGCGGCAGAGGGGAAAGTCTATTTATTTACAGGCAGCAAGTCCACAGGAGGTTTTTGCGTGACGCGGAAAGGGCTGCTGTATCCCTCGAAAATCGGCAACATCCTGAAAGATACGCCCGCATTGTTCAATTATACATTGAGGGAAGGCGAGTTTGTTCCGTATAAAGGGCGTTTCTACTGTTGGATAATATTTCTCCCGACGGAATGATCGCTTTGCCTGCTGAGACGGCGGCTTTTTTACAATTAACCACAGGAATGCAGCTTTTATCGATCCGAAGCAGCGATATTGCTTTCGTGATGGGCGCAAAAGGGCCTTTGCTTGAGAGAGAGGAAAACTATCCTGGGGTAATCGAAGTGTTTTAGTCTGACAAATATAAGCGTAAAATTCACGCGAAGTTAAATTAATAACCCATTTTAGGAGCAATCGAAAGGTTGCTCCTTTTGACTCATTGATAACTGTTTGCGCACTTTTTTTTACAGTTTCAGCGTAATTCATTCTTATACTCCAAACATATATAGCGTTCTTTATATTGCATTATAGCGTATGTAATATTTATTGTTAAATAATAAAGTTTGTTTTCATGAAGTCCTTTTAGAATTTCACCTCTTATTTCTATCCACTATTATTTTACAAGGTTGCCTCTATTTTTTCCTAATTCTCCATAATATAAAAACCCGACAGTTTAAATGGCGCCATCGGATGCGTGAATATTAATATTGCTTGGCTTTTACAGATTTTTTATTTTATTATACTTGAATTTGAATTTTGGCGCGAAATCAAAACCCCACGAACCCCGCTTTTGTCCCCTTTTTGTTGCCCGTCAACAAATTCTTTGATTTTCGTCGCGAAATCAAAACGAGTTACTTTTCGTTGCTCATGTGTTATACTATGCTTAGAAGCTCGGAGAATAGGGCACTTTTTGTTGCCCATTCTCATCAATACACGACGTAACGGAAGTTTTACGTCGTGTATTTTTTATGCCTTTTTACCTTCGTTTTGCCTATATCCTTATTATATATAGGCTTTTTCGTATTGCCAAAACGGCAAGAAGTGCTATGGCCAAAAGCAGCTCTACGATAAAAGCGTTGTTTTTATTCTCGTGATCTTTTTCATGGTTCCTCTCCTATAATTCAAATTTAGTTTATCGCTATGATAATTGTGTTTGACAAGATTTCAACACGGCTCTCATTTTCCTCGCCCAAGTTTAGAAAAAAAGCGGCTTTGTACTTTATCTCGTGTTTCCCTATATCGAAATAACCGCCCAAATCGTTTATTATGCGAATTGTTTCATCATTTTGAAAAAATCGGATATATGGCTCAGGAGGCATTTCAGTTGAAACGGGATAACCGGTAGCTGTAGGAATCTCCGGTGTTATCAAGAAATAATAAGCAATCTCTGCGTCCGCGCCACTCCTGTTGATAAGAGAAATCTCAACCTTAATTTCCTCGTTCTTACTAAACGATGCCTTTTGTGTAGAAATTGTCATCACAAAATTTTTCATTTCCTCATCCTTTGATAAAACTAGACTCATTGAGTTTTTTGTCATATGAACCGCCGCATCAACTTGTATTTTATCCTCCGCATTGTCTACTGCCGTTTTGCCCTCGTCGGCACGTTGTCTTATGATTGCCCAGTCCTCTGTTGTGTAATCGTCCTCTCTTAGTGCTGAAATATGTGCGTCGATTGCCGCCTTTGCGTCAGTTTTATACTGAGTAAGGTCGTCAGGATTGCACGCAACGAACATGAATATCGCCGTCATCGCAATCCACAGAATTGTTATTGCCTTTGTCAATCTGCCCGATTTCTTCTTTATCATAGAAAACGCTCCCTCTAAATTTGTCATATGTACAAGAATCTTCATATGATAATAATCGTAGCGTTAATCGCCGTCTAAAGTGAAGAAGTAAAAATTCACTTTCCTTGTCGATTTTGGCCGTTTTTAATCGAATGTGTATCGAAAGACAACAGTCGAGGTTATTTTTTGGCCGTATGCTATTAAATAAAGTTATTGACCTTCGCACTGAATCTAACCATTGCCCTTTCAACTAGCCCTTTTAGATTTTGATTGTCTTATCGATAAAGCGCAGGGGCTTTATGGTAGAAATGCCGTGATTGAGGCAGTTAACGATTTTTTGATAGGTGTGCCGTGCTTGTCGAAGCCGTCGAAGGTGACGGAAGAACCGTACCATTAGTGGCGCGTGGTGATTTCTGCGTTTTTGAGGGAGCGGATAAGCCCCAAGGTCCGCTCTTGTGGGGTTGACCTATAATCTCGATATTGCTTTTAGGCGCGCCGACCTCGCTTGAAGTCGCCGCAATTTGTATTCTATCGCTATATTTGTTTAAGATTTTCCAATATTCTCTTTAATTTTTCCTCAAAATCTCTAAGCTCCGCTTCGCTAAAACCATTATAGGTCAGGTCATTCATTTGCTCGCTCAATCGCTCGTATTTTTCGCGGTAGCTTTTTGCCTTTTCCGTTATAGAAACGAATATTTGTCTACGGTTGTTCTTGTCGGGTAAACGCGCTATAAGTCCGCCGTCATCCATTCGGTCAAGCATACTCGTAAGCGTAGTTTTAGCAAGCGCGGTCAGACGCCCGATTTCCGAAATAGTCATCGTTCCATTTTCCCACAAAACATAAAGTATGCGCCCTTGTGCGCCGTTAAAAGCCTCTATGCCGCAATCTTTGAGCATTTTTTCCCAAACTCTGCCGCCTAAGTGCTTTATCTGCGACATTAAAAATCCCGCGCTACTTTTCATCTTTGTACGCCCTTTCTGCGATTACATCCAAGACTTGCTCCGCCCGCCCAAAAATGCGGATTTTTGTCGGTCGAATTATAACCAGCATATCGTCGGGCGTTGTAGGGAATATCCTTGCGTATATAGGAAACTTCCGCAACGACTTTTTAAGGTAATCGGGTTTTCCGCTCGGATGTCCAAATAATTCAGCTACCGCGTCTATCCGTATCCGTTCGGATACAACCAAGGCTACATTAGGGTTAGCCATAATGTCTTTTGCCTTTTGGCTGTCCTTTTGCGTTACAAAAAATAACGTTAAACCGTCGTTATTACAACATACCGTTCTTGCCGCAATTCCGTTTTCACCGCAAGTAGCGAGCGTTATTGTCCTTGCTCTACGAAGTTTTTTTGCCACTCCTGCTTTTAGTTTATCATAATTTAGTTCCATATTTATTCTCCTATATAGGATAGTACCATATAAAATTATATGCTGTCAATTGTCTTTTATAGGTTTTTAATTTTCCTCAAATCTTTTGCCGCGCCCGTCTTACATACTTTTTGTTTTGCATGCTTTTTCCCGCTTGGAATTATTCAAAGAAAAATCAAAAGTCTATAAAAAGGCGGCAAGATTTTACCCTCGCTGCTATTATTTTTCTTTACATAAAATTAGTTCGTAAAAAAGCTCGGCAAAAGCATCGTGCCGACGCTCGTCGTAACGCTCGCATTGCCGCTTCCGTCGAAAAAAACCGACCCCGTAACCGCCGCGCTGAAACGCTTTGTTTGCCTCGTCCTGTTTTTGTCTAAGTAACGCGACCTTTTGCGTCGCCGTACCAACCGCCGTTTGTAGCGTCTGCATTTTGCGCTCGACCGTTTCCGCGCTTTTCGGGTCTAACTTCAATGCCTTGTCAGATGATAAAATATATTTATGTATTTCAATTAGATATTTTAAGCGGTTTATTGATATAATATCTCATATGTTTGAAAGACTATTAAACAAACAGTTAAAGCCTTCATTTGAGGACATGATAAATTATAGCGGCGAAAGCGGGCGGTTTTGGCGTGATTTAGACAGCTTTATGCAAGCAAATTACGAATTGCAGACGCTTATACGATTTCCCTACGGAAACAGCGAGGGATGGGCCATAAAATACAGTCACCGTACAAAACATATTTGCGACGTTTTTGCAGAGGCAAACGCGTTTACGGTATTTTTTAGAATCGACGAAAAAGACATAGACAGAGTCAAAAACGGGTTAAGCGATTATTCAAAGAGTATTTGTGACAGTAAGTATCCGTGTGGCGCAGGCGGATGGGTAAGATACAGGGTCATGACACGCGAACAGCTCGACGACGCTATTAAACTTTTGACGGCAAAGATTAAGCCGAAAAAGTAACGGTAAATAAAAAAATTATAAACTAGCGACTTTTAGCGAGGTCGCTTTTTTATTGCAAAAAATGGAAAGGGTGGTTTGGCAACCGACGTTGATAGAAGTTTATATTTTTTTGAAAAAATATTGCCGAAAGATAAATAATTACCCCTTATCGTCCGTGTGCAATCGCTTTTTTCTATATGTAAAAGTCCGACTTTTCGTTCAATCTCGCCATAGTGGAACCAGTCCAACATAACGAACTTGTCGCGTATACGGTCGGCTATGAGGCGACGCGCAATTGGGCATTATGGGAGCAGCAAGGCCTTTGGCGTACATATCGGCTGCCCGACAAGAAGCTGAAACCCAGAAAACAGGACATGATCTTTTGGTTTGCCGGACTGTTCCTGTTAGTCCTTGCAATGGTTCGGGAAGCAAACTAAACTATATCCGGAGCGATGAGAATTAGGAATATTGAGGAACGCTCGCGCCGGTTAAAAAAGAAAAAGGCGGTGCTCAATCCGACTCAACGATGTTATAACTGAATTGTCGCGAAATCAAAAAAACTTGCCGTAAATTCAAAAAGGCGGCAAGTTTTTTACGTCCCGCCGCTTGTTCCGCTTATTGCAGCTTAATTTCTTTTGTCGCTACATTATCGCAGAACGCTTTGTCGTGTTCTACAAAAATCATAGTCGGCTTATACTCTAAAATCAAATCCTCTATTTGTATGCGCGATAAAACGTCTATATAGTTTAACGGCTCGTCCCAAATATAAACGTGGGCGCGTTCGCAAAGACTCCGCGCGATAAGCACTTTCTTTTTCTGCCCGGCGCTAAAGTCACGCATATCCTTTTCAAACCAAATGCGTGAAAAGTCTAATTTATACAGTATGCTCTTAAAAAGCGTTTCGTCTATTTGCTGCCGCCTTGCGTAATCTCTTAAGCTCCCCGTCAAAAACGACGCGTCCTGCGGAACGTATGAAATAATCAGCCTACCACCTATATTCACACGGCCCGTGTGCGGTATATCCCCGCCGCATATCAGCTTTATAATACTGCTCTTGCCGCTCCCGTTTCCGCCCTGTAAAGCCACCCTGTCGCCTCGTTCAAGCGTCAAATTAAAACCTTGTAAAACCTCTCTTCCGCCATAACAAACCGCCACCTCGCTTAACGTTAACAGCCGTTCGGCGTGATATTTTAGCGGTTCTATTTTTAATTCAGCCGCGCTCAGGAGTTTGGTTTTCTGTTCAATCGAGTCGTTTTGACGCTTTTCAATCGCCTTGCTCCGCTTCATCATTTTGGCGGCTTTGTGTCCGATATAACCTCTATCGGGCTTTAACCCCGAATCAAGCGTACCGTACTTGGTTTTTTCCACCCTGTCCGACCAGTCGGCAGTTTGCGCCGCCGCTTTTTGCAACCGTCCTATTTCCGATTCTAATCGTTCGTTTTGGGCTACCTCAAAAGCGTCTTGCCGCGCTTTTTGCTCCGCCCAAACGCTGAAGTTGCCGCTTATTATTTCGATATCAGCTTTGTTAATCGATAAAATATGGTCTACGCACTCGTCCAAAAAAGCCCTATCGTGCGAAACTAAAATAAAGCCCGCTTTGCCTTTTAGGTATCGCGCTACAATCCGGCGTGAAGCCATATCCAAATGATTCGTAGGCTCGTCTATCAACAAAAAATTATTTTCCCGCAAAAACAGCCCCGCAAGCAATACCTTTGTTTGCTCGCCGTTTGAAAGCGTATTAAACGGGCGGTACAGCGCGTCCTCGTCAACCGCTAACTTTGAAAGCTCTTTTTGTATTTGCCAAAACTGCGCATCAGGCGCGATTTCCTCTAAAATATCAAGAGTATTGTCCTCGCTGTTTTCAAATTCAATCGGAAAATAATCAAAGTTTACGCTTGCCGAAATCGTACCGCTATACTCATATTTGCCCATCAGAAGTTTCAAAAATGTGGTCTTTCCCCGCCCGTTCCTTCCGCAAAAACCCAATTTCCAATCGGTGTCTATTTGGAATGAAACGTCCGTAAAAATATTTTCGTAACTGCCGTCATAAGCAAAGGTTAATTTTGAAATTTTAATCAACGACATATATTTACCTCCAAAAAATAAACCGCAAGAAAATTCTCGCGGTTTTTTAGAGATTATATATGTTGATTAAACAAAACCGAAAATTTTCTTGTAAGCGCAGATTGTATTACCGCGCTTAATAAATTCAGCAAGAAAATTTCTCC
>AGTN01598915.1_pt1 | contig 15584 bp, 15 predicted proteins | sample 314218 | NCBI WGS metagenome assembly AGTN01 (sample SAMN02954264, study PRJNA73603) | bioreactor metagenome | biome: terrestrial; feature: non-aerated bioreactor; material: poplar woody material; isolation source: poplar biomass | place: USA | collected 2006-12 | reverse complement strand
ACCGGGGCCGGACAGAAGCTCCGCCAGGCATTCCACGTCCTGGGGGGAATTGACGTTGAAGAAGGGATCGCAGGGCGCGGCGGGCCAGTCCGCCTGCGCCACCCGGTAGCGGGCCATGAACTCGCCCATCCGCCGCAGGCCTTCGTCGGCAACGGCGCGGCGCAGATCCCCGGCCAGCCGCACCGGCCACAGGGCGAAGACGGGATGGGTCCGGCCGCCCGAGGCGGCGACGGCCAGTTCCGCTCCCTCGTCCTGCCGCGCCGCCCACAGCCGGGCCACCAGATCGGCGGGAAACAGCGGGGTGTCGGCGGCGGCGCCGACCAGCCAGTCCAATCCCTGTTCGCGTGCCCATTCCAGGGCGGTCAGGATGCCGACCAGCGGGCCGCCATAGCCGTCGATGACGTCGGCGCGGACGGGCAGGCCGTACCCGGCGAAGCGGTCGGGGTCGCCGTTGGCGTTGAGCAGCAGCGGTCCCACCTGGGGCCTGAGCCGGGCGATGGTGCGTTCCAGCAGGGTCTGGCCGCCCACCCGGATCAGCGGCTTGTCGCCGCCGCCCATGCGCCGCGACAGGCCGCCGGCCAGGATCACGGCGGCGATGTCAGCCGTCATGGCGGCGTTCCCTGCGCGACAGGCGGCCCGCGTCTTTCATCAGCCCTGGCCGATGCGTTCGTTGCAGGCCTGGGGTTCTTCCATCTCCGGCACCTTGAAGAACTTGTCCAGCGCGTCCCGGGCGGTGGAGACCGCCACGCCCTGGACGTCGAAGCGGTCCATGGGCGAATACAGCGACGACGACAGATAGGGGCCGATGCCGTCGACCTCGCCGATGGTGAACAGGATTTCGCCGCGCGGCAGGTCCAGGCGCAGCCGTTCGGTCACCGCCCCGGCGATCTGGCCGGGCCGGGTGGGCAGCAGCAGGAAGTTCATGAACCACGGCGTCACCAGGATGCCGGCCAGCCAGTCCTCCCAACGGCGGAAACCCACGGATTCGACCGCCAGGTCATGGTTGTAGAGGCCGATATGGCGCATCTGCCCGTCGCCGATGCGGGTGAACGCCTGGACCAGCGTGCGGATGCGGGCGGCGTCCTCGACGGTCATGGGATCGAACATGATGGCCTCCTGATGTCGGGCGGCGGAGTGTAGCGAAAGCTCCCATCCCGTGCGAGCGGATTGCATGGACCCGCCACAAGGAGTAGGAAATGCGCGCAGAACAAGATCACGGGAGGATTTGATGCCCTACAAGCGGATCACGCTGACCCATTTCCTGCTGCAGGAGCAGCGCCGCCTCAAATCCTCGGGCGTGTTCACCTCGCTGATGAACGACATCCTGACCGCCTGCAAGATGGTCTCGCACGAGGTCAACCGCGGCGCCCTGGTGGGCAACCTGGGCGTGGCCGGCAGCGAGAACGTCCAGGGCGAAGAGCAGAAGAAGCTGGACGTGCTGGCCAACGACATCTTCCTGCACATGAACGCGCTGGGCGGCAGCTACGCCGCCATGGCGTCGGAGGAACTGGAGGACGTGCACGCCGTCACCGGCACCGCCGACGGCCGCTACCTGCTGCTGTTCGATCCGCTGGACGGCTCCTCCAACATCGACGTCAACGTCTCGGTCGGTTCCATCTTCTCGATCCTGCGCGTGCCGGAAGGCGTCGATCCCGCCTGCGAGAACGCCTTCCTGCAACCGGGCGTCAAGCAGGTCGCCGCCGGCTACGCCGTCTACGGTTCGTCCACCATGCTGGTGCTGACCACCGGCAATGGCGTCAACGGCTTCACGCTGGACCGCGACGTGGGCATGTTCTTCCTGACCCATCCCAACATGACCATTCCGGCCGATACCAAGGAGTACTCCATCAACGCGTCGCGCGCGCGGCATTGGGAGCGGCCGGTGGCGCGCTACGTCGAGGAATGCCAGGCCGGCACGGACGGTCCGCGCGGCAAGGATTTCAACATGCGCTGGGTCGCCTCCATGGTGGCGGAAATCCACCGCATCCTGGTGCGTGGCGGCGTGTTCCTCTATCCGGCCGATGCCGGGAACATCAAGAAGGGCGGCAAGCTGCGCCTGATGTACGAGGCCAACCCCATGGCCTTCCTGGTGGAGCAGGCCGGCGGCGGCGCCTCGACGGGACGCGGCCGCCTGATGGAGGTGACCCCCACCAGCCTGCACCAGCGCGTGCCGGTGATCCTGGGCTCGAGGAACGAGGTCGAGCGGATCGAGGCCTATCACCGCGAATACGACACGGGGGAGTGATTGACATGGACCATTCAATGGTCCATGTGATGAAGGGGATCAGCGCGAGGGCGTTGCCATGCAGATTTCCGTGACCGAAGCCAAGGGGCAACTGACCGAGTTGGTGCGCCGGGCCGAAGCCGGCGACGAGGTCATCCTGACCCGGCATGGCCAGCCGACTGTCCGTCTGGTGGCGGTCAAGCCGCTGCCCGATGCGCAAGCGCGCGGAGAGCTTCTGGAAGCGGTGAGGAAAGCGGGGGCGGCCAAGGCGCTCCCGGGGCCTGATGCCGCCCGCAGCCAGGATTTCCTGTACGGCAAGGACGGCCTGCCGGAATGATCGCCGTCGATACCTCGGCGTTGATGGCCGTCATTCTGAATGAACCCCAGGCCGGGGCATGCATCGACGTGCTCCGGGCGGAAGGCGACTTGCTGATTTCGGCAGCCACCGTGGCGGAGGCGCGGATCGTCGCCCTGCGCCGGGGGGTGGTGGAGGAAATGGCCGCCCTGATCGACGGCCTGGGGTTCAGGGTGATCGACGTCACCCCCGCCTCGGCCCGCCGGGTCAGCGACGTTTATGCGCGCTGGGGCAAGGGCGTCCACCGCGCCGGACTCAATTTTGGGGATTGCTTCGCCTATGAGGTGGCACAGGAGAATGCCTGCCCATTGCTCTATGTCGGCGAAGACTTTGCGCAGACGGATTTGAAAAGCGCGCTCACGGCCTGAGCTACCGCTTCGACTGGGTGTAGTGCACCGCCTCCTCGGCGGCGCGGACCAGGGCGCGGGCCTTGTTCATGCATTCCTCGTGCTCTTTGAGCGGGTCGGAATCGGCGACGATGCCGGCGCCGGCCTGCACGTACATGGTGCCGTCCTTGATAAGCGTGGTCCTGAGCGCGATGCAGGTGTCCATGTTGCCGTTGCCGGCGAAATAGCCGATGGAACCGGCGTAGAAGGAGCGGCGTTCCGGCTCCAGTTCGTCGATGATCTCCATGGCGCGGATCTTGGGGGCGCCCGAGGTGGTGCCGGCGGGGAAGCCGGCCATCAGCGCGTCCATGGCGTCGCAACCCTCGCGGATGCGGCCTTCCACGTTGGAGACGATGTGCATGACGTGCGAGTAGTACTCGACCGTCATCTTCTTGGTGACCTTGACCGAACCGATCCGCGCCACCCGGCCGACATCGTTGCGGCCGAGGTCCAGCAGCATCAGGTGTTCGGCCAGTTCCTTGGGGTCGGCCATCAGGTCGGCGGCCAGTTCCTCGTCCTCGGCCGGGGTCGCGCCGCGCCGCCGCGTGCCGGCGATGGGGCGGATGGTGACGGTGTCGTCGCGCAGCCGCACCAGGATTTCCGGGCTGGAGCCGACCAACTGGAAGTCCCCCAGGTTCAGGTAGAACAGGAACGGGCTGGGATTCATGCGGCGCAGCGCGCGGTACAGCGAGAACGGCGGCAGCCTGAACGGCACCGCCAAGCGCTGCGACAGCACCACCTGGAAGATGTCGCCGGCGGCGATGTATTCCTTGGCCTTCAGCACCTTGGCGCAATACTCGTCCGGGGTCATGGACGGCACCGGGGTGGGCATGTGGCCGGCACGGTCGATCGCCTCGGCCGCGTGGGGCAGGGGGCGTTCCAGGGCCTGGACCACGTGCTCCAGCCGTTCGCCGGCGAGGTCGAAGGCGGCGCGGGCGTCCACGCCGTCGCGCGGCCACACCGGCACCACGGCGGTCAGCGTGCCGTTGACGTTGTCGAACATGGCCATGACGGTCGGGCGCATGAAGATGCCGTCGGGCACGCCGATGGTGTCGGGATTGGCATCGGGCAGGCGTTCGGCCAGACGCACCATGTCGTAGGCCATGTAGCCGATCAGCCCGGCCGACATGGGCGGCAGATGCGCCGGGATGTCGATGTGGCTTTCCGCCACCAGCGCCCGCAGGGACGCCAGGGTGCCCCGGGTCCCGGCCACCGGGCAGGGGGCGAAGGCGTCGGGGCGGGAGCGGGCGTCGCGGTTGATCCAGGCCTTGTCGCCCTGGCATTTCCAGATCAGGTCCGGCTTCATGCCCAGCACGGAATAGCGGCCGCGCACGGCGCCGCCCTCCACCGATTCCAGCAGGAAGGTGTGGCTCTGGCCGTTGGCCAGCTTCATGAAGGCCGAGACCGGGGTTTCCAGGTCGGCCACCAGGACGCGCCACACCAGTTGCGGCCGTCCGGCCTCGTAGGCGGCGCGGAAGGCGTCGAAATCGGGGCTGGCGGTCATGGGTTATTCTTCGCGGGAAAGCTGGCTGCGGTCCACCTTGACGCCGATGGACGCGCTCAGGGCGGCCAGATACTGGTCGACCAGATCGCCGCCGATGGCGGCGGAGATGCGCCGCTCGGCGTCGGCCACGGCCGCAGCCCCCTGCGCCGGATCGAAGGGAACGACCTTGGCGAGGCGGCCGGCGACCCAGCCTCCCTGCATGGGCGCGGTGGCCACGCCGTCGGCTTCGGCCTTGAACAGCTCCGAGATCAGCAGCGGCGGCAGGCCGGCGGTTTCGGCGCCTTCGCGGGTGAAGGGCTGCGAGGCCTGGGCCTTGGCGCCGGGAAGGGCCTGGGCCACCTCGGCGGCGGATTTGCCGCTCTTCAGCAGCGCGGCCGCCTGCTCGACGCGTTCCTTGCCCAGGTCGTGGCGGCGTTCGGCCTGCCAGGATTCGATCACCTGCGCGCGGATTTCCGCCAGCGGGCGGGGCTGGGGAGTGGTGACCGTGTCGACGCGGGCGATGAAATAGCCGTCGCCCTCGGCCTCGGTCAGCTGGCTTTCGGTGCCCTGGTCGGTGTGGAACACCACGTCCAGGAAGGTCTCGCCCCTGGGCAGGTCGGCCACCGGCTTGCCGTCGGGGGCCTTGCCCTGGGCGTCCACGGCCGGAATCTTGACGATGCGCAGCGACAGACGGTCGGCAGCCTCTTCCAGCGTGGCGCCGCCGCCCAGCGCGTCCTCGATCTGGTTGGCCAGTTCGGACAGCTTGTCCACGGACTTCTCGTGGCGCAGGTCGGCCTCCAGTTGCCCCTTGACCTCGGCCAGGGTGCGGGTGGTGGCGGCGATGACCTTGTCGACCTGCACGACGTGCCAGCCGAGCGGCGAGCGCGACGGCGGCAGGATCGCGCCCTGCGGCGCGGCGAAGACCGGCTCGGCCAGGTCGTCGGGCAGTTCGGCCCGTTCGACCGCGCCGAGATCGACCACCTTGGCGCCGGTCTCCGTGGCGATGGCGGCCAAGTCCCTGCCGGCCTTGACCAGCTCGTCGGCCTTGTCGGCGGCGGCCTGATCGGCCAGCACGATCTGGGCGATCTGGCGGCGCTCGGGGGTGTGGAATTCGTCCAGGCGGGCCTGATAAGCCTCCTCGACCATCTCGGGCGTGACCTCGACCTGCCCGGCGACGTCGGCGGGGCGCGCCAGCAGCACGGTGGCGGCGCGGAATTCCGGCGCCATGAAGCGCTGGGCGTTGTCCTTGTAATAGGTTTCCAGTTGCTCGGCGGTGGGGGCCGGCGGGGCGGGCAGGGATTCGTCGCGGATCAGCACCAGATCGGCCACGCGCCTTTCCTCGCGCCAGCGCACCAGCGGGTCGAGCAGGACCTGGGGCGCGGCGACGCCGCCCGACAGGGCCTCGGCCATCTGCGAGCGCGTCAGGTTGCTTTTCTCCAGGCGCAGGAACTCGCTTTCAGACAGGCCGACGCGGGCAAGCGCGCGGCGCATCAGGTCGCGGTCGAACTGGCCCTGCTCGTTGCGGAAATTGGGATCGGCGGCGATGCGCGCCACCACCGCTTCCTCCGAGGCGGCCAGTCCCAGGCGGGCGCCGGCCTCGTCGATCAGGGTGCGGGTGACCATGGTCTCGATGGTGCGGTCCATCAGGCCCAGCTTGTGCGCGTCCTCGGTGGTCAGCCTGCCGCCGAACATGGGCTGAAGGCGCTCGATCTCGCGCTTGAATTCGGTATAGACCTCGTTCGCGCTCTTCTGCGTGCCGCCGACCTCGATGGCCGGACCGCGGCCGAACATGTCGCCCCTCATGCCTTCGACACCCCAGGCAAGGAAGCTGAGCGCCAGCAGGGCGAAGAGAAGTTTGACCACCCAGGTCTTCGAGGCTTTGCGCAGACTGTCGAGCATGTTGTCCGGTCGGGCAGGGAAAGGGGAGCCCCGGCTGCCGAGGCGGGGGCATCATAGGTGCGGGGCGAGGGCCCCGCAACAAGGAATCGGCCTTTTTCTTGGGGACGGACGGGCCGGGCGGTGCTATATGCGCGGTCAGGAATTTTCACAATCCGGGAGGGGTGACGATGACCAGGGTTCCGCTGATCGCCGGCAATTGGAAGATGAACGGCCTGGCGGCCGACGGCGTCGCGCTGGCGGCCGGGGTGGCCGCCAGGCTGAAGTCCGCGCCGGATCTGAAGGCCGAGGTGCTGGTCTGTCCGCCCTTCACCCTGATCGCCGCCGTGGCGGCGGCGGTGGGCGGCTCGGGCCTCGCCGTGGGCGGCCAGGACTGCCACGCCAAGGTGTCGGGCGCCCATACCGGCGACATCTCGCCGGCCATGCTGAAGGACGCCGGCGCCTCCTACGTCATCCTCGGCCATTCCGAGCGCCGTACCGACCACGGCGAGACCGATGCCGGGGTCAAGGCCAAGGCCGAGGCCGCCCACGCGGCCGGCCTGAAGGCCATCGTCTGCATCGGCGAGACCCTGGCCCAGCGCGACGCCGGCCAGACGCTGGAGGTCAACAGGAGCCAGTTGCGCGGCTCGCTGCCCGCCGGTGCCGATGCCGGCAACACGGTCATCGCCTACGAGCCGGTCTGGGCCATCGGCACCGGCCGCGTCGCCACGCCGGAGCAGGCCCAGGAGGTGCATGCCGCCATCCGTGCCGAACTGGCGCTGCTGGTGGGCGCCGGGCAGGCGGAAGGCATGCGCATTCTCTATGGCGGCTCCATGAAGCCGGACAACGCCGCCCAGCTGATCGCCCTGCCCGACGTGGACGGCGGCCTGATCGGCGGCGCCTCGCTGAAGGTGGACGATTTCTGGGCCGTCGCCAAAAGTTGCGGTTGAAACTCAAGGTCTTGGGGCTGGAGCGTTACTTTGCACTAGCCTTCCTCCGCGCGGGGGGCTAAAAAACGCCTCGAACATTTCCGGTTCCCGTTCCTGCGTACAGGAACGGGGCCGGATCGGTCATTCCTGCCGTTGGTGTGCTCAATGGACGTGTTTCCCATCATCCTCGTCGTTCACCTGCTCATCGCCATCGCGCTGGTGGGGGTCATCCTGCTGCAGCGGTCCGAAGGCGGTGCCCTGGGCATCGGCGGCGGCGGTGGCGGCGGCGTGATGTCCGGCCGCGCGGCGGGCAACCTTCTGACCCGCACCACCGCCATCCTGGCGACGGTCTTCTTCATCACCAGCATGGTCCTGGCCATCATCGCCAACAACCGCTCGGCCGGTTCGTCGCCGTTCGATTCCGTCCCGGCTACCGCTCCGGCGGCCGCGCCCCAGGCGCCGGCCGAGCCGGCCGAGCCGGTCGCTCCGCTGGCGCGCTGATTTAGGCGTAGCGCGACGGAGCCGTTCAGGGACCGTCCGGCCGCACGGGGCGTGCGGCCGGCGTGTTTCGCGTGGGGAAGCCTGTACCTTGAAAGCAAGGGGCCAATGACGCGTTTTATCTTCATCACCGGTGGCGTGGTTTCCTCGTTGGGCAAGGGCCTCGCCTCGGCGGCGCTGGGCGCCTGTCTCCAGGCCCGCGGCTTCAAGGTCCGCCTGCGCAAGCTGGACCCCTATCTCAACGTCGATCCCGGCACCATGAGCCCGTACCAGCACGGCGAGGTCTATGTCACCGACGACGGCGCCGAGACCGACCTGGACCTGGGCCATTACGAGCGTTTCACCGGGGTCGCGTCGCGCAAGAGCGACAACATCACCACCGGGCGCATCTATTCCGACGTGATCGCGCGCGAGCGCCGGGGCGACTATCTCGGCGCCACCGTGCAGGTGATCCCGCACGTCACCAACGCCATCAAGGACTTCATCAGGTCGGACGTTACCGACGAGGATTTCGTGCTGTGCGAGATCGGCGGCACGGTGGGCGACATCGAATCCCTGCCGTTCCTGGAGGCCATCCGCCAGTTGGGCAATGAACTGGGGCGCGACCGCACCATGTTCATCCACCTGACGCTGCTGCCCTACATCCCGTCGGCGGGCGAGTTGAAGACCAAGCCGACCCAGCATTCGGTCAAGGAACTCCTGAGCGTCGGCATCCAGCCCGACCTGCTGATGTGCCGGTCCGAGCGCGACATTCCCGAAAACGAGCGCAAGAAGATCGCCCTGTTCTGCAACGTGCAGTACGGCGCGGTGATTCCGGCGCTGGACGTGGACACCATCTATCAGGTGCCCGTCAGCTATCACGAGCAGGGCCTGGACGAGCAGGTGTGCAAGCACTTCCGCCTGGAGTCGCAGGAGCCCAGGCTGGATCCCTGGATCAACATCGTCGAGCGCGTGCGCCAGCCGGAAGGCGAGGTCACCATCGCGGTGGTGGGCAAGTACATCAGCCTGCTCGACAGCTACAAGTCGCTGGCCGAGGCGCTGACCCACGGCGGCATCGCCAACAACGTGCGTGTCCGCCTCAACTGGATCGACAGCCAGATCTTCGAGCGCGAAGACGTGGTGCAGCACCTGGAACCCTGCCACGGCATCCTGGTGCCGGGCGGCTTCGGCGAGCGCGGCGCCTCGGGCAAGATCGAGGCGGTGCGTTTCGCCCGCGAGCGCAAGGTGCCGTATTTCGGCATCTGCTTCGGCATGCAGATGGCGGTCATCGAATCGGCGCGCAACCTGGCCGGCCTCAAGGGCGCCAATTCCACCGAGTTCGGCCCGTGCGAGAATCCCGTGGTCGGCCTGATGACCGAGTGGCTGAAGGGCAACGCGCTGGAAAAGCGCACGGCCACCGGCGATCTCGGCGGCACCTTGCGCCTGGGCGCCTATGAATGCCATCTCAAGCCGGATTCGCGGGTGCGCGGGATCTACGGCTCGGACGTCATCAGCGAGCGCCATCGCCACCGCTACGAAGTGAACATGGATTACCGTCCGCTGCTGGAAAAGGCCGGCCTGTCCTTCTCGGGCCTGTCGCCCGACGGCGTGCTGCCGGAGATCGTCGAGTTTCCCGACCATCCGTGGTTCATCGGCGTGCAGTTCCATCCCGAACTGAAATCCAAGCCGCTGGACCCGCATCCGCTGTTCACCAGCTTCATCGCCGCCGCATTGCGGCAATCCCGTCTGGTTTGAGGAAGGGCCTTTCCATGCACCATGTCGCCATCGGCAGGACTCTCGTTCTCGGCAACGACCTGCCGTTGGTGCTGATCGCCGGGCCCTGCCAGATGGAAAGCCGGGCCCATGCATTGGAATGCGCCACCGCCCTGAAGGAGATGGCGGAGAAGGCCGGCATCGGCCTGATCTACAAATCCTCGTTCGACAAGGCCAACCGCACCTCGCTGTCAGGCCGGCGCGGCATGGGATTCAAGGACGCGCTGCCGGTCTTCGCAGAAATCCGCGACAGCCTGGGGCTGGCCGTCCTGACCGACGTCCACACCGAAGGGCAATGCGCTCCCGTCGCCGAGGTGGTGGACGTGCTGCAGATTCCCGCCTTCCTGTGCCGCCAGACCGACCTTCTGGTCGCCGCCGGGCGCACCGGGGCGGTCATCAACGTCAAGAAGGGCCAGTTCCTGGCGCCCGACCAGATGGCCAACGTCGCCGCCAAGATCGAAAGCACCGGCAACAGCCGCATCGTGCTGACCGAGCGCGGCGCCAGCTTCGGCTACGGCGATCTGGTGGCCGACATGCGGGCCCTGCCGATCATGGCCCGGACCGGCTTTCCGGTGGTCATGGACGCCACCCACGCGGTGCAGTCGCCGGGCGGGCAGGGCGCCTCCTCGGGCGGCGACCGCCGCTTCGCCCCCGTGCTGGCCCGCGCGGCAGTCTCGGTCGGCATTGCCGGCGTATTCATCGAGACCCATCCCGATCCCGACCATGCGCCGTCGGACGGGCCCAACATGATTCCCCTGGCCGACATGCCCCGCCTGATCGCCATGCTTCAGGCGTTCGACGCGGTGGCCAAGGCCCATCCCGTGTCCCTTGATTGATCCAACCGTCAGAAGTTTGGAGAGACTGCGATGTCCGCGATTATCGATATTCATGGCCGCGAAATCCTCGATTCCCGTGGCAACCCCACCGTCGAGGTCGACGTGGTGCTGGAAAGCGGCGTGACGGGCCGTGCCGCCGTCCCGTCGGGGGCCTCGACCGGCGCCCACGAGGCGGTGGAACTGCGCGACGGCGACAAGAAGCGCTATGGCGGCAAGGGCGTGCTGAAGGCCGTCGAAAGCGTCAACGGCGAGATTTATGACGCCCTGTCGGGCATGGATGCCGAGGAGCAGGTGGTCCTGGACAAGACCATGATCGACCTGGACGGCACCCCCAACAAGGCCCGCCTGGGCGCCAACGCCATCCTGGGCGTGTCGCTGGCCGTGGCCAAGGCCGCCGCCGAGGAGGCCGGCCTGCCGCTGTACCGCTATGTCGGCGGCGCCTTCGCCAGCGTGTTGCCGGTGCCGATGATGAACATCATCAACGGCGGCGCCCATGCCGACAATCCCATCGACATCCAGGAATTCATGATCCTGCCGGTCGGCGTGCCCACCGTGTCCGAGGCCATCCGCGCCGGTTCCGAGGTATTCCAGGCGCTGAAGAAGCAGCTCAAGGATGCCGGCCACAACACCAATGTGGGTGACGAGGGCGGCTTCGCCCCCAACCTGAAGAGCGCCGAGCAGGCCCTGGACTTCATCGTCCAGGCCATCGACAAGGCCGGCTACAAGGTGGGCGAGGACATCTTTCTCGGCCTCGACGTCGCCTCGACCGAGTTCTTCAAGGGCGGCAAGTACGAGATGGAGGGCGCCAAGAAGTCCCTCGATCCCAAGGGCATGGTCAAGTTCCTGTCCAAGCTGGTGAAGAACTACCCCATCATCTCCATCGAGGACGGCTGCGCCGAGGACGATTTCGAGGGCTGGGAGGCCCTGACCGAGGAACTGGGCGGCAAGGTCCAACTGGTGGGCGACGATCTGTTCGTCACCAACCCGCAGCGCCTCGCCATGGGCATCGAGAAGGGCCTGGCCAATTCGATCCTGGTCAAGGTCAACCAGATCGGCACCCTGTCCGAGACCCTGGAGGCCGTGGACCTGGCCCACAAGTCGGGCTACACCGCCGTGCTGTCGCACCGTTCGGGCGAGACCGAGGATTCCACCATCGCCGACCTGGCGGTCGCCACCAATTGCGGCCAGATCAAGACCGGCTCGCTGTCGCGCTCCGACCGCCTCGCCAAGTACAACCAGTTGATCCGCATCGAAGAGGAACTGGGTGCCGCCGCGCGCTATGCCGGCAAGAGCGTGTTCAAGCGCTGATCGGCGCTTTCACGGCAGGCTCGACGGCCGGGGGAAACCCCGGCCGTTTTGTTTTGCGGCGATTCCAAGCAATTCTGTTCTTATTTTATTCACATTCCAATGGATATAGGGATACGGGAAAGCGCCGGAAGACACTGGTATTCGGGGAAGAACTGAGTCATTTCTGCAACAGCTTGAGGCTTCCGAATCAATAAAGTGAATCCTCGGACCCATGACTTGTTGACCGCATGAATCGGCCGTGATTCCATCCCTATCATGTTGCAGGAACTTAACCGCCGCCTCCGCCATGTGATCGGGCCCCTGTTCGGGATCGGTGCCGTGGTGTATTTCGCCTACCATACGGTGGAAGGCGATCGCGGCGTGCTGGCCTGGGTCCGGCTGAAGAACGAGATCCTGGAGGCCGAACTGCAACTGGCCAGGGTCTCGACCGAGCGCCAGGCGCTGGAGCATCGCGTGCTGCTGCTGCGCCCCGACCACCTCGACCCCGACATGCTGGAAGAACGTTCCCGCGTCATGCTCAACATGGGCCGCGAGGGCGAGGTGGTGATTCTGGATCAATACTGACCCTGTTCGAATGTCGAGAAGGCCGGCGCGTAGTCGACCCGTCCCGGCGGCAGGGCCGCACAATCTCCGTCCAGCGCGACCAGCATCAGGTGAGGCCCGGCATGGGGCGAGTCGAATGCCGTTGCCGCATCGGCGCTGAATCCGAAGTCGCTGCGGCGTGAGGCGGAACCCCAGTATGGCAAGTTTCCCGCCTTTTGCATCTTTCCTTCCCACCCGCGCGTCCCGATATACCCCTTCGACGAAGGTATAGGCTCTTTGTCTATCAGCCTAATTCTTGCGGGTAGGTGGACGGAGCCGGGCTGCCGGTTCATCATGACCCCCACCCTAAATGGTGGGGGTGTGACGATTAACCGTATCTGAGTTAATCACTCATATTGCATTGCAAAACAAACACTTTCCGGCGGGAAGTGGCTTGCAAAATAGGGTAGGGCGGTTTACCTATTCGCCAGAATCAACATTCAAGCCCTGGGAGGAACCATGGCGACGACGTCCAAGCGCAGGACCAAGGGAGCGGAGCCGGACAAGGCCCGGCTGATCCAGTGGTACCGGGACATGCTCCTGATCCGCCGTTTCGAGGAAAAGGCCGGCCAGCTTTACGGCATGGGGCTGATCGGCGGCTTCTGCCATCTCTATATCGGCCAGGAGGCCGTCGTGGTGGGCATGCAGGCCGCTGCCGGCGAGACCGATTCGGTCATCACCTCCTATCGCGACCACGGCCAGATGCTGGCCTGCGGCATGGATCCCAAAGGTGTCATGGCCGAGCTCACGGGCCGCATCGGCGGCTATTCCAAGGGCAAGGGCGGTTCGATGCACATGTTCAGCCGCGAGAAGCGATTCTACGGCGGCCATGGCATCGTCGGCGCCCAGGTGCCGCTCGGCACCGGCCTGGGGCTGGCGCACCAGTACAGGAAGGACGGCGGCGTCGCCCACGTCTATCTCGGCGACGGCGCGGTCAACCAGGGTCAGGTCTACGAGAGCTTCAACATGGCGGCGCTGTGGAAGCTGCCCGTCGTGTACGTGATCGAGAACAACAAATACGCCATGGGCACCTCGATCGAGCGATCCTCGGCCGGCACCGAGCTGCACAAGCGCGGCGCCGCCTACGGCATTCCCGGCGAGGCGGTGGACGGCATGAGCGTCTCCGCCGTCCATGAGGCCGCTTCCCGCGCGCTGGAGCATGCGCGCTCGGGCCAGGGCCCGTTCATCCTGGAAATGAAGACCTATCGCTATCGCGGCCATTCCATGTCCGATCCGGCCAAGTACCGGACCAAGGAGGAAGTCAGCCGCATGCGCGAGCAGCACGACCCCATCGACACCCTGAAAGCCAAGCTGCTGGAGGCCGGCCACATCGACGAGGCCGCACTCAAGGAGATCGATCGCGAGATCAAGGCCGTCATCACCGAGGCCGCCGATTTCGCCCAGTCCAGCCCCGAGCCCGATCCGGCCGAGCTGTGGACTGACATTCTGATCGAAGCTTGAGGAGCCGACGATGGCGATCGAAATATTGATGCCGGCGCTTTCGCCGACCATGACCGAGGGCAAGCTGGCCCGCTGGTTGAAGAACGAGGGTGACGCGATCAGGTCCGGCGACGTGCTGGCCGAGATCGAGACCGACAAGGCCACCATGGAGATGGAGGCCGTCGAGGAAGGCACGCTCGGCAAGATCCTGATCCAGTCCGGGACCGAGGGCGTGGCGGTGAACACCCCCATCGCCATCGTGCTGGAGGAGGGCGAGGACTCGTCCGCCCTGCACAAGGTGATGGAACAGCCCATCCCGGCGGTGCCGGTGCACCATACCGACTGCCGCCCCTGCGCCCCGGCCATTCCCGCCACCCCGGCAGTGCCGGAGCGGGAATACGACAAATACGCCCGCCAGAGCGTGCGCGAAGCCTTGCGCGACGCCATGGCCGAGGAGATGCGCGCCGACGGCGACGTCTTCCTGCTGGGCGAGGAAGTGGGGCAGTACCAGGGCGCCTACAAGGTGTCCCAGGGCCTGCTCGACGAGTTCGGCCCCACCCGCGTGATCGACACCCCCATCACCGAGATGGGCTTCGCCGGCATGGCGGTGGGCGCGGCCTTCGCGGGCCTCAAGCCCATCGTCGAGTTCATGACCATGAACTTCTCGATGCAGGCCATCGACCACATCATCAATTCGGCGGCCAAGACGCTGTACATGTCGGGCGGGCAGCAGCCGTGCCCCATCGTGTTCCGCGGCCCCAACGGCGCCGCCGCCCGCGTCGCCGCCCAGCACAGCCAGGACTTCGCCTCGTGGTACGCCCACTGCCCGGGCCTGAAGGTGGTGGCGCCCTATTCGGCGTCCGACGCCAAGGGCCTGCTCAAGGCCGCCATCCGCGATCCCAACCCGGTGGTGGTGCTGGAGAACGAGATTCTCTACGGCCAGAGCTTCGACGTGCCGGAAGGGGTCGATTACGTCGTGCCCATCGGCAAGGCCAAGGTGGAGCGTCCGGGTGAGTCCGTCACCATCGTCGCCTATTCCCGCATGGTCGGCGTGGCGCTGGACGCCGCCGCCAAGCTGGAGGGCGACGGCATCTCGGCCGAGGTGATCAACCTGCGCTCGCTTCGTCCGCTCGACGTCGAGACCATCGTCGCCTCGGTCAGGAAGACCAACCGCATCATCTCGCTGGAGGAAGGCTGGGCCTATGCCGGCATCGGCGCCGAGATCGCGGCGGTCATCATGGAAAACGCCTTCGACTGGCTCGACGCGCCCGTGGTGCGGCTGGCCGGCCTGGACGTACCCATGCCCTATGCCGCCAATCTGGAGCGTCTGGCCCTGCCCGGCGCCGATCAGGTGATCGAAGCCGCCCGCAAGGTCTGCTACAAAAAATAAGAGGGAGAGCGTCATGCCCATTCAGATTCTGATGCCCGCGCTCTCGCCGACCATGAGCGAAGGCACCCTGACCCGCTGGCTGAAGAAGGAAGGCGACCAGGTCAAGTCCGGCGACGTGCTCGCCGAGATCGAGACCGACAAGGCCACCATGGAATTCGAGGCGGTGGACGAAGGCACCATCGGCAAGATTCTGATCCAGGCAGGCACCGCCGGGGTCAAGGTCAACGAGCCCATCGCCATCCTGCTGGAGGAGGGCGAGGATGCTTCCGCCATTTCGGCGGCGCCCAAGCCCGCCGCCCCGGCCGCGTCGTCGGCTCCGGCTCCGGCGCCAGCCCCGTCCTCGGTGCCCGCGCCGGTTCCCGCCGCCGTGTCGGCGCCGGCCGCCGCCTCGGGCGAGCGGGTGTTCGCCAGCCCGCTGGCCAGGCGCATCGCCGCCGATGCCGGTCTGGACCTGAAGGCGCTTACCGGCAGCGGCCCGCACGGCCGCATCGTCCGCGCCGACGTGGAGCAGGCCATCGCCTCCGGC
>AGTN01134827.1_pt1 | contig 15659 bp, 11 predicted proteins | sample 314218 | NCBI WGS metagenome assembly AGTN01 (sample SAMN02954264, study PRJNA73603) | bioreactor metagenome | biome: terrestrial; feature: non-aerated bioreactor; material: poplar woody material; isolation source: poplar biomass | place: USA | collected 2006-12 | reverse complement strand
CGCGCTTTGACTTCCTTGATGTTGCTGATCGTCTTATCCACGAGCCGCGCTTGCGTGGCGGTCGCGACGACGAGCGTGCCGTCCTCGATCAGCGCGATGGTGCCGTGCTTGAGCTCGCCCGCGGCGTACGCCTCCGAATGGATATAGGAGATCTCCTTGAGCTTGAGCGAAGCCTCCATCGAAAGCACGTAATCGAGCCCGCGCCCGATGTAGAACACGCTGGGCTGAGCGAAATTCTTGCTTGCGAAGCGCTGCAGCTGCTGCGTGTTTTCCAGCACGCGGCTCATCAGCGCGGGGATCTCGGAAAGCTCCCTGACGAGGCGCGCGTATTCGTCCGCGGCCATATGCCCCGAGTGCCTTGCCAGCTCCAGCGCGATCATGTAGATCGCCATGAGCTGCGTATTGTAGGCCTTGGTGGACGCCACCGCGATCTCCGGCCCCGCGTGCGTGTAGAGCACCGCGTCGGCCTCTCTGGCGATGGAGCTGCCCACCACGTTGACGACCGCCACGATGTTCGCGCCGCACTTCTTCGCCTCGCGCATGGCGGCCAGCGTATCGGCGGTTTCGCCCGACTGGCTGATGATGATGACGAGCTGCCCCGGCGTGATGAGCGGCCTGCGGTAGCGGAACTCCGACGCGATATCGACCTCCACGGGGATGCGCGCGAGCTGCTCGATCACGTACTTGCCCACCATGCCCGCGTGGTACGCCGTGCCGCACGCGATGATGCCTATTTTTTCAGGGATGCTGCCCGGGCCGATGCCGATGTCGGTAAGGTTGATGGCACCGTTGTGGCAGCGCGGCGAGAGCGTATCCGTCACGGCTCTGGGTTCCTCGTGAATCTCCTTGATCATGAAGTGCTCGTAGCCGCCCTTTTCGGCCTGTGAGACGTCCCATTCGATGTGATAGGTATCGCGCCGCACGTCCTTGCCGTATTCGTCGTGGATGCGCACGGCGTCCCCCGTGAGTACCGCGATCTCGTTGTCGTTTAAGAAGATCACGTCGCGCGTGTACTCGAGCAGCGCGGGGATGTCGGACGCGATGAGGTTCTCGCCGCTGCCCACGCCTACGACGAGCGGGCTGTCCTTGCGTACGGCAACCAGCATGTGGGGATGCTTTTCGCAGATCACCCCGAGCGCGTAGGAGCCCTCGAGCTTTTCCACGGCGGCGCTGACCGCGGCCAGCAGGTCGCCGTCGTAATAATAGTTGATCAGGTGCGCGATGACCTCGGTATCCGTCTCGGAGCTGAATACCGCGCCCGCTTCCTGAAGCCAGCTTTTCAGCTTCATGTAGTTTTCGATGATGCCGTTGTGCACCACGGCGATGTCGCCCGCGCGGTTGGTATGCGGATGCGAATTCTCGAACGAGGGCTCGCCGTGCGTCGCCCAGCGCGTATGGCCAATCCCGATGGTGTTTTTGGCTTCGAAGCCGCGGAGCATGTCGCAAAGCTGCGAAAGCCGCCCCTTGGTCTTGCGTACGGTCAGCCTGCCGTCCGAAACGACGGCGATGCCCGCGCTGTCGTAGCCGCGGTATTCCAGCTTGGAAAGCCCGCCCAAAAGTACGGGCATCACGTCCCTCGGGCCGACGTAGCCCACGATTCCGCACATAATATATGCCCCCTGAAAATATTGTTGCTACGCGAGGCGGCTCTCAATCAGCGCTGCCATCTCCACCGCCTGGCGTTCAATTTCCTGTTTGTCCTCGCCCTCGATCATCACGCGCACGAGCGGTTCCGTGCCCGAAGGGCGGATCAGCACGCGGCCGCGGCCTTTCATGCGCGCTTCCAGTTCCGCAATGCGCTTCTTGACGATATCGTCCTCCATCACGGCTTCCTTGAGCTCGTCTCTGACGCGCGCGCCCACGAGCACCTGCGGCAGTATGGTGACCACGCCGGCGAGCCGGGAGAGCGGTTTGCCGCTGCGCCTCACGATGGACGCAAGCTGTATGCCCGTGAGTATACCGTCGCCCGTCGTGTTGTGGTCGAGGAATATGATATGGCCGGACTGCTCGCCGCCCAGGTTGTAGCCGCCGCGTATCATTTCCTCCAGCACGTAGCGGTCGCCCACTTTGGTTTTGATCGTTTGTATGCCGGCCTTCTTCATTGCGATATCGAGCCCCATGTTGCTCATGACGGTGCATACGAGCGCATTCTTTTTAAGCAACCTGCGCGCCATGAGGTCGAGCGCGCAGATGGCCATGATCTGGTCGCCGTCCACGATCAGCCCGTGCTCGTTGACCGCGATCACGCGGTCGGCGTCGCCGTCGAAAGCAAACCCCAGGTCCGCGCCCATTTCCGCTACGAGCTGCGTCAGCTTCTGCGGATGCGTCGAGCCGCAGTAGTCGTTGATGTTGGTGCCGTCCGGCGTGTTGTAGTACGGCACGACCTCCGCGCCCAGTTCCTTGAACGCGCGCGGCGCGACGGTGGAAGCGGCGCCATGCGCGCAGTCCAGCACGATTTTGATGCCGCGCAGATTGGTTTCCGTCGTGGCGAGCAAAAACTCCTTGTACTCCGCGAGCGCGCCCGTCGCGCTCACCTTGCGCCCGATGCCCACGCCCGTCTGGAGCGTGATCTTCTCGCCCTCGCCTGAAATGATGCGCTCGATGCGGTCCTCGATCGCGTCGGGCAGCTTCTTGCCGTCCGCGCTGAAGAACTTGATGCCGTTATACTCCACCGTGTTGTGCGATGCGGAGATCACGACGCCCGCGTCCGCGCCGTAGTTGCGCGTCAGAAACGCGATGCCCGAGGTGGGCACCACGCCCGCGGTCACCGCCTCCGCGCCGACCGAACAGATGCCCGCGATCAGCGCGGACTCCAGCATGTCGCCCGAAATGCGCGTGTCCTTGCCGATCAGTATGCGCGCCCTATGCACCTCGCTCGTGAGCACATACGCGCCCGCCTGGCCCAGCTTGAAAGCAAGGTCGCAGGTCAGGCTTTCGTTGGCGATGCCGCGCACGCCGTCCGTTCCAAACAGTCTTGCCATGTTTCCTCCGTACTTAAGGACTAGTGTATTATAATGCGAAATATACCACCTTGCAAAGTGGTATAGTCCTGTTTATTTTTTGCGCAGGTAGCATTGCGCGGAATCCGCGGCGACCGCGCCGTCCGCAGCCGCGGTGATCACCTGCCGCAGCGGTTTCTGCACGATGTCGCCCGCGGCGAATACGCCCGGAAGGCTTGTCCGCATGCCGCTGTCCACCACGATATATCCGGATTCGTCGATATCGACGATGCCGGTTAACCGCGAGGTTTCGGGCGTCTGTCCGATCGCGATGAACACGCCCGATACGGGGATCTCGCGTTTTTCGTCCGATTTGTTGTCGCGGATGCGGATGGCGCTTACGACCTTGTCGCCCAGCACCTCATCCAGCTCGCTGTTCCAGACGAATTCGATTTTATCGCTGCCGCCCGCGGCTTTCTGCAGCGTCTGTTCGCCGCGCAGCGTGTCGCGCCGGTGCACGAGGTAGATGCGGTTGCAAAAGCTTGTGAGATACAGGGCGTCCTCCAGCGCGGTGTTGCCGCCGCCGATCACGGCGACGTCCTTTCCCCGGAAAACGCGCCGTCGCACGTCGCGCAGTAGGATACGCCGCGCCCGACGTATTTCTTCTCGCTGCGCAGCCCGAGCGATTTAAAGCGCGCGCCCATCGCGAGCACCACGGTTTTGGCGGAATACGCGCCGTTTGCGGTCACAATCCTCTTTTCATCGCCCGAAAGCTGAAACTCCGTGGCCTCCTCGGTTTCGATGCGCGCGCCGTGGCGCTCGGCCTGTTCCTTGAACTTAAGGCCGACTTCCACGCCCGGGAGCCCGTCGGGGAAGCCCGGATAGTTTTCGACCCTATGCGCTCTGGCGATCTGCCCGCCCGCGAAGATGCGCTCCAATACCAGCGTACTCATCCCCGCCCGCGCGGCGTATAATGCGGCGGTCAGCCCCGCGGGGCCCGCGCCGACAACGATCATGTCGTACATGCTAAAAACCCTTTCATCTTTTGTGCGTTCATCATACCGTATTTACGGTTAAAACACAATAAAGCCCGCTGTTATCCGATTTCCTGCCGCAATACCTCAAGCGCCCTTGCTACCTGCGGATCGCTCAAAAACTCCTCGCGGCCCGGGTCGGTGACGGCGGCCTGCCGCGTGCCGACGTATACGTCGGGATAGATGCCGTTGCCGTCAATGCTGCGCCCTTTGGGCGTAAAATACTGCGAGGAAGTGATTTTGATGCCCGCGCCCGATTCGATCTCGATGATATTCTGCACGACGCCCTTGCCGTACGTCGTGGTGCCGATCACCTCGCCCCAGCCGTAATCCTGCACCGCGCCCGCAAAAATTTCGGCGGCGGAGGCGGTGTTTCCATTGACGATCAGCGTCAGCGGAATATCCACGCAGTCCGCGCCGCTCGAATAGGTTTCGCGGTCGCCGTTTTTGTTTTCGGTATACACGAGCGTGCCTTCGGGCAGCAGCGTATCGAGCATGGCGACCACCACGTCGAGATACCCGCCCGGGTTGTCGCGCAGGTCGATGACGATACCGGCTGCGCCGTTCTTCCGGAAATGATTCATCGCCTTTTCGAACAGCGCTTCGCAATTGCCTCCGAACTGTACAATATGGATATAGCCGATGTTGCCGTCAAGCATTTCATACGAGAGCATCTCGCGCGATATCTCGCCGCGCACGAGATCGAAGAGCAGCGTTTCGCCGCCGCGCTTCACGCCGATCGAAATCGCCTCGCCGTTTTCACCAAGGCACAGCGCGCTGATCTCCTGCAGCGACAGCCCCGAAACATCCTGACCGTCGACGCTCACGATGAGGTCGCCGGCCAGAATCCCCGCCGCCTCGGCGGGCGAGCCCTTCATGGTACTCCTTACCTTCGCCAGCCCGGTTTCCCCGTCGACGACGATTTCCATGCCGAGGCCGTAGTATTCGCCCGACAGGTCCTGCGTCAGCTCCGCGTATTCCTCGGGCGTATAGTAAGCGCTGTAGGGGTCGTTAAGCTCCGCGACCATGGCCTTGAGCGCCGCGTACTGCAACTCCTCCATGTCGTAATCGCGCAGGTAATAATCGTCGATGATCTGCTCGACATGCGCAAACTCCGTCAGCGACAGCGCCTCGCTGTCGATTGACGGCTCGTAAAGGCTTTTTGTGATATACCAGGTGGCCAGCACGCTGCCGATGCATACGCCTGCCATCAGCAGGGCGATATGAGCTTTTTTCATGAATTTCCTCCGGTTCTGTCCGTACTAATATAGGTATGTAAACATGAGGCCCGATTATTCAGAGATATAAAAAGGGGGCGTAACAAAATGCGCGGACAGAGGCAAACGCTGCGGCCGCATGGGCAAAAACCTGATGCAGCCGCGCGTCGCATCGCGCGTATTTTGTTACACCCCCCGGCTTTCATCGTTAATGCGCCGTATTGTACGCATACATCACGCAAGCCTGGTGGCGCGGGCATTCCGCTTCCGTCTCGTGCACTTTGGAGTGGTAGAAGTGAATGCAGAAATGCCCCGGGAAGTCATTGCCCGGAACGGGGTCTACCATGTGAGGCATGCCGTGCTGGCTGGCCGCGTAGGTGACGCCGTTGCTGAGCGTGACCCATATCGCGCGCCGGTTCCAGGACCAGCTGCCTCCGAACATCTTCTTCATGATCGCGGTATCGGCCGCCGTTTTGGGCTCACAGTCCGCGTGGTACCACCCGCCGAAACGGTAGGCGGTATATTGCAGGCCCGTCTTGACGTCGGTGACGGTCGCGCTGGTGCCTTTCTTCCAGAGCTTGTTGATCTCGTCCCAGCTGGAGAGCTTCACCTCTCCCGTGATGCCGAGAAGCTCCGCGGCCGTGATGCTGATGTCGTTGTCGCTGAACAGCATCTCATAGGTCGCCTCGCCCACGATGCCGTCGGCGCTGATGCCGGCTTTTCTCTGAAACGCTTTCACGGCGCCCTGCGTGATCTCACCGTAATACCCGGTGGCGGCGGCGAGCATAAACCCGCGCTCGCGCAGCTTCTGCTGAATGTTGCGCACCTCCGCGCCCGACATGCCGGGCTTTAACAGCATGGAGGCGTGGTCGGCGGTGGAAAGCTGGACGTAATCCTTGCTGACGTAGCCTTCCAGCGTGGCGGTCGTGCCGTCCGTGTTCATTTGTATGGCCTGTATGTGATACCAGTCGCCCGTGAAGTTCAGTATGGTAAGGCCGGTGCCTTCGGAAAGCTCCGCGATCACCGTGCTGTATGTGCCGGGATTCTGCCGCAGGTTGACGCCGCCCTGGGTGACGTTGCCGTACATCGCGTCGGCGGAGGGCAGGAAAACATAATCCGCGCTGACGTAGCCGCGGTAATTGCCGTATATGACGCGATACCAGCCCTCCGTCTCCTCGCAGAACACGCCCACGCGCGCGCCCTCGGGCAGCTTCGTGACAACGGGCGAGTCGGTGGTGGGACGCAGGCGCATATTGACTTCGTCGCTGGTGACGGTTGCGTCCTCGAAATACGGCATCGCAAACGCGGTGCCCGCGGGGAAGCAGGTGATTGCAAGGAGCAGCAAAGCGGTACATAAAAAGGGGATTTTCTTCATAATTCATACACCTGACGGCATGATTTGAACATATTATACACCTGCCTGTCCCCGCTGTCAAAAAATCGGAGCCGCGCCGGGAAGAAAAACGATATCGGACATATGAAAAAAAGTTAGTGATTTTTTTATCAAAAGAAATGTTTCTATCGGGGGCCTGTTCATGGTATAATAAGTACGTACAGGAGGCGCTTATGCAGGATAAATTTGAAGACAGCCGTGTATCTGAAGCGGTTGTGCACAGGCTGCCCAAGTATTACCGGTATCTTGTCGAGCTGGAGACGATGGGGATCGAGCGCGTTTCATCCTCCCGCATGAGCAAGGAGATGGGGCTCAACGCGTCTCAGATCCGCCGCGATCTCAACTGTTTCGGGGGCTTTGGCCAGCAGGGCTACGGGTATCTCGTCAAACGCTTAAAGCAGGAGATCAAAAAGATACTTGGCGTCGGCATCGGCTACAAGGCCGTGCTGATTGGCGTGGGCAATATCGGGCAGGCGCTGCTCAATTACCGCCGTTTTGCCGACGAGGGATACCATATCATTGCGGCGTTCGACGCCGACGAGGATATGGTGGGGCAGGTATTCGGCGGCATTCAGGTGCAGTCGATGAACCGGCTGGCCGACAGCATCAGGCGCAGCCAGGCGGACATCGGCATACTTTCCGTACCCAAGCCCTTTGCGCAGCACATGGCGGACATGCTCATATCCCTGGGCGTTTCGGCGATATGGAACTTTGCGCCGGTGGATGTGCAGGTTCCGGAAGGCAGGGTGGTGGAAAACGTGCATCTGAGCGACAGCCTGTATATATTGTCTTATCATTTGAGGGACCGGCGTGAAGGAAATACAGATCAGAACGAATAGGCGCTGCGAGATGGTGGACATCACCAGGCAGGTTGCGGACGCGGTATCGGGCTGCGGCGCCGAGGGCGGCGTCGCCTGCGTTTTTATACCGCACACCACCGCGGGCGTGACGATCAACGAAAACGCCGACCCCGACGTGAAGCGGGATGTGCTGTTCGCGCTGGAGCGCGCCGTGCCGGATGCGGGCTTCGTGCACGCGGAGGGGAATTCGGACGCGCATACAAAAGCGCTGATGACGGGCGCTTCGCTTTGCGTGATATTTGAAAACTCCCGGCTGTGCCTGGGAACCTGGCAGAGCATCTATTTCTGCGAGTACGACGGGCCGCGCGTAAGAAAGGTGTTTATTAAAATATTGCAGGGCAATCTTTAAGCAAATATGAATGGTATATGTAAATGATATTAACATTTATATGAAACTGTTTACATAAAGCAATAAATATTATATCTTAAGGGTGTCACATTGTGTGGCGATGGGGGAAAGGAGACCGTAATTATGCCGGGAATGGCTGACAATAGAAGACTGATGAAGCTGCTGATGCTTGCGTTGGGAGTGCTGGTTGTTGCGCTCATTGTCGTGCTCATTATCATTCTCGCGCAGGGCAGTTCAGCAGGCGAGGACAAGCAGGAAGCGTTTGTTGAAAGCAATACGTATTTAAACGGCGTTTCAGTCGCAGGCGTGGATATATCGGGGCTGACGTACGAAGAAGCCGCGGCGATCACGCAGCTTCAGGAAACGGCGAGGCAGGTTGAGGACGGCTTTGGCTATACGTTCACCGTAAACGGCAGGGAAGTTACCTTTACCGCGGCGGAGATCGGCGCTACGTCCTGCCTTTCGCACGCATTGAAGGAAGCGATGCTGTTCGGCCAATTTGGCAGCGAGGCGGGCGCGCAGAAGCGGCAGCTCAGCGAGAACGGCGGCAAGGATTTTGCGCTGGCGCCGTACGGAGACATTGAAACGGTGACGGCAAAGATCCGCGAGCTTAAGGCCACGCTGGACACGCTGCCGCAGGACGCCACGCTGACGGTGCCCGACGATGTCAAGCTCAATGAGGAAGCGGAATACCTATATGAGCTCGAAGGCGTGCAGATCGTGGACGAAGTGGTCGGCGTGGACGTGGACGCGGCCGCGCTGGCGGCGCTCATCTGTGAAGATATCAACAGCGGAACTCTTGCGGGCGTGGACGCGCCGGTGATACTGACATATCCCGACTTAAGCGTGGAGGATTTAAAGGCCAACACCAAGCGCAACAGCTTGTTTCACTCGGATTTCGCCGAAGGATCGCTTGCCGCTGCAGACCGCGTAACCAACATCAACATCATGTCGGGCTTCGTTAACGGCACGGTGATTCTGCCGGGCGATACGTGGTCGATCAACGCGGCGGCCGGCCCGCGCAACGCGGAAACCGCAAAGGAAAAGGGCTGGGCGGAGGCGCCCGGCATTACAAACGGACGTTACGAGGATCAGTTTGGCGGCGGCGTGTGCCAGGTATCGGGTACGCTGTATAACGCCGCGATACGCGCCGAGCTGACCATCGTCCAGCGCTATATCCACAGCTGGCCTTCGAGTTATGTGCCCAAAGGCCTCGACGCGACGATCAATTATACGGCGGCAGGCCAGGAGGACGCGTCGGGCACGAAGGATTTAAGGCTTGCCAATCCTTTCGATATGCCGGTGTACATCGTGGCGTATGTCGATAACGACATCAACCGGCTGACGATCGGAGTTTACGGGCCGCCGCTGGTGCACGGCTATACCGTGGACTTTGCGACGATTCAGGTGGGTTCGGATATCGCGCCGGAGCCGATTAGAATTTACAGCGCTGCAGCCACTCCGGACGGCACGTCGATCGCTGCGGGCAAGTCTGTGACGTGGGCGCCGGAACACGACGGCCAGACCTGGCAGGTATGGAAGCAGTATAAAGACGCGAACGGAACCGTCGTCAGGTCCGAGTTTTTCCACGAGGATTCCTATCGCACATTCCAGAGCACGATTTACTGCAACTATGTGGACCCGCTGTATGCGGATGGAACGACCGGCTGAGCGGGGATGAAATATAAAATAAGGTGCGCGCGGGGGAGTTCTTCCGCGCGTTTTCATCATTGAGGAGGTTTTCATGGCGGCAAAGAAAAGCGCAGGGAAAAACAGGGTTTTCCTGATTCTCACCGGCGGCATGCTTGTGACGGCGCTTACGGTATGCGCGATACTGCTGCTGGGCAACGCGGGCGCCGCGGACGAGACGCAGCGCGTGATCGAGCTTGGGACGGCGCTTCGGGGCGTTTCCGTGGGCGGCGTCGATATATCGGGCATGACGAAGGGCGAGGCGCTGGCCGCGACCGCGGCGCTGCCGCAGCGGCTGCTGGATCAGGTGAGCTTCACCGTTGACGTAAGCGGTGAAAGCAAAGTGCTGACCGCGGGCGACCTCGCGCTGGCCACCGATTACGAGCAAGCCGTAGCCAAGGCCATGGCATACGGGCGCACCGGCAGCTTTGACGAGCGGCTGGCCGCGGCGAACGCCGCGAAGGATACGGGCGCCGATTTTCCGGTGAATGTGGTCGCGGATGAGGCGCAGCTTGCCGCCGCGCTCACGGCGCTCAAAACGCGCCTTGATACCGAACCGCTGGAAGCGTTCATGGCGTTTACACCCAACGGGCATTTCGCGGACGGCACGGCCTACGACCCGCTGACGTATGACAAAGCGGCAAAAGGCGAGCCGCAGCTCGTGATGCTGGCGGAGGATGAACGCCCGAATCGGCTGCGGTACGAGTATTACAACGACACCCGGTTTGAAAAGGAAGACAATATTCCAAAGGACGCCTATATTTCCCGGTTCTATTATACGAGCGAGCAGACAGGTATCGACGTGGACCTGGCCGACCTTGCCGCGCAGATCAGCGCCGCGCTGCAAAGCGGCGATTACGCGCCCATCACCGCAAAGGTGACGGTGACGGAGCCCTCGACGACGGTGGCGATGCTCAAATCGCAGACGCAGCTCGTCTCGTCATGGACGTCGAGCTATTCGGAGCACGACAGCGGCCCGCGCGTTAAAAACGTGACCAAGCTGTCGGGCATCATCAACGGGCAGGTGCTGCAGCCGGGCGTGGAGTGGTCCATCAACGAAACCGCGGGCGACAGAACCGTCGCGCGGGGATGGGCCGAAGCCGACGGCATCAGCGACGGCGGATATACGAAGCAGCCGGGCGGCGGCGTATGCCAGATATCGAGCACGCTGTTCAACGCGGCGATACGCTCCGGGTTATTCTATAATGATCATACCAGCACGACTGCCGGCGAGAACGGCTACAAATGGGGCATCGAGGTCACGTTCTGGCAGCATCACTCGATTATATCGGGGTATATACCGCTTGGGCTGGACGCGACGATCAGCACGGGCGGCCCGGATTTAAAGCTGCTCAACCACTGCACGACGTCTTTCTATATCGTATCGTACATGGATACGAAAAAGGAATGCGTGACGATCGAGATATACGGGCAGACCGTGGTGCATCCGCAATACGGCGACGTGATTTTAAGCTATACGTTCGACGACCTCGGGGTATCCGGCACGGCGACGAGGAGTATCTATTACAACCAGACCCAGACGCCGGACGGGAAGCCGATACCGTGGAATGGATCGGCGGATTTCGGGGTATCGCAGAACGGCAGAAAGGTGCAGACATACCGGCATTACTACTCCGCGGCGGACGGCGCCGCGGTGGGCGATGAGAAGTTCGAATACCACTATTACAGGACCATAAACCCCGGTACGTACTGCCACTACCCCGAGACCGGGCCGGTGGTAACGCCCGCGCCGGAAGTATCGTCCGCGCCTGTCATACCATAACTCGGGCGGCGCAAAACATCAGGCGGAAGTATGAAAGATGACCAAAATGTAAATTAATCATGGTTAAAACGCGCGGCCGCAGCAATCAGTTTACAATCCGCGCTTTTTACTGTATGATAAAATAAGTTGAATATAGGGTAGTTTTGGAGGAAGTTCTGTTTATGAGTGATTTAAAAAACGCTGTGGAAATGATGGACATCGGGCCAACAAAGCGCGGCGGCAAAAATAAGCTGTTTCTGATCATATCGGGATGCGCGCTTGTGGTGGCGCTCGCGGTTTGCGCGGTGCTGCTGTTAACCGGCGGATCGGCCGAGGACCCATCGGAGCGCGTGGTGGAGTTCGGCACGGTGATGCAGGGCGTCAGCGTGGGCGGCATCGACATTTCCGGCATGACGAAGGGCGAGGCGCTGGCGGCAACCGCGGACCTTTCGAACCAGCTGCTGAGCCAGGTGAATTTTGACGTGGACATCAACGGCGAGGTGATGACGTTTACCGCGCAGGAATTTGCGCTGTATACCGATTACGAAACCGTGATGGAGCAGGCCATCGCGTATGGCCGCACGGGGACCTTCGACGAGCGCCTGGCCGCCGCGAACGCGGCAAAGGAAAGCAGCGTCGATTTCCCGGTGGATATACTCGTGGACGAGGCGGGGCTAAAGGCCGCGCTGGCGTCGTTTAAGGGCGAGATGGACACGCCGCCCATCGACGCGGCCGCGGATTTTGCGCCCTGGGGATATTCTGAGACCCAAAACGCGGACGGCACGGTAACCTATACCAAATACACGCCCGAGCTCGCGACGCTGATCGATATCTGCACGGCGTACTCGAAGGGGAAGGCATACACCGGCTTCCCGGCGGATCTTGTGCGCATTGCCGACGAAGAGATGCCGATACCGCTGCGGTATCAGTATTGGGAAAACGACCACTACGAGAAGGACTATCGTCCGGTTGACGCGAATATCGCGCGGTTCATCTATACCGAAGAAGTGGACGGGCTCGTCGTTGATACCGACGCGATATACGATGCGGTGATAGCGCAGGTAGAGAGCGACACGTATGAAACCTTCGTCGCGCCTGTGGAATCTACGCCTGCAACGGTAAAGCTGGCGGATATCAGGAACCGGACGCAGCTGATCTCCTCGTGGACAAGCAGCTACAGCGACCATTACGGCACCGCGCGCAACTACAACGTCGCCATGCTGTCGAGCCTCTTAACCGGCGCGGAGATAGAGCCGGGCGAAATCTGGTCGATCAACGACACGGCCGGCCCGCGCAACGCCACCACCGCCAAGACCTATGGCTGGAGAGAGGCGGCGGGCATCGAAAACGGCGGCTATACGCCGCAGTATGGCGGAGGCGTGTGCCAGCTGGGCAGTACCACGTTCAACGCAGCCATACGCTCGGGGCTGACATGGACCGAACACTGGCACCATTCCATCCCGTCGGGTTACGTCCCGCTCGGGCTTGATTCGACGCTGGATTCGCCAAGAGGGTCGAGCTACGCCGGCAAGGACTTAAAGCTGCAGAACGACACGGCCAATACGTTCTATCTCGTTTCCTATGTAAACCCCCTCGACAAGAACGTGACGGTCGAGATCTACGGCGTGCCGCTCACGGACGCCACCGGGCAGCAGATCATATTGAATTACAGCTTCAAGAACCTGGGACGGTACGGTTCGCCGAAAGCCAGCGAGGTTCCGGTGTCGGAAGGCTTCGTGTGCCCGGACGGCACGGTCATCTCGGCCACAGGGTTGACTTCGTATGAGTTTGCCAAGAGCTCCGCGGGCACCATTGTGCAGACCTACCAGATTACCCTTGCGCTGGACGGTACGCAGATCGGCGACCCGGTGGAATATGAATATCACAGGTATCCCGTGATCAACGGCACGACCTACAGGCTGATTGTACCGGAGACGCCGCCGGTGGTTACCGATCCGGCCGTCGTCACAACAGACACAACGGTGCCATAAGCCCGGCGAAGCGGCACGGGAGCTTGTACCCGCGCGCGAAGGGATCATCAAAATGTAAATATTTATGTTTTTTTGACGCGCGGATGAAGCGATTGTTTACATCACGCGCGTTTTATTGTATGATGACATAAGTTGACTATGGGTAGTTTTGGAGGAAATTCTGTCTATGACCGATATCAAGGATACCGGGGAAGCTTTGGGCCAGGGGCCAAAAAAGAGCATCGGTAAAAATAAGCTGTTTCTGATCATATCGGGATGCGCGCTCGTGGTGGTGCTGGCCGTTGCCGCGGTGCTGCTGTTTACGGGCGGGTCCGCCGGTACGACGGAACGCGTGGTGGAGTTCGGCACGGTGATGCAGGGCGTCAGCGTGGGCGGCATCGACATTTCCGGCATGACGAAGGGCGAGGCGCTGGCGGCAACCGCCGACCTGTCCAATCAGCTGCTGAGCCAGGTGAATTTTGACGTGGACATCGACGGCGAGGTGATGACGTTCACCGCGCAGGAATTTGCGCTGTATACCGATTACGAGGCCGTAATCGAGAAGGCCGTCGCGTATGGCCGCGCGGGGACCTTCGACGAGCGCCTGGCCGCCGCGAACGCGGCAAAGGAAAGCAGCGTCGATTTCCCGGTGGATATACTCGTGGACGAGGCGGGGCTTAAAACCGCGCTGGCGTCGTTTAAAAGCGAGATGGACACGCCGCCCCTCGACGCGGCCGCGATTTTTGCGCCCTGGGGATATGCTGAGACCCAAAACGCGGACGGCACGGTGACGCATACCGTATTTGAACCCACCCTCGAGGAAAGAATTGATATCGTGAAGGCTTATGCAAACAGGGACGAATACGGCGGTTTTCCGGCGTTCGTGCGCATCGCCGAAGCGAATATGCCCAACGCGCTGCGGTATGAGTACTATGAGAACGACGAATTCGTGGAGGACTACAGGCCGCGCGACGCCGACATTTCGCACTTCTTCTATACCGACGCGGTGGATGGGCTGGTTGTTGATACCGGCGCGATATTCGACGCGGTGGTGTCGCAGGTGGCAAGCGATACGTATGAGACCATTGTCGCGCCCGTCACGGTAACGCCCGCGGCGGTGACGATAGAGGATATGAAAAGCAGGACGCAGCTGATCGCTTCATGGTCGAGCAGCTATTCGGAGCATTCCAGCTATAACCGCAATTATAACGTGGCGATGATGTCGAGCATCATCAACGGCGCGGTGCTCGAGCCGGGCCAAACCTTTTCCGTCAACGGGACCGCGGGGCCGAGGGAAGCGGGCACCGCCTTTGGATGGAGAAAGGCCGCGGGCCTTTACAACGGCGGTACGACGCAGCAGTACGGAGGCGGCGTCTGCCAGCTGGGCAGCACCATATACAACGCCTGCATACGTTCGGGCGTGACGATCGTGGAGTTCTCGCATCATACGATCCCTTCGGCATATATCCCGATCGGGCTGGACGCGACGCTGAGCACGCCCACCCCCGACCTTGTGCTGGGCAACGATACGGAAAGCGCCTTCTATATCGTATCGTACGTGAACCCGATTGAAAGAAACGTGACGGTGGAGGTATACGGCGTGCCGCTTACCGACGCCTCCGGCCAGCAGATACTCCTGACGTACGACTCCGAGAGAACCGGGCGCTACGGGTCACCCGGGGTGAAGAGAGTTACGGTGCCGTACAACTCCGAAGCGCCCGACGGCCATAGGGTCACGAGCGAGTATAGATTCTCCAGCCCGCGCAGCGGGACCACGGCGCTGGCATACCAGATCACGATGACGCTGGACGGAACGGAGATTTCGAGGGTGCAATACGGCGATACCATCAAGTATCCGCCGTTTGTCGGATATACCTATGTCCCGGACCGTGTGCCCGAGACATCGACCTGACACGACTTAAGACGGCTGACGCGAAAGCATCCGCTTATAACGTATAAAAAAGGCTCTTCTCGGAACTCCGTGAAAGTGGTATAACAGACACGGGGTGATGCAGGTGACGCATGTAGGAAATTTCATAAAGATGTTCGAACAATCCATAGGAGTAGAAGAACCATGGTACATAGACCGGGCAGGGTTTGAAGAAGCGGACCAGGCCGTGCACATCTATGTGAGGGCAAGAGAAACGGCGAAATATGCCTGTCCGGAATGCGGAAAGCTTTGCACGCGATATGATAACGAGGACAAAGAACGGATATGGCGACACGGGGATGTGGTGTTCTACCCGTGTTATGTGCATTGCAGAAGGCCAAGAGTAAAATGTAAAGAGCATGGCATACATGTGGCGACTGCGCCGTGGGCGCGACCCAAGAGCCGTTTTACCTTGCTGTTTGAAGCGTATGCGATGCTATTGCTGTCCGATATGCCGGTATTAAAGGTTCAGAAAGTGCTCCGATGCGGGTACGGCGGACTGGTGGGCATATTGAG
>AGTN01534540.1_pt1 | contig 15672 bp, 14 predicted proteins | sample 314218 | NCBI WGS metagenome assembly AGTN01 (sample SAMN02954264, study PRJNA73603) | bioreactor metagenome | biome: terrestrial; feature: non-aerated bioreactor; material: poplar woody material; isolation source: poplar biomass | place: USA | collected 2006-12 | reverse complement strand
CAACATGACCGCCGCGTGGTGCATCACCTGCCTGGTCAACGAGCGCACGGCGCTGTCCTCGGCCGCGGTGACCGGGGCGTTGCGGGACAACGCCGTCGCCTATCTCAAGGGCGACTGGACCAACCGCGACCCCGAGATCACCGCCTATCTGCGCGGCTTCAGCCGCGAGGGCGTGCCGTTCTACGCCCTTTATCCCACCGGGGGGCGCGACCCGGTGGTGCTTGCGCCGGTCCTCACCAAACGGCGGTGCTGGACGAAATCCGGCGTGCCGTCACCCCTTGACCCATCCCCCTTGAACAGGAGAGCACCGATGTCGAACAGTCCTCGCCTTTCCACCATCGCCCCCGGCCGCCGCACCCTTCTGCGCGGCGCGCTGGCGCTCGCCCTGGCCGCGGGCGCGGGAACCATGCTGTTCCACCCCGGACCGGCCATGGCCGCGCCGCAGATCGGCCAGCCGGCCCCCGATTTCACCGTCACCGACACCAACGGCACGGTGCGCAGCCTGTCGCAGATGAAGGGCAAGATCGTGGTGCTGGAATGGACCAACGCCGACTGCCCCTTCACCAAGAAGCATTACGAGCCCGCGAACATGCAGACCCTGCAGCGCGAGGCCACGGCGGCGGGCGCCGTGTGGCTGTCCGTCATCTCGTCGGCACCGGGCGAGCAGGGCCATGTGGACGCGGCCGAGGCCAACCGGCTGACCGCCAGCCGCAACGCGGCGCCCACCGGAATCCTGCTCGACCCCGAGGGCAAGCTCGGCCGGGCCTACAACGCCCAGACGACGCCGCACATGTACATCATCGACGCGGAGGGCGTGCTGCGCTACATGGGCGGCATCGACAGCATCGCCTCGACCCAGGCCGCCGACATCCCCAAGGCCCAGCCTTATTTCCGCGACGCGTTCCTGGCCGTCTCGCAAGGGCAGCCGGTGAAGAACGCGGCGACGCGGCCCTATGGCTGCAACGTCAAGTACGGTTCGTGACGGCCGGGGCGGGACGGCGGCCGTCCCGCCCCCGTTCACAAAACGTCACGGCGGATTGACCTGGAATTCATATACCATACTTTTTTTGTCGGGTATTGACTCATCATCCATCGAGAATGCATCTTTATCCCTAAGGTATGAACATGGATGTGCATCATGCGCGACAACGGTCCCATCACTTCCCGGGAAGTCGAACTGAAAAGCGGTGACCTGCTGGTGTCCAGAACGGATGCCGGTGGCCGCATCACCTTCGTGAACCAGGCTTTCATCGACATCAGCGGCTTCACCGAGGACGAGTTGATGGGCGCGCCGCACAATCTGGTGCGCCATCCGCACATGCCCAAAGAGGCCTTCGCCGATCTGTGGGCGACCATCAAGAGCGGCAAGCCGTGGGAAGGCTTCGTCAAGAACCGCACCAAGACAGGCGACTATTATTGGGTGCGCGCCAACATCACGCCGATCATGGAAGACGGCGAGACCGTGGGCTACGTCTCCATCCGCTCGAAACCCGGCCGCGCCCAGGTGGCCGAGGCCGAACGCGTCTACGCCCTGTTCCGCGCCGGCCGGGCCAAGGGCCTGTCGATCCGCGAGGGCCGCGTGGTCTCCAACGGCCTCGCCGCCCGCCTCTCGGTGGCGCGCAAGAGCATCCTGGGCATGGTAGCCGGCGGCCTGTCGCTCATCATGGCCCTGATGGCCGGATCCATCGGCATCGCCTATGACGGCTTCCAGGACGGCGACAGGGCCATGCGGACCATGTACGCCGACCGTGCCATTCCGGCCGGCCTGCTGGCGACCATCTCCGACCTGATGCGCGACAACGTCCAGCAGATCACCATGCTGTCCGCCGACATGCAGGCCGGCCGCGTCGGCAACGTGCCGGAGCGCATCGCGCTGATGCGGGCCAACAGTATCGCCGTCGACGAGGCGTGGCAGGCCTTCGGGGCGACCCACATCGCCCCCGAGGCGGCCGCCCTGGCCGACACCTTCGCCGCCAGGCGCGCCGTCTTCCTGGAGCGGGGCCTGCGCCCGGCCATCGCCATGGCGGAGCGGGGCGAGGGCGAAGCCCTGCGGATCCAGGTGAGCGGCCCGGTCATCGGCCTGTTCGGCGACGTCAACGCGGCGTGGAAGGCCCTCTCCAAGGTGGAAATGGACGGCGCCAAGGCGGTCGCCGATCAGGCCAGCGCCGGCTTCCGCACCAATATCGCCATCACGGCCGGCATGATGGTGCTGGCGGGGCTGGTCGCCCTGGCCATGGGCCGGCTCATCATGCGCAGCATCGCGGCGCCGCTGAAGCGCATGGAAGGGCATTTCGACGCCATCGCGCGGGCCGAGTTCGACCGCGGGATCCAGGACGAGGACGCGCGCGAATTCCGCCGCATCACCGCCCTGCTGCGCGCCCTGCAATCCAAGCTGGGCTACGGCGCCCTGGAAAAGCAGGAGAACGACCGCCAGGCCCTGATCAAGCGCCGCTCGGACCTGGAGCGCGTGGCGACGCAGCTGAACGAGCGGGTGCAGGGCATCGTCGAGCTGATCGACGTCTCGTCCGGCAGCCTGCTGGGCAATTCGCAGAGCCTGTCCGACAACGCCCACAAGACCCTGCACCAGGCCGACACCGTCAGCACCGTGACCGGGCATGTGACCGCCAACGTGCAGTCGGTGTCCGCCGCCACCCAGGAACTGGCGGCGTCGGTGGCCGAGATCTCGCGCCAGGTCGCCCATTCCAGCGCCATCTCGCAGGAAGCGGTCGAACAGGCCATGACCACCGACCGCATGGTCCAGGGCCTGGCCGAAGCGGCCCAGCGCATCGGCGAGGTGGTCCGCCTCATCAACGACATCGCCTCGCAGACCAACCTGCTGGCGCTGAACGCCACCATCGAGGCGGCACGGGCCGGCGAGGCCGGCAAGGGCTTCGCCGTGGTCGCCGGCGAGGTCAAGCATCTGGCGACCCAGACCGCCAAGGCCACCGAGGAAGTCTCGCAGCAGATCGCCGCCATCCAGGGCGAGACGCGCGGCGCGGTCGATGCCATCCGGGCCATCACCGTGACCATCGGCAACATCAACCAGGTGTCCTCGGCCATCGCCACGGCGGTCGAGGAACAAGGCGCCGCCACCGGCGAGATCGCCCGCAGCATCGAGGAAGCCGCCACCGGCACCTCCTCGGCCGCCGAGAACGTCGCCGAGGTGGCGGTGGCCGCCGAGGAGACCAAGCTGATGGCCGATCAGGTCTACCGCGCCGCCGAGGATCTGCGCGGCGTCTCCGGCCAACTCGCCACCGAGGTCTCGTCCTTCATCAAGGACATCCGCGCGGCGTGAAAGCGAAAGGGGGGATGCGGCGGAGAGCCGCTGGGACGAGGTGTGTTTCGTCATGGCCGGGCTTGCCCCATGGGTGTCCGGTTTATCTGGACAAGCCGTTCTCCCCCCTCTCGTCATGGCCGTGCCTGTCACGGCCATCCACGCTGTTCCGCACGAAAAATCATTGGAAACAACCGGATGCGCGGATCACGTCCGCGCATGACGGGACAGGGGGAAATGCGACACCGGTTGTTTTCCGTCCCCGTCTGGGACACCCCCATGACCTCGGCCGTAGCCCTGGCCTCCACCGGAGGCACCGAAAGTTGAACCGGCCATCCACGGCTACGCCAGCCGCTCGTACAGGTCGTCCCAGTCAGGGTTGTCGGCCAGGATCAGCTTCACCTTCCATGCCCTCGGCCAGTGTTTGAGGTTTTTCCCGCGCTGGATGGCGGTTCGGATATCCTCGTACCCGCTCGTAATACACCAGCCGTTTCAGGCCGTAGCGTTTGGTGAAGCCGTCGGCGCCGCCTTCCTTGTGCTCCCAAGCCCGGCGCGCAAGATCGCTGGTCACGCCGACGTACAGCGTGCCATTCGGTCGGTTCGTCATGATGTAGACCCTGCCGCCCTGCATACAGCCATCATGCGGCCAGCCTTGGGTGTCTGCAACTCGCAGCGTGGATGCCCGCGTCGAGCGCGGCCATGACGGGAAACAGGACGTGAACCGACCTCAACCCATCCCACTCTAAAGTTCAGGCTGAATCGCATTCTTCTTCTCGTCACCCTCGGGCTTGACCCGAGGGTCCATGGATGGCCGGGCCACCGGGGCGGGCCATGACGGGAAAGGAGGACGCTTCCGTCTAAACCAGAGAGACTCTCGTTCCAACGGCTCTGATGCGGCCGCCGCCCGGGTCGTCCAGGCGGCATCCTTCGCCCCCGTCAAATAGCAGGTGGACGCCGTTATTCGCTTTCCGGTGGATAGGCCCGTGCGGTTCACGGTACACTGTCGTCCGTGTCCGCCCGCGTGTACGGACAGAGCGGGGTGAGCCGGTGTTAGCGCACCGACCCACCCCTGACCACAACCCTGTGTAAGGAGCACAAGGTCATGGCTGACGTCGACTATAACCCATCGTCCGAATTTCCCACAGCACCGCCGCATTCGTGCGGTCGTGACGGGGTGATGTTGGCCGGGGGCTGAAGGGCGGGCGCATCGGTGGAACCGATATCCTCGTGATGTCGGCGAAGCCGATCGGTGGAACCGATATCCTCGTGATGTCGGCGAAGCCGACGGCGGGTCGGGCTGTCCGACTCGTTCGCTCCGGCCCGACCCGTTCGTCCGCGCCGCCCTTCGGCCCCCGGCCGGTCAATCCGGCCATCAGGTTCACCGACATCGTGTCCGCCGTGCTGGTCGCGCCGGCACGTTCGCCTCTGGCCAAACCCCGAAGGAGACGCCGAGTGTCCACCCACCCCGTCCCGCGCAAGCGACGCCGCAATACCAGGACCGAAGGTCCGGACCCCGTCAACCTCCACGTCGGCGTCCGGGTGAAGCTGCGCCGGACGTTGATCGGGCTGTCGCAAAGCCAATTGGGAGCCGTCATCGGCCTCACCTTCCAGCAGATCCAGAAATACGAGACCGGTTTCAGCCGCATCCCCGCATCCGCGCTGTACCGCATCGCCCACGCCCTGGACGTGCCCGTCAGCTTCTTCTTCGACGACATAGACGACGGGTCGAAGCTGCCGCCGGCAAGCCTGAACGACCTTGTCCACCGGGAATCCCTCGGACTGGTCCGCACCTATTATGCGATCCCCGAGGATATCCGCCAGCAGGTGTACGAACTGATGAAGGCAATGGCGCGGGAGGCCGCAGAGTGATCGCGCCGGACCGGCCACTCCCGTCATGCCCGCGCTCGACGCACGGGTGTCCGGTTTAGAGCGGGATGAAGATAGGTCGAATCGGTTTTCTTTCGTCTTGCGCGGGCTTGACCCGCGCATCCACGTGGTTCCGTCCGACACTCTTTCTGGTCAAACCGCGTGGATGCCCGCGTCGAGCGCGGGCATGACGGGAGTGGAGGAAGCGGCCGGTTCACGTTCAAACCGGACACCCCTGCGTCATGCCCGGCCATGACGAGAAAGCAGGGCGCTTCCGTCTGAACCGGACAAGCTCTAAGGCCGGCCGATGCTCACATAGGTGAAGCCGGCCTCGCGCATTTCCGCCGGGTCCCACACGTTGCGCAGGTCCACCACCACCGGGGCGGTCAGCAGCGACTTGATGCGGCCGATGTCCAGCGCGCGGAACTCGTTCCATTCCGTCACGATGACCAGGCAGTCGGCCCCGGCCAGGGTGGCGTAAGCGTCGTCCTTGTACTCGATGTCGGGCAGCAGCTTCCGCGCCTCTTCCATGCCCTCGGGGTCGAAGGCGCGGACGGTGGCGCCGGCTTCCTTCAGCGCCGGCACGATATCCAGGCTGGGGCTGTCGCGCATGTCGTCGGTGTTGGGCTTGAAGGTCAGGCCGAGCACGGCCACCACCTTGCCCGCGACCGATCCGCCGCAGGCGGCGACCACCTTGTCGGCCATCCTCTTCTTGCGCTCGTCGTTGACCGCCACCACGGTCTCGATGATCTTGAGCGGAGCGTCGAAGTCGCGGGCGGTCTTGACCAGGGCCAGCGTGTCCTTGGGGAAGCACGAACCGCCGTAGCCCGGGCCGGGGTGCAGGAACTTCTTGCCGATGCGGCCGTCCAGGCCGATGCCCCTGGCGACGTCGTGGACGTCGGCGCCCACCTTCTCGCACAGATCGGCGATCTCGTTGATGAAGGTGATCTTGGTCGCCAGGAAGGTGTTGCCGGCGTACTTGATGAGCTCGGACGTGCGGCGCGAGGTGAAGACGATGGGCGTCTCGATCAGGTACAGCACGCGGTAGAGCTGCTTCATCACCGCGCGGGCCTTTTCCGACTCGGTGCCGATCACCACGCGGTCGGGCCGCATGAAATCGTTGATCGCCGAGCCTTCGCGCAGGAATTCCGGGTTGGACACCACGTCGAACTCGGCATCGGGCCGGCGCCTGCGGATGATGGTCTCGACCTCGTCGCCGGTGCCCACCGGCACGGTGGACTTGGTCACCACCACGGTGTAGCCGGTCATGGCGTCGGCGATCTCCTCGGCCGCCGCGTAGACGTAGGACAGGTCGGCATGGCCGTCGCCGCGCCGCGACGGCGTGCCCACCGCGATGAACACCGCGTCGGCATCCGCGACCGCCGCCTTGAGGTCGGTGGTGAAGGACAGCCGGCCGGCCCTGACGTTGTCGGCCACCAACTGGTCGAGGCCGGGCTCGTAGATGGGCATCACGTTCTGGTGCAGCAGGTCGATCTTCCCGGTGTCCTTGTCGACGCAGACGACCTCGATGCCGAATTCGGAGAAACAGGTTCCCGACACCAGGCCGACATAGCCGGTGCCGATCATGGCGATGCGCATGGCGCTTTATTCCTTAGAACTGAAACTGCTTGAGGGCTTCGCGGGCCGGGCCGCCGATGTCGTCCCGCTCCAGGGCGAAGGCGACGTTGGCTTCCAGCCAGCCCACCTTGTCGCCGCAATCGAAGCGCTTGCCCTCGAAGCGCAAGCCGTGGAACGGTACCATGCCGATGGTCTGGGCGATGGCGTCGGTCAGCTGGATTTCGCCGCCGGCGCCCTTCTCCTTCTTGTCCAGCACGTCGAACACCGCCGGATGCAGGATGTAGCGGCCGATGATCGACAGGGTGGACGGCGCCACTTCCGGATCGGGCTTCTCCACCAGGCCCTTGGCCTTGGCGATGCGGCCGTTGTCGAACTCCACGTCCAGGATGCCGTAGCGCTTGGTGTGCTCGCGCGGCACGTCGGACACGGCGACCACATGGCCGCCCACCTCGGTGTGCACCGCCACCATCTGCTTCAGGCAGGGGGTCCTGGCCAGGATCAGGTCGTCGGGCAGCAGCACGGCGAAGGGCTCGTGCTCGACCAGGTCGCGGGCGCACCACACGGCGTGGCCCAGGCCCAGCGGCTCCTGCTGGCGGGTATAGGAGATCTGGCCGGATTTGGGCATCCAACTGGTGCAGGCCTCGACCAGATCGAACTTGCCGCGCTCCTTCAGGGTGCGCTCCAGGTCGGGGGCGTGGTCGAAATGGTCCTCCAGCGCGGTCTTGCCGCGGCCGGTCACGAAGATGAAGTGCTCGACGCCGGCCGCCGCGGCCTCCTCGACCGCGTATTGGATCAGCGGCTTGTCGACCACCGGCAGCATTTCCTTGGGCATCGCCTTGGTGGCGGGCAGGAAGCGGGTACCCATGCCCCCCACCGGGAACACGGCCTTGCGCACGCGACGAGCCATACGGGAACTCCTTGCCATGGACGATCGAAACGGCAGTCTTGCCGGCCGGGGCCTGTTTTGCCACGGGCCGGGGCGCGGCGCAACTGGAGGCATCGGCTATCGCCGTTCGGAGCGGTGCCTCCGGGTCATTTGGCCGAGGCCTTGAGCAGCAGGTCCTTGGCCTGGTTGATGCGCGAGGCGATCCAGGTCGAGCCGCCGTGATCGGGATGGTTGGCCCTCATCAGGCGGCGATGGGCGGCGCGGATTTCGTCCTCGCCCGCTCCGGGGCCGACCCCCAGCACCGAGCGGGCCTCGTCCTCGGTCATGCCCGCCGCCGGGGCCGCCGCCTGCCTGTCCTCGCAGGCGGCACGCCAATCCGGCCAGGCGCGGTCGAGCCAGGATTCCAGCACGCGCACGGAATCGCCGTCGCCCTGCACCTCGCGCCACACGGCCACGGCCTGGGCCTCGGACAATTGCGACAGGCGCCACCCGGCATGGGCGCCGGCCAGCACGGCACCGTCCAGCCGGCCGCTGTCGTGGTCCAGTTCCATATGCAGGAAACGGGTCTCGACCACGGTGCTGCGGCCCGGGCTGGCGTGGCCGCCCTTGGCCTGGATGCCGGCCTGCCTCAATACCCGCCACAGGCCGTGCAGCCGCGCCGCCCGCACGATCCACGGGCTCAGGCCGGCGGCGACGGCGAACAGGCCGGCGACCTTGCCGGTCAGCACCAGCCACAGCCCGATGGCCACCAGCAGGCCCAGGCCCCAGCAGCTTGATCATGCGCGACACCGATTGCGGCTTGGCCCGCTTGAACCAGTTCAGGACCAGCCAGACGGCGACCAGCACGCCGACGAGCATCAGGATTTGCGGCAGCATCGGCTTTATCCGCCCATCTGGCGGGTGAGTCGCAGCACCATGCCGCCCTGCCGGCGGCCGTGCTCCAGCAAGGCCTTGCGGCCGCCGGCGGCGAACACCGCCACGGCGCGCAGCAGCGCCCGAAGCTGGTCGGGCGAGGCGCCGTCGAAACGGCAGCAGGCGCCGCCGGTCAGCCTGGCGATCTGGGCGAAGGCGCGGGCGGCGGCGGGATCCTCGCCCTCGTGGAACAGGAAGGCGGGCACCCCCAGCACCCCCAGTTCGCCCGCCAGCCGGCACAGATGGTCCACGTCCTCCTCCATGGCGTCGCCGACGAAGACCAGGGCGTGGATGCGGGCCTTGCGTCCCTCGTCCAGGGTATGGCGCAGCACCTTGCCGATCTGGGTCTCGCCGCCGACGCAGGCGACCTTGCCCAGCAGCGCCAGCAGCCGGTCGGGATCGGCCGTCCAGCCGGCGGCGCGGCATTCGCCCATGCCGCGATAATAGACCAGTTGCACCTCCAGCCCGCCCATGGCGGCGGCGGCCTGGAACATCTCGGCGTGCAGGGCCTGGGCCTGGCGCCAGGTGGCCTCGCGGCTGGCGGTGGCGTCCAGCGCGAAGACGAGACGGCCGCGTCCGCCGCCGGCCGCCGCAACCGGCATGGCCCGCACCGTGTCGAGGAAGGCGTCTATGTCCGTGCGCCCGGTGGCGCTGGGTACTTTCTCCGTCATGGTCCTTACATAAGAGAGAGACGATCTTGGCGCCAGTCGCCCGACGCACCACATGGCGGACTAACCTTTCAGAAAGGCGCCGCCATGCCCGAGCCCGACCCCGAGAACGCGCGCTTCTACCACTCCGGCGCCGAGATGCCGTCCCACGACCAGGTCACCGAGCGGGAACCCGACGTCGAGGAACCCTGGGCGCCCAGCGTCCATCGCGGCGGCTCGCCCGATCCGGGCGAACTGAGCGTGGCACGGGCCCGCATTTATCGCCCCTCGCCCAATCCCATGCAATCGGGCAGGGCACGCCGGGGCGAATGGGTGGTGGAATTCGAACCCCACCTCAAGCCCGGCATCGATCCGCTGATGGGCTGGACCTCCTCGGCCGACCCGCTGCAACAGGTGCGCATGACCTTTCCCGGCCTGGACGAGGCCATCGCCTTCTGCCGCCGCCAGCGCCTGGCCTTCGGCGTGGAAAAGCCGGCGCCGCGCAAGGTCCGCTACCGCAGCTACACCGAGAACTTCCTGCCGTTCGAGGACGGCAGCCCCAGGCCGGTCTATCCGCGCTGACCGTTTTCTGCCGCGCGGTAAAAGTTGCCCAACGCCACGCCCCGGCGGACCGGGAGGTCCGCCGGGGCGTGGGTTCCGCGCTTCCTCAGAACGGCAGGATCACGTCGAGAAGCTGCTGCCCGTAGCGGGGCTGGGTGACGTCGGAGGCGACGCCGCGGCCGCCGTAATTGATGCGGGCCTCGGCGATCTTGTCGTAGGTCACCGAGTTGGAGCTGCTGATGTCCTCCGGCCGGACGATGCCCTGCACCGCCAGTTCGCGCAACTCGTAGTTCACCCGGATTTCCTGCTTGCCCGAGATCACCAGATTGCCGTTGGGCAGCACCTGGGTGATGACCGCCGCCATGTTGACGGTCATGGTCTCGTTGCGGCCGGTGGTGCCGCTGTTGGAATTGCTGCTGTCGCCGGTGGTGCCGACCAGGTTGGCCGGATCGACCGCGTCGGGCAGCACCCGGTTCAGGCTGTTCTCGAACCCCAGCAGCCCGGTGATGCCGGCGCTTTCCTCCGCCGAGCGGGTGCGGCTGAGGCTGCTGTTGAAGCTGGCATTGTCGTTGATGGACACGGCCACGGTCAGGATGTCGCCCACCTCCTTGGCGCGCTGGTCCTTGAAGAAGGCGCGCGAGCCGGGGCGCCACAGGGAATTGGCGTTCTGCGGCGGCGCCACCGCCTGTGGCATGGGCATGCTGACCGGCTGGTAGCCCGGCTTCTGCGTCGGGTTCTGGATGGCCGAGACCTCGGGACCGCTGCCGATTTCCGACAGGCGGGTCAGCGCGTTGCAGGCCGAGAGCGAGCCCGCGGCAAGGACCAGGGCGGCGACGCGCAGGACGGGGGTGACGCGGAGGGAAGTCATGGTCTCGCTCCTCAATTGGCCAGGGCCAGGCCGAAAGACGGGGTCACGGTGACGCGGCCGGGACCGTCGACGACGGCTTCGACCACGCGCTTGGTCTGAAGGTTGGTGACGCGCACCACGTCGCCCTTGCCGCCGTCCTCGGCGACGCGGCCCTGGGCGGTCAGCGTCATGAAGGGGGTGACGAGCCGCATGGTGACGTTGGAATTGCGGGTGACCAGGACGGGGCGCTGAAGCTCGGACAGGCGCACCATGGCGTCCTGGCGCACCGAGCGGCGGGGTTCCTGGCCGATCATCTGGCGGGGATCGGTGACGATCTCGCCGCGCACGGCGTCGGCCCGCACGTCCATCCAGCCGATGTCGTTGTGGGAGATGACGTCGCCCCGGCTCATGGGACGCACCAGCACCGGCACGCGGGTGATGGAGAACACCCGGCCGCTGACGCGCTGGCGCAGCGCGGTGGGCGAGCCGGCGGGCACCTCGACGGTGGCGCCGAAGCGGTTGGTCCGGGGGTCCCAGGCCACGTCGCGCACCGCCACGTCGGCCGGGCTGCCGGCCGGAACCACCACGTTCAGGGCGGCGCGGTTGACGATGTCCAGTTCCAGCGGGCCGGGCACGCCTTCCATGGTCAGCGCTTCCTTGATCTCGATCTCGATCTGGCCGGCATCGACCATCTGGCCGGCGCGCTCGATGACGATGCGCTCGAAGGCCGAGGCCGGCTGCCAGTCGACGCGGTTGGCCTGGGCCACGGCGGCCAGCCAGCGGGCGTCGGCGGTGATGCGCTTGCCCGGCTGCGGCGCGTTGGCGATGACCGTCTCGCCCTTGTCGCCCAGATTGTCCCACAGGTCGCCCAGCCTGACCGTGTCGCCCTCGATGATGGCGGCGGGCCTGAGGGTGACCGGCAGGGACTGGGCCGGCGCGGGTGCGGGCGCGGCGAAGGCCAAGGTCAGGGCGGCGGCGATCAGGAGGCGCTTCATGGCGGACCTCGTCACTTCATCTGGTTGAGGGTGCTCATCATCTCGTCGGATGTCTGAATCACCTTGGAGTTCATTTCATAGGCGCGCTGGGCCGAGATCAGGTTGGTGACCTCGCTGACCACGTTGACGTTCGAGGTTTCCAGATAGCCCTGGAGCAGGCTGCCGTAGCCGACCGCCGCCGGGTTGCCGTTGACCGGGGCGCCCGAGGCCGGGGTCTCCATGAACAGATTGTCGCCGCGCGCTTCCAGGCCGGCCTCGTTGGCGAAGATCGAGAGCTGGATCTGGCCCACCTGGGTGGTGTCGGTCTGGCCGTCGCGCTTGATGAGCACCTGGCCCGAGGCGTTGACGGTGACGCCGGTGGCGTCGTTGGGAACGGTGATGCCCGGCAGCACCTGATAGCCCTCGTGGGTGACGATCTCGCCCTGGTCGGACAGTTGGAAGGCGCCGTCGCGGGTATAGGCGGTCTCGCCCGAGGGCAGGCGGATCTGGAAATAGCCCTTGCCCTGGATCGCCATGTCCAGGGTGCCGTCGGTGCTGGTGACCGAGCCCTGCTCGGTGATGCGGTACACCGCCGTGGTCTTCACGCCCAGGCCGATCTGCACGCCGGTCGGCACGATGGTGCCGGCATCCGACGAGGTGGCGCCGACGCGGCGCAGGTTCTGGTACAGAAGATCGCTGAACTCCGGCCGCCGGCGGGTATAGGCGGTGGTGTTCATGTTGGCGATGTTGTTCGAGATGACCTCGACGTTGGTCTGCTGGGCCAGCATGCCCGTGGCGGCGATGTTCATGGAACGCATGGTCTATAGTCTCCTCGGGGCGGGCTTCAGGCGCGGGGAACCAGGGTTTCGATCATCTTGAGCTGACGCTCGTGTTCCTTGTCGATCATGCTTTGCGCGGCTTGGTACTGGCGCAGCAGCTCGGTCATCTTGGTGATCTCCATGACCGGCTGGACGTTGGATTCCTCAATCATCCCCTGCACGATCTGGGGCCGCAGCATGACCTCGGGCTCCTCGGTGGTCTCGAACAGGGAGTCGCCGGCATTGCGCAATTGCTGCTCGTTGGCGAAACGCACCACCTTGATGTTGGCGACCACGCCGTTCTCGGTGGAGACCGTGCCGTCGGGCGAGACGTTGATCCTGGTCTCGTTGGGGGCGAAGATGATCGGGTTGTCGGACTTGTCCATCACCGCGAAGCCTGCGCTGTTGACCAGCATCCCGCCTTCGTCCAGGCGGAAATGGCCGGCGCGGCTGTAGCGCATGCCGGCCTCGGTCTCGATCTGGAAATAGCCCTCGTCGTGCAGCGCCAGGTCCAGCGGGTTGTCGGTCTTGACCAGCGGGCCTTCGCGGGTGTCGCGCAGCAGGCCCATGTCCTGGACGTAGGACAGCTTGCCGCCGATGGCGCGGTCGGTGGAGCGGGTATCCATCAGGAACTCGCGGAACATCACCTGCTGCGACTTGTAGGCCGGGGTGTTGGCGTTCGCCATGTTGTTGGCGACCACGTCCAGTTGCCGCCACAGGGCGGCTTGGCGCGACAAGGCAACGTAAGAAGTATTTTCCATCGCTCGAAAACCCGTTCAGGGAACTGCCCCCTCTCCATTGCAGGGGGCGTGCCAATTGCCTCGCCACGGCGGAAACGGCGGAATTGCTTGGTTCTTCCTTGCCGCTTGGCCCGGCGCGGCCACCCGTGCCGGGCAGATATTGCCGGGCGGGTGGCGGAAAGGTATGGTCGCCCTGCGCCTTCCCAAGGATTCCGCCCGGCCGTCCCACGCGCGGGCGCAACCTTCTGTTAACCGGGTGGGCGTACCTTTACGTTCGAACCGGTGTCGCCAGGGCGCCTGCATGACGCTTGGCCGCACCGTCACCAGCGGGTAGGGAAATGGCGGAAGACCTCGAAGAAGATTTTGACGAAGGCGAAGGTTCTGAATACCTCCCGGAATCCCCGTCGCAGAAGTCGCCGATCAAGAAGGTCCTGCTGCTGGTGCTGCCGATCCTGCTGATGGTGGGTGTCGGCGCCGGCCTCTATTTCAGCGGCGTGCTGGATTCGCTGATGAGCGGCGAGACGGAGGAACGCGCGGCCGCGCCCGCGGCCCAGGCGCCCAAGGTGGCGGGGCCGGCGGTGTTCATGGATCTGCCCGAGATGCTGGTCAACCTGCAAAGCCAGGGGCGCAAACAGAGCTTCCTGAAGATCCGCGTGGCGCTGGAACTGGAAAGCCCGGCCGACATGCCCAGGGTCGATCAGGTGATGCCGCGTATCGTCGATTCCTTCCAGGTCTATCTGCGCGAGCTGCGCATCGAGGACCTGCAGGGCGCCGCCGGCATGCAGCTGTTGCGAGAGGAATTGCTGACGCGCGTGAGCGCATCGGTGAAGCCGGTGAGGGTCAACGACGTGCTGTTCCGGGAAATGCTGGTCCAGTAGGCGCGAGAAGCGGATGGCAATGGACGACGAAGGCGGCGAAAGCCGCTCCGCCGACGACGAAGAGGCCCTGATGAAGGAATGGGCCGCCATGGCCGGTGGCGACACCGAGGCCGGCGGCTCGTCCGGAGGCGGAGGCGAGGACAGCGACGCCATGGCCGCCGAATGGGAGGCCATGCTCGGCGCCGGCGACGGCGAAGCCGGCGGTGGCGACGTGCCCAAGGACGCCACCCGCGTCCTCAACCAGGACGAAATCGACTCCCTGCTGGGCTTCGACGACGACCACGGGCGCGGCGACGACAAGTCCGGCATCCAGGCCATCCTCAATTCGGCCCTGGTCTCCTACGAACGCCTGCCCATGCTCGAGGTGGTGTTCGACCGCCTCGTGCGCATGATGTCCACCTCCATGCGCAACTTCACGTCCGACAACGTGGAAGTGTCGCTGGACAACATCCTGTCCCTGCGTTTCGGCGACTACCTGAACTCGATCCCGCTGCCGGCCATGCTGGCGGTGTTCAAGGCCGAGGAATGGGACAATTACGGCCTGCTGACCGTCGATTCGTCGCTGATCTATTCCATCGTCGACGTGCTGCTGGGCGGCCGGCGCGGCACCGCGGCCATGCGCATCGAGGGCCGCCCCTACACCACCATCGAACGCAACCTGGTGGAACGCATGGTCCACGTGGTGCTGTCGGACCTGTCGGCCGCGTTCGACCCGCTGTCGCCCGTCACCTTCCGCTTCGACCGGCTTGAGACCAACCCGCGTTTCGCCACCATCTCGCGCCCCAGCAACGCCGCCATCGTGGCCAAGCTGCGCATCGACATGGAAGACCGCGGCGGCCGCCTGGAGCTGCTGCTGCCCTACGCCACCCTGGAACCCGTCCGCGAACTGCTGCTGCAGATGTTCATGGGCGAGAAGTTCGGCCGCGACTCCATCTGGGAGACCCACCTGGCCGAAGAGCTGTGGCTGACCGAGGTGCAGATGGAAGCGGTGCTGGACGAGCAGGTGATGAACCTGCGCGAGGTGCTGAACTGGAAGGTCGGCACCAAGATCATGCTGAACGCCACGCCCAATTCGTCGGTCGACCTGCGCTGCGGCGACGTGTCCATGTTCCGCGGGCGCATGGGCCGCAAGGGCCCCCACATCGCCATCCGCGTCGACGACAAGATCAACAAGGTCAAGGGGTAGGGCCGGTGGACTGGAAGATCATCCTCGACCTCGTCGTCTCCATCCTGCTGGTCGCCACCATCGGCTATGCGGTGATGCTGAACCAGCGCCTGACCCAGTTGCGCAAGAACCGCGACGACCTGGCCAAGATCATCGTCAGCTTCAACGAGGCCACCGTGCGCGCCGAATCCTCGATCCCCAAGCTGCGCAAGGCGGCCGAGGACGCCGGCCAGACCCTGCAGGAACGGGTGGAGAAGGCGCAAAGCCTGCGCGACGACCTGGCCTTCATGATCGAACGCGCCGACACCATGGCCAACCGCCTGGAAAACGGCGTGCGCTCGGCCCGCACCGAGGTGCGCCCCGGCGCGGCGCCGGCCAGGGAGGCGCCCCGCGTGGGCAATTCCTCGGGCTCGGGCGCCCCCGCCTCCGGCGCGCGGGCGGCCACCGTCGCCGCGGCCGCGGCCGCCAGCGACACCGAAGTGGACGAACGCTCGGAAGCCGAGCGGGAGCTGCTGCGCGCGCTGCA
>AGTN01351905.1_pt1 | contig 15705 bp, 10 predicted proteins | sample 314218 | NCBI WGS metagenome assembly AGTN01 (sample SAMN02954264, study PRJNA73603) | bioreactor metagenome | biome: terrestrial; feature: non-aerated bioreactor; material: poplar woody material; isolation source: poplar biomass | place: USA | collected 2006-12 | reverse complement strand
AGACGACATCATTGCCGCCTTCATCCGTATCGATTGCGCCAGCGTATTGTGGTTGGGCTGCTGGATATGTTCATTTGAGAATCTAGAGACACACTCGTGGACTCCCACTACTTTTACGCCAAGCGATTCTGCGATCAAGTTGCCGCGCGCCGTTGCCTTTGCGAGCGCTTTTCTCAACCATTCGTCTTTTGTATCTTGATCGTCAGGATACTTCCACTCGAGAAAATCTATTGTCGCGTTTTTGCCGTTTGCAATTGCGGTGAGAACGTCAGGCATCTTGCTCAAATCACGAACTTTCACTTCGACGTGATAATTCACTGAGGAAAACTTGGTGAAGATTCCGGCAGCGACTTCCGCACGAATTCTACTCAACTTGAAATCGTCTTCGGTTATGCCGGTCGACTTGAGCGACTCGACGAGGGTCGCAAGTTCCTTCGCGCGTTTGAACGCAACATCGGTGTTGAAGTAGGATGTGCCTTTGATCTGCAAATGAAGGGTCGCGCTGGTCGCGACTACATCTTCGAAATGCGATTCATCAACGACGATCAGGTTGGGCGCATCGACTACTACTTGCGTGGTCATTTCCAATCTCCTTGAAGAATCGGGGAGCAATTTGGTTGGGACTCCATAGACAAGTGTCTGGGCTTGAGCTCTACATTCGGAGCTTACAAGCGTCCAGTGGCGTAACCGGCGATCGCTTCGCAGCAAGTCACCTAAACGCCCGACTTAACCTTTCCCAGGCTTTCTGAGATCAGTTGTTTACCTTGACGAAGTGCTTCGTCAATCTTGCTCGGGTCTTTTCCGCCGCCTTGCGCAAAGTCTGGCTTGCCACCACCTTTGCCACCAAGTACGCCGGTGACTCCGCCGACGACCGTTCCGGCCTTCAGGCTATTAGTCAGTCCCGTTCCCACTGCGCAAACAACCGAGACGTTCTCTGCGCTTTGTTGCGAAACGAGCAAAGCAACAAAGTTTTCGCCGCGGTCTCGAATGTTCATCGACAACGCACGCAGGCCGTCAGGGCTCACGCCATCGACTTTTCCGATTACCACTCTGGCATCGCCGATAGTTTCGGCGCTGTCGAGAAGAGTTGAAACGTTGGCCAGTGCCATCCTCTCCTGCAAGTCATTGACCTGTTTATCTTTGGCTTTGATTTGATCTTGCAAGCGCTCGATTTGTGCCACCAGATCGGATGGTTTGGCTTTGAGCTTGCCGGCGGCTTCGTCGAGGTATCCGATTTGCTCGGCAATATAGTTCCAGGCCTTCTTGCCTGAAAGAGCCTCGACACGGCGCGTTCCAGAAGCAACGCTACCTTCGGAGATGATCTTGATCAGTCCGACATCGCCAGTGGAATTGATGTGCGTACCGCCGCAGAACTCGATGCTAAAGTCGCCCATTGAGACAACTCGCACGACGTCGCCGTACTTCTCGCCGAACATCATGATTGCACCAGTTTTCTTCGCGTCATCGATCGGCATCTCTTCGGTTTTGACTTTCGAGTTCTCCTGAACCCAAGTGTTCATCATGCGTTCGATGTCGGCAATCTCTTCTTTTGTAGGTTGCCGTTCAAACGTGAAGTCGAAACGCATCGTGTTTGGTCCAACTTGCGAACCAGCTTGTACGACGTCTTTGCCCAGACGCTCCCTTACTGCGGCATGGAAAATGTGAGCGGAACTATGGTGGAGAACGGTATCGTGCCTGCGTTCCAAATCTACTTGCGCTCGTAGCACATCATTCGGGCGAATCTCTCCCGACAATACACGTGTGCGGTGAATAACCAGCCCTTCGTGCTTCTTGGTGTCGGTCACTTGAACACGCGCTTCATCGGTCTCGAGATAACCAGCGTCGCCGAGCTGTCCACCGGACTCAGCATAGAATGGAGTTTTGTCGAGAATTAGATCTACTTCGTCGTTTTCGTGAGCCACTGGAACAGAAACGCCCGCTTTCACGATAGCCAGGATTGTTCCCTCACCTTCGGTGGCGTTGTAGCCAGTGAATTCCGTGGAACCATGAGCTTGCGTGACTTTTGCGAATGGGTCGTCGCCGCCCGCCGTCATGATGACGTTGAACTTGTCGCCCGCAGATGCCGCTTCGTGCTTTTCTCTGGCAGCCTTGAAGCCATCCATGTCGACTTTCTTGCCCTGTTCATCAGCAATCTCGACTGTTAATTCAATCGGGAATCCATAAGTCGAATAGAGGTCAAAAGCCTTGGCACCGTCGATGATGGCATCGTTTTCTTTGAGCAATTGCTCGAGAATCGTCATACCTCGATCGATCGTTTTGCCGAATTTCTCCTCTTCGTCTTTGATTGTCTTTTCAATGGCAGCTTGGTTCGTCTTCAACTCAGGATAAGCACCGCCGTAGATCGAAACGATCTGCGAAACGAGCTGATAAATGAAAGGCTCGTTCAATCCAAGCAGGCGACCAAAGCGCGAAGCTCTGCGCGTGATAAAACGCAGAACATAACCGCGACCGAGGTTGCTCATTCTTACGCCATCAGCGATGAGGAACGACACTGCCCGAACGTGGTCAGCAATGATCTTCAAATAGCTATCAGTCTTTTCGTCCGGTGTTTTCGGCAAACCAATTGAGATACCACCGGTGTATTGCTTGCCGGCTTTCTTCGCGACCTCTTCCAAGAGTGGGAAGAACAGGTCGGTTTCGAAGGTATTGTTCTTCTTCTGCAGAATCAGTGCAACACGTTCTAAACCAGATCCGGTATCGACGTTTTTCTTAGCGAGCGGCGTGAACTTACCTTCCTCGTCTTTGAAAAGCTCCATGAATACGAGGTTCCAGAACTCCATGTAGCGGTCGCATTCGCAAATACCGATTCCGCACTTCTCGGGGTCATCGCTACAGCCATACTGAGGACCGCGATCGTAATAGATTTCGGAACACGGACCGCAAGGACCTGTAGGACCCGGAGGTCCCCAGAAGTTGTCCTTCTTGGACATTCTATAAATACGCTCGGCGGGAACGCCAACGGTCTTGTTCCAAATCTCGAAAGCCTCTTCGTCCGCGGGAACTTCGTCATCACCGCGGAAAATTGTGACGTGAAGCTTGTCCGGTTCCAGCCCAAGGTCCTTCGTAACGAAGTCCCAAGCCCACGGAATCACTTCTTTCTTGAAGTAGTCGCCGAAGGAGAAGTTACCCAGCATCTCGAAGAAGCTGTGGTGACGGGAGGTTCGCCCGATGTTCTCGATATCCGAATCCTTTCCGCCTGCGCGAGCACACTTCTGAACCGTGACCACGCGCGGCGGATCGGTCGCCGGCGCCTGCCCGAGGAAAATAGGCACGAATTGGACCATGCCCGCCGATGTCAGAAGCAGAGTGGGGTTATCGGGAATCAAGCTCGAACTCGCCTTGTGCAAGTGTCCGTGCTTATCCCTGAAGAATGAGATGAACTTATCTCTGATTTGTGCTCCCGACAGTGGCATTGGGACCTCCTGGTGTGCCCGTGCGTGATGATTCGGCGCGCTCCTTATGCGATTCCACGCGGCGAACTGCCGCACAGAACACGCTCCCATCTTCGAAACCGGGTTTCAAAGACATTCGAGACGGATGCACCGAGTCTCCGATTATATCGCAAAAACGGTCTGTTTTCCGGCATTGAGCACTGCTTGTGAACGTGCTTGAAACATGCTCGCAACATGCCGGAAGCTGGTTCTGGCAATGATACAAAGAATCTGCTAATCTTCCCGACGAACGTGCCTCGGGGAACTGACGTGAATCTAAAAAACGTTCTAATTCTGCACAAGAAGACTACCTACCAACTTCAGGCTGAAGAGTACAAAGACGAGCGGTTTTTGAAATTGCTCGAAGAGGATCACGAGTCGATAAAGCGCGTCCGCATTGCACATGAAGAGCACCTCGCGACAATCGAAGCCGTTGAAAAGGAACTGGGCAAGCGCGGCATAAAATACCGTTCCATCGCACGCTCCGACTTGCAGGGAACAGTTACCGAAGTCGATTTGATGATCTCTGTCGGCGGCGACGGAACCTTTTTAGATGCATCGCATTTCGTAGACGCCGTGCCACTGCTAGGTGTCAACTCTTCCAGTTCCTCTAGCTTCGGGCATTTTTGCCGCGCAAACAAAGACGTATTTGCGGGTGTTCTCGACAAGATCATCGATGGCACAATGAAGCCAGAGAAGATTTTGAGATTGGAGTTAGTTTTGAATGGAACTGTGGTGCCTGAAAAGGTGTTGAACGAAGTTCTCGTCGCGCACTCCAATCCCGCTGCTACGAGCCGCTATCTCATTGATTTGAACGGACACAAGGAAGAACAACGCTCGTCTGGAATCTGGATTTCCACACCCGCAGGTTCGACCGGATCTCTCCGGTCGGCAGGCGGAGTGGTGCAGCGTATCGTGGATGACCGCTATCAATTCCGTATTCGCGAAGCCTGCATCAGACCTGGCGAAAACTGGAAGCATGTAGCCGGATTTGTCGATAGAAGAGAACCTATCACGATCACTTCGATGATGAGAACAGGAACGTTGTTCATCGACGGCGCGCACATCATGCACCAATTCGTCCTCGGCGACGAAGTGATCGTGCGCGCAAGCAAGCACGATTTGATCGCCTTCGTCGATCCCGACGTCAACAATATCTTCGGCGAACTGCCCGCCGTGCAGGTTTGCAACTAACATCGAGAAACGCATTTAGTGCTGAGATTCTTCGCTTGCCAAACGGTTGAATCAATAGGGTTGAGTTAAGCCCGGCGAATGAGATTCGTTGATCACGTCTTGAATGCAACGTGTGGATTCACCATATTCGGGGATGTCCGAAACAGATGGCAGCAGTCGATGTCGACTCTCTTGCAAGTCCTGTTTCTTCTTAGAGGTACCGGAGATATTTGCGATCGATACAACGAAAAACGCGATAGTCAAAAGCAAAATAAACAAGAGGGGTGCAGCACTGGAGACTGTGACGCCGGTAACGGGAAAAGGCTTCTTTGTTCGTTGCCACTCAAGGCTCAGTATCCAACAAACGGACGAAAATACCAGACCGCAAGCAATAATCATCGTGGCTGCCAGCGTCTCTAGGGAAAACGAATTCGCATCAATTACGGGCAAAGTCCCGTTGGCGAGATAAACATACAGGATAATCCGGCCAGCGCGGAACACAGCCCGCATAAGCCGCCGATTATTGCCCAACTTACTTTCTTGCTCCGCACAATCTCACCCTCTTAATGGTATTGGCTGAACCAATTGGCAATAAATCCAGTGTACACCGCGGGCGGTGAAGAGGCTTCTTAAATGATGAAACGCGCAAATTTGCATCTTCTTTCGATGGCGCCGCCAGGATTAGAACGCAAAGATCAGACCGCGAAGATTTACGCCGCGAAGATTGGAACGAGAGTGCGTGGTATCTTTTTTTTCGAGACCCCGATTGTAACGATGTGATTGTAAACTTAAATGAAATGCAGGTTTCCGGACTTTGCCCGATCTCAAACCCTGGCACTGTCTGCGATACCAGTGTCAAGCAGATTTCATTTTTCGCTTTACATTCATTTCCAGATTTCGGACTGCTCGAAAAAAACGATACTACTCGTGGGCAATTAGCAGCATCGGCTGTCGCTGCATCGGCAAATTAGTAGCCGCTCGTCGCGGAAGACGACTCACCTTCGGACATCTGGGCTTTCAATGCTTCCATCGGGTTGATGCGCCAGAGCACATCGACGTATTGCTTCTTCACTGCACCCATGAGTGCGCTTCGCTCACCGATGGTGCTCTTCGTAATAGGAATAGCTTCCTTGAATGTCTCTTTCGCGTCTTCGAACTTGCCTTCTGCAACGAGCACCAGACCCAAGCCGTAAAGCGATTTCGCGGCGTATGGAACATCCGCTTTTCCATGATTGCGCCACCAGTCCAGACCTAGTCTGTAGTAGCGTTCTGAGTCGGTGAACTTCTGCTGGCGACGATACGCGTCTGCCAGCTTACTGCATGTGTCGGCGTAAGTTGGAGGATCTGTCTCCTTGGTGATGTCGACGATTCCGAACAATTTTTCGAAGGTGGCAACTGCTTTTTCAAGATCGCCTTTGCGCGAGTAGATATCGCCGAGAACGCGGAGCGGCTGAATCATAGCGCGTTGCTGCAGTGGATCGTTTTCCATCAGCGAGACCGCTTTGTTGCATGCCTCGATGGCTTCGTCGTTTTCGTCCTGCATGAAAGTTACGTAGCCGAGGATGCGATAAGACTGAGCAACCGGCCAGGGTCCTTTGACCTTCTGTGTGACTTCGATGAGTTGCTTGGTTCTGTCTTCGGCTTCTTTCCAGTGTCCCGAGTTTGCGTAGAGTTCAACCAGGGACGAGAGAGCGTTTGCGTACTCTTCCGAGTTTATGCCTTGCTCTTCCTTCACGAGCTCTAGTGCGTCTTTAGCGGCTTCCTGTCTGGGACCGAAACCTTCGACTTCGCTCTTGTTCTCTTTTTTGCTTGCTACGACCCAGAGCTGTTCGTTATTGAAGTCGGGATACTTCTGCTCATGGCTGCCGAAGCTGGTCGTGACCCAGAAGATTGGAACGCCGATGAGAATGACGGTAAGCACGCCGAAGAGCATGAATTCGCTCGAGACTAATAGCCCCTTTTTGCGTTTGCCGGTCGATGTGGCTTTTCGCAGGGCGTAAGCGGTGGTCTCCCACTCTTCTTGTGGGCAGACGAGGAGAAGTTCCAGGTCATGACGGAGATCGTTGATGCTTTGATAGCGGTAGTCCGGGTCTTTCTCGAGGCATTTGAAGATTACGGTTTCGAGGCGGGCGACCATAGCCTGGTCGGCGTCCTCGAGTTCTATTTGTTTGGGCGCCTCGTTCATGTGTTTGTAGGCAGTTTCTAGAACGTTCTTGCCTACGAACGGAGGTTTACCGGTAATCGCCTCGTACATGACGCATCCGAGGGAATAAATGTCGGATCGAACGTCCAGGCGCTTGCCGGTGCACTGCTCCGGACTCAAGTACAGTGGGCTTCCAAAGACTTCACGTGTATGCGTGATGTACTGCGCCGACTTGTTGTATTCGCTCTCCTCAGCCAGCAGGCGGGCGATTCCGAAGTCCAGGACCTTCACGTCATCTACGAACTTATCGTTGTCGACAATGATAATGTTGGACGGCTTCAGGTCGCGGTGTTCGCAGTTTGCCGCCTCACCCTGCTCCAGCGCCAGACAGACTTGCTTGAAGACGTTGATGGCACGCTCGATGGAGATGTGACCGCTCTTGGACAGGAGATCTTCGAGACTCTCGAAGTGAATCTCATCCATTATCAGGAAGAAACTACCGTCCGGAGCGTTGAAGATGTCGATGTAGTTAGCGATATGCTCGCCCCTGATAGCAGCGAGGGCCTTACATTTTGCCTCGAACTTCTTGGGGTTGCGGATGTTTGCAAGCAGGTGCTTATGGATGCGTTTCAGAACACGGGGTGCATTGTCAGCCGTCTTGTCCTTGGCTCGGTATGCGCTGCTCAGGCTGCCTTCGCCCAGAAACTGCTCGATTTTCCAGCGCCCGCCCATGACCGTGCCGACAAGCGGGTCGGCTTCTCCGAACAAGGAAAGGTCGGTTCCTTCGGTTTTCTGAGACACTGGTCTAACTCTCGTTGGCCCGGGGATTGGCGCTGGTCTGGTAGATAGCTCTTAAAAAAGCTCTATAAGTCTTATTCCACGTCGAAGACCTATTCCTCGACAGATCTAATACTTATTCTCTCTGGGTTGGTCCAGGGCTGGGTTGGTCCGGGGCTGGGTTGGTCCAGGGTCGTTAATGTTGGCTGAAGGCGAACAGAGCTATGGCTATCCCGACAAAAAAGCACAAGCATGATAAACGCCACGATCATGAATTTATCAGGACGGCCGCGACCAGCCGGTTCTAAGGGCATCTCGGTCTCGCCAGTTGCTCTTCTGAGGCTGCTGGTCGGGTGCGGCGTAGGGGTTGCCGACGAGATCATCGGTGCGGACATAGCAGCCGGTGTGTTCAGAGAAGGTGCGTTTAGAGAAGGTGAGTTCAGAGAAGCTGTGTTTAGAGAAGCTGTGTTTAGAGATGGTGCGTTCAGGGACGGTGCGCTCAGGTGCTGGACCGCTAGAGATGCGGGTTCCATCGTCCTGGCTTGCGAAGTCGGAGCAGGGGCAACCACCGCATTTGGTGCAGCGGTACCAACTTGCGGCACCGGCTGTGACACCGGCTGCTGCATTACCTGTGACACCGTATCAAGTGCCTGTTGCACAACTGGAATTGACGACGATTTTGATACCGGACTCGGTGCACCAAACTGCGGATACGGTTTGTCCGCCTGCTTAGCTTTCGCTCTTGCCGCATCTCGAGCGGCTTGCAATCCATCTTGGTCTTGTTGTGCCGCGAGTTCCGAAGCTGTTTTCTGTTCTTCCGCTGAAAGACGAGGCACCGGAGTTCCATCTGCAAGATGTCGAACATCGACAAGAAGCTCGTCCATCGTCTGGTATCGATCGTACGGTCTCTTCTGCATGCATTTCATCACGATGTATTCGAGATCATCGAGCGAAACCCAGCTGTCCTTCTCCCTTTCAGCCACATCCGGACGCAGGACCGCTATGGGATGTGGCATGTCGGTAATCTGTTTGTTCATCGTTTCGAGAACATTGGCACCATACAAAGGCGGGTCACCAGTAACGGTGGCATAGATTACGGCACCCAGTGAATAGATATCGGTTCTTCGGTCCACCTTGTCGCCGAGACACTGTTCCGGACTCATATACAAAGGACTGCCGAAGATCTCTCCGGTCCTCGTCAATTTGTTGGTCGGACCATCTTCAGCGATGATCTTCGCGATACCAAAGTCCACCAGCTTGAGCAGGTAGTCATCCCCGTTGGAGACGAACATAACATTATCCGGTTTGAGATCCCTATGAACCACGCCCATCCTGTGCGCTGCTGCCAGCCCATCGGCCAGCTGCTCGAACACACAAACAACAGTAAACAGAGGCAATCCATCGTTCTCTTGAATCGCTTCCGTTAAAGTCCTTCCTTCCAGATAATCCATTACCAGGAATGGCTGCCCTTCTTCGGTCACTCCAAAATCCTGGAACGTTATAATATTCGGATGCGAAACGCGGCTCACAGCCTGCGCCTCAAGCGTGAATCGCTTCACCGAATCTGCCTCTTGCCACAAATGTTCGTGCAAAACCTTCAGGGCCAGGATCTCGCCTGTCTGAATCTGTCGCACCTTAAAGATGTTGCTCATGCCGCCTTTGCCGAGGAAGGAGAGTATTTCATACTTCTCGCCTACGACTGTTCCGACAAAGGCTTGTTCGCCTGTTTTGAAACCCATGGTTTCGAGCGTTGCTAGAAAATCCGATGATTGCGCTCTGCTTTTCGCGTTCTGCGCCTTGGGCGAGTCAGGGGTCGTGTCATTTTGATTTGTGGGCGGGGTCGTCGAGAACAGGTCAGCAAACCCTGTTGCACGGCGAGCTCGTGATTGTTCTTCACTATCGTTCATTGGTCGGTCTTCCAATCATGTTTGCCTAAGTGACGCCTTGACGGTTTCCGGTGTTGATAGTCCTTTTAATGAACTAATGACGCACGCCCTTGCGAATTTATACCCCAAACTCTTGAAGTTTTTGTGAAGATTCCCCTCACGGTCACTATTCCGGAAAATCCAAATCCACATGATGGTTTTCAGAACCGCGTCTATTTGAACGGACTCAATCACTTCGCATATGCAGTTGCCCGGCTTGAATCTAGGCAGTTTTCTTGAGGAATTTTTGCATGTAATAAATTGGGATTCCAGAAAGAACAATAGCAGTTCCAACCAAAGATTCATTTGGATCGTGGATAAACGTGCTTGCAGCAAGCAGCCCGGAAACTATCGCAACGATGATGGGCACCCATGGATAGAGCGGAACAACAAAAGTGCCCTTCTCGCGCAAACCTTTTTTACGAAGAACAATAATTGCGATGGCGACCATGGCAAAGAAGACCCAGACCGCTAATCCGGTGAAATACAACAGTTTATCGAACTGCCCGGTTGCAACGACGAGAACGCACGCCCAGACGCCGTTGAAAACAAGCGCTCTGACGGGTGTTCCTGCCGCGTTTGTCTTGCTCAAAATGCCGAACAGCGGATTGTCGTCGGCCATGGCATGCGCGATGCGGCTGCCGGTCAGAAGGAGCGCGTTTACGACTCCGAGCCCGAACATCACTATCAATGCCTGGAATATTTTGGCGCCGATCGGTCCGAACAATATTGAAAGAACGTCCGACGCGATCAGCTCAGACTTCGCCATTTGTCCGGGATTGAGGAACCAGAGATAGAGCAGGTTCATCGAACAATAGACAAGCGTTACGACGATGCAGGTAGCAAGCAGTGCAAACGGCAAGGATGACTTCGCCTCTTTAGTCTCGCCTGCAAGAAAGACATTGTCCCGCCAACCTCCATAAGTCCAGAGGATTGGCACCAGTGCCACGCCCAGATACATCCAATCTTTTGGGTTCAGCGAAAACGGATTGAATACTTCGAACTGAGTTGCAGGTGGGCGAAAAGCGAAGAACCCGCAAGCGATCATGAGCGTCAAAGCCGTGAGCTTGAGACCAGTGAAAAAATTCTGTAAGCGAGTTGTTTGTTTCAGACCAGCGAGATTGCAAAGCGTCAGGACGGCTACAACCGTGAAGGCCATTGGTTCTTTATAAATAGGGTCTAGAGACAAAAGCGCGCATCCGTATTCGCCGAACAAAATTGCAATCGCGGCTACCGATCCTGTGCGTGTAATAAGAAGCTCTGACCATGCGAAAAGGAACGCGACGACTTTGCCGTAGCTCTCGCGCAAATAAATATAGTCGCCACCGGATTTGGGGAAGATAGATGCTAATTCCGCATAACACAGAGCGCCGAGGAACGAGAACAGACCGCCGATTATCCACGCGGTGATGATCATGGTTCCCGAGTGAAGCTGCTGTGCAACCTCGGAGGGCACGCGAAAGATACCGACACCAATTACGATACCGATGCTGATGGCGAGCGAGTCCCAGCGCCCGATTATTTGCGACGCTGATTTCGTGTCATTGGAAATTTTTCCGTCCTCCAACTATGGAGTGACTACTTTCCACCAAGACTAGCCAGTGCGTCTTGTGCTGGTTTGTAGTTTGGCAGCTGTGCCAGCGCGCCTTTGTAGAGGTTCTTCGCTTCCTCGTTGCGACCTGCGCCTTGCAGATATTTGCCGTACTCGACCATGCAAATCGGATTCGGCTTCGGCTTTTCTGCCATGCAAGCTTTGAACTCTTTCTCCGCTTCGGATTTGTTGCCCTGGTCGGCAAGCGCTTGGGCCAGGCGAGAACGAGCAACGGAGAACGTATTGAACTGCTTGAGTACTTTTCGTTGTTCTTTGATCGCCTCGGCGTAATCGCCTTTTTTAGCCAGCATCCAACCAACACCGCTCAAAGCGAAAGGCTGATTAGGATTGATCTTCAGAGCGGCTTTGAACGAATCGAGTGCTTCGTCCGGCTTGTTTTGTTCGGCGTAGATGTTTGCCAGGTTGATGTGCGCTTCGGCAATTTTGGGATTCAATTCGATCGCTTTCTTTTCGTGCGTGATCGCGGAAGGATAATCGCCTTTGGACTGGTACAACACGCCCAGGTTGAGATGAGGGACGGCTTCGTCCGGTTTGAGTTTCGAAGCACTTTCGTACGCGCTGATGGCGTTATCATTTTGATCGAGATATGTGTAGGCAACTCCGAGATCGAGGTGCGAGCGATAGCTGTCAGGTTTCTTCTGAATCGCGAGCTTGAACTCTCTGACCGCATCGTCGAACTTCTGCTGGTTGGAATAAATCTGTCCCAGGGTCACGTGAGGAAGAAAGTACTTGTCGTTTAGTTTGATGGATTGCTTCTCTTCAAGGATTGCGTTCTCGTAATCAGAAGGCTTTCCTTTTTCCGAGTCGACCTGTCCTGCCAGAGCCGCACCAAGGCGTTGGTGAGCTTTCCAGTTGTCCGGCTGGTTGCGAATAATCTCTCTGTATGCCTGAACTGCTTTGGGGTTCTGGCGTTGGAAAAGAGCATCTGCTGCCTTCATCTCCGGTGTGTCGAATTGCTCGTCAGCGGCAAACGCTGCATTCCCACCGGTCACCACCACTGATACCACTGCCATTGTTCCGGCCAGTCTAGTCAAGTTACGAATCAACACTCTTTCCTCTCTTACTCTGTTGTACTCGGTAGTTCAGCGCCGCTACCACGGTTAGTTGTACGGGCTGTTTAATCGGAACGTCGATTGTCACCCGCGTCCCTGAGCGGTCGTTTAATACGACGCGCCTGCTTTGGTTCCTTTGAGGATTGCCACGCCTGCTGAGGTTCCCAACCGGTTGGCACCTGCATCTACAAGTGCTTTGGCCGTTTCGAAATCTCTGATTCCGGCGCTTGCTTTGATACCCAAATCTTTCGAGCCGATTGTTTTGCGCATCAATTTGACGTCATCAACTGTGGCTCCCTTGCCGTCTTTCACGAATCCGGTAGATGTTTTTACCATGAACGCTTTTGCCTTGATGCAAGCTTCAGTGGCCGCCACTTTCTCTTCGTCGGTGAGCAAGTCGCATTCGATGATCACCTTAACAGGCACATCACCAGCGGCTTTCACGATCGCTTTGATTTCGTCGGTCACGTAGTCGATGTTGCCGTTTTTGAGAGCACCGATGTTGATTACCATATCGATCTCATCGGCTCCGTCAGACACCGCTTGCTTGGTTTCGTTGACTTTCAGTTCGGTCAAATTCGCGCCGAGCGGGAAACCAATTACGGTGGCAACGTGCACTTTGGTGTTCTTCAGTTCCTTTACAGCCAACCTCACAAAATACGGATTGACGCAAACAGCGAAGAAGTTGTTTTCGGCTGCTTCTTTGCAAAGCTTGGTGACGTCTTTCTCGGTTGCCTGTGGTGCCAGAAGTGTGTGGTCGATATACCTGGCTAAGTCGGTAGTCACGGCAATTCTCCTTCAGATCCGCAATCGATGCCTGCTGCTGGCATGGGACGCCATTTGCAAGACACGCGCTGCGGTGCGTGTGTGGGTTAGCCCATAAGCTCGCAATTATAACGGGTTTGAGGCGCTGTCAATTGAAAAACGGATAACCTGGCCTGACCACAAAACTCCACTGCCGGAGAAACATCTCCGGCAGTGAAAAAAGCGGGCCGTGTTAAGCGTTCTGGAATCAGGGTTTTGAGCCATTGCCCTTCTTCATCCATAATTTCACTCTATCGCGCGTTCGTGGAAAATTCGTGGCATAGAACGAGCGAATTGCAGAATTCGCCAAAAGCCTAACTATATGGGCATTGTCTTGTTTGAGCGCCAACATTAAATGGGGACTTCGTTTTTGATTCGCTCCCGTATCCCGGATCCCGGGATACGGGAGCGCTAAATCGAGAAGCTCACACTGTAGTTATTTTTTCGGCGAGTACGGGGCGCTGCGCACGCGGGAGGCTTGCTCCCAGTGGCTGATGTCCTTGTGATACTCCTGCAAGCTCTTGACCGACAGACCGCCTGTTTGCAGCGCCGCGATTGCCGAGGCAGTGGCGCGCGCCCCCGCAAGCGTCGTGACCACAGGAATGTGATAGTTGATAGCCGTGCGTCTGATGATCTGGTCGTCGCCGTAAGCGGTTCTACCAGATGGAATGTTGATGACAAGCTGAATCTCGTTGTTCTTAATCTGGTCGACGAGGTTCGGTCTGCCTTCGGAGACCTTATTGGTCACCTGCACCGGAATGCCGGCTGAATTGAGGGTGGCGCAGGTTCCGCGGGTGGCGACCAGTTTGAAGCCAAGTTGATAGAGATTCTGTGCGATAGGAACTATGTCCTGCTTGTACTGGTCCGTAATGCTGATGAACACCCGACCTTCAAGCGGCAGCGACTGCCCGGTCGCCACATGCGCTTTTGCAAAAGCGAGATCGAATCCGGAAGCGATGCCCATAACTTCGCCAGTGGAGCGCATCTCCGGACCGAGCGAGATCTGCGCGCCGGGGAAGCGATCGAACGGTATCACAACGGATTTGACCGCAACGTGAGGCGGGATGTACCGCGGCGCCAGTCCAAGTTCCGGCAAAGTCTTTCCAACCATCACCCCTGCCGCCATCTTCGCCCACGGAACGCCGGTGGCCTTCGAGATGAACGGAATGGTTCGGCTGGCACGCGGGTTGACCTCAAGGATATAAAGTTCGTCATCTTTGAGCGCAAACTGAATGTTCATCAGACCTTTGACTGCTAGCTCGCGCGCGAGCGAATCGGTAGCTTTTCGAATTTCCTCGATAATTTTGAGTGGAATCGTCTGGGTCGGGAAGACGCAAGTGCTGTCTCCGGAGTGGATTCCAGCTTGTTCGACGTGCTCCATGATGCCGGCAATGATTGTGGAGCGACCGTCCGAGATCGCGTCGACATCAATTTCTACGGCATTTTCGAGGAACTGGTCGATAAGCACCGAATTTCTCTTGGCGGATTGGAAGGCGCGCTCGAGCCACTGCTGGAGGTCGCCTCGGTTGTAGACGATCTGCATCGCCTGTCCGCCCAGGACATAGCTCGGTCGCACTAGAACCGGGTATCCGACTTGTTCGGCTGCTTCCAGTGCTTCGGCTTCGTTGAATGCTGTCGCGCCTTTTGGCTGCCGCAGGCCCAGTTTGTTGACCATCTCGCCAAATCTGGCTCTATCTTCGGCGCGGTCGATTGACTCGGTGGACGTTCCCAAAATTTTGAAGCCGTGGCTTTCCAGACCGTCTGCCAGTTTCAGCGGGGTCTGCCCGCCGAGCTGCACGATGATTCCTTCCGGTTGCTCTACTTCGGCGATGTTGAGAATGTCTTCGAGGGTCAGCGGTTCGAAGTAAAGTCTGTCGGAGACGTCGTAGTCTGTGGATACGGTTTCGGGGTTGGAGTTGACCATTACCGACTCGTAGCCCATCTCGCGCAGAGCAAGGCTGGCGTGCACGCAGCAGTAGTCGAACTCGATTCCCTGCCCGATGCGGTTGGGACCGCCGCCGAGAATCATGACACGCGGTTTGGATGATGGTAGAACTTCCGACTCGCTCTCGTAGCTGGAGTACATGTATGGCGTAAACGCCTGGAATTCGGCAGCGCACGTGTCGACCATGCGGTAGACCGGCGCCACTCCACGAGCTTTGCGGTTGGCTCGCACGATGTCCTCATCGGTTTGGAGCGCGTCGGCAATCTGCCTATCGGAGAAGCCGCTGCGTTTGAGTTCTAGAAATGCTTCTTTCGACAAATCAGCGGTTGGATTCTCTGCCAATTTGATTTGTTTCTGATTGATTTCCCAGAGGTTTTGAAGGAACCACGGATCAATTGCGGTGAGCTCGTAGACTTCATCGACCGAGATACCTGACGCGAAAGCGCCGATGATGTCGGTCAATCGGTGTGGGCTTGGCTGACAGAGCCGGGTTCGCCACTCCCAGAAATCGGCTTGCGCGCGTGAGGCGACGGCCGAGAAGCCGTCCAATCCCAGTTCTAGACCACGCAATGCTTTCTGCAGTGATTCCTGAAACGTGCTGCCTATTGCCATGACCTCGCCAACTGAGCGCATCATGGTGGTCAACGTCGTGCTGGAACCACGGAATTTGTCGAAATTGAATCGCGGAATTTTTGTGACAACATAGTCCATCACCGGCTCGAACGACGCCGGTGTGTTGCGGGTGATGTCGTTTGAGATTTCATCGAGCGTCAGACCGACCGCGAGTTTGGCTGCAATCTTGGCGATCGGGTAGCCCGTCGC
>AGTN01714237.1_pt1 | contig 15760 bp, 18 predicted proteins | sample 314218 | NCBI WGS metagenome assembly AGTN01 (sample SAMN02954264, study PRJNA73603) | bioreactor metagenome | biome: terrestrial; feature: non-aerated bioreactor; material: poplar woody material; isolation source: poplar biomass | place: USA | collected 2006-12 | reverse complement strand
CGGCACAATGGCAAGGTGGAGCGCAGTCACCGCGAAGATCAACGGCGCTTCTACAGCATTCATCGATTTTACTCTCTTGACGACTTCGGCAGGCAGCTATCCGTCCATCTCAGATACTCCAATAACCGTCCTATGCGTCCTTTGCAGTATAACTTGCCCCTACAGTTCCTCAGTACGTACACTGTCCAATATGTTTGACAAACCTACAAAGGCAAAAGGGGAAACGGATTTTTTCCGTATAAATGTAATATTTTAGTATTCAAAATGCAAATAGTATAGACAGTGGGTATAAACTATGATAATCTAATAAAAAATATATTTGTTTAACATTATAGATAGAGGTTAATTGGGTACATGAATAGGATATTGGTCATTATTCCTGCGTATAATGAAGAAAAAAATATAAAGAAAGTTATCGAAGATTTAAGAAAGGACTTTTCTGAAGCGGATATCGTTGTAGTAAATGATTGTTCAAAAGATAAGACAGCTCTGGCCGTTAAATCGATAGGAGTTTCATGTATCAACCTGCCATTCAATATGGGATATTCAAGCGCTCTGCAATGCGGTTTTAAATATGCAGTTGACCATAATTATGATTATGTGGTGCAATTTGATGGGGATGGGCAGCACATTGCTTCGGAAGCGAAAAGGTTGGTAGATAAGATTATAGAAACAGGAATGGATATCGTTATCGGTTCAAGGTTTCTGGATAAAAATCGATATAGCCACTCTTTTTTCCGGAAGATTGGAACGAGGATATTCAGATCCATAATTCGGATTGCATGCAAAGTTCGAATTACCGATCCAACGTCTGGTTTGCAGGTGTTATCAAAGGAATGTTTTATTTTTTTAGCACAATGGATAATTATCCCGATTACCCGGATGCAAATCTCATTATTGAAATGGTTATGAAGGGTTTTGCTTTGATGGAGATACCCGTAAGCATGAAAAATCGAACGGAAGGGGTAAGCATGCATAGCGGAATTTTAAAACCGGTAAAATATATGATACTGATGTTATATAGTATATTTATCATTGTCCTTAAACAAAGGCGTGTAAAACCATTGAGGGGCGCAAATAGCCAAAGGAGTTTAAAATGACAGTAAGCCAAATCGTATTCGTTTCTCTCGCATTGCTTTTTTCCATTATGATCATCACGAAGACAATTAAAAGAAAGCTGTTTGAAAAAGAGAGTTTGATCTGGCTGCTATTAATGGTTGTTGTTATTATTTTTGGTATTTCCCCAAATCTAATTATTACTTTGGCGAATTGGGTCGGGATCGATTATCCTCCGTCGCTGCTATTCCTGTTGAGTATTCTGTTTTTACTGATTCTCGTGTTCAGGTTGACTACTCAAATAACGGCACTTAATTCGCGCATTAAAGAGTTAGGACAACAAATTGCCATTATTAATGAGAAGCTTGAAAAAAGAAACGAGCAGTAATATGGCAGCGGATAATAAACATTCATTTGCGGTCATGGCTTACATGGATGCGCCATTCGTTGAAGAAACGATACAATCGGTCATATCACAGAAGCAAAAAAGTGCTGTATATATGACGACATCCACGCCGTCAGAACGCATCGACAGGATTGCTGAAAAGTACAATATCCCTTTGCATATCAACATGGGGAAAACAGGAATTGTGGCAGACTGGGAGTTCGCGTTATCCTGCGCAAAAACTCCTTATGTTACTCTGGCGGACCAGGACGATATTTATGATCCCGGATTTGCCTTCGCGGCGGTCCGAATGCTCGACTCGAAAAGTGATTCCCTGATTGCGTTTACCAACTATTACGAAATTGACTATGAGGGCCATACGCGGAAAATGAACTTGACGCTTATGGCTAAAAATATATTATTATGGCCATATTTATTTTGTCACTCGCTTAAAGGCGGGTTTCGAAAAATGATATTGAATTTTGGAAATCCGATATGTTCGCCCAGCGTGACTTATAACCTGAAGAACCTTAGAACCACTCATTTATTTGATGAGCAATACAGCATGGCACTGGACTGGGACGCATGGCTCAGGATGACAAATATGCGGGGGAGCTTTTGTTACAGTAAAAAGCGGCTCCTCAGACATCGAATCCATACGGAGACCCAGACGTCCGGGGGTATCGCAGGCGGGAAAAGGTACGAGGAGGATCTACGGATCTACAGAAGAATTTGGCCTTCCTGGTGCGCAAAATTTTTTGCAAGAGTTTACAGCGGAAGCTACAGGACTAATAAATGAAAGAACGATTGATGCAGCTGAAAAGCTATGGTTTCCTGAAAATAATCAGCATGGGTATTTCGTTTATCAGAACGAGGCTTTTTTACAAGCCGGCACTATTCATATTCTTTCCTTTGGACATTCGCGGTAAACGGTATATTCAGTTGGGCGATAAAATGACGTGCGGAAGGGGCTGCCGGCTTGAAGCGTATCCAAACGGAACGGATAAAAAAGTGCTGATGATCGGGCGCAACGTACAGATCAATGACTATGTTCATATCACAGCGGTAAGCAATGTGAGCATAGGCGACAATGTGCTTTTTGCCAGCCGCATTTATATTTCAGATGTTCAGCATGGCAATTACTCTAATATCGACCCGCAAAAGCAGAGTTCACCGGAAACCATCGCGAAGGAACGCGAACTGTCCAGCCGGGATGTGATTATCGAGGACAATGTCTGGCTCGGAGAAGGTGTATGCGTGCTTCCGGGAGTCACCGTGGGCCGGTGTAGCATCATAGGCGCTAATGCCGTCGTTACAAAGGATATCCCCGCTTACTGCATCGCGGCAGGGAACCCCGCAAAGATCATTAAGAAATTTAACGCCGAAATAAACAAGTGGGAAAAATGGAACGGACAATGACGGACAATCCGATGCAGAATATTAGGCAAACGATGTTCTGGTTAAGCGTTGGCACGCTTGTTTATTTTTTACACAATGGCTTTTATCCATACTTGTTGTCCGCATTATGGATTATACCGTTGCGGGTGATTTTGCGCTGGTGCTGTCCTCATCTAACATTTTTTATGCAATCGCGTTGTTCGGAATGAGGCCATATCAGATTTCTGATACCCGCCAGCAGTTTTCGGACAGGATTTATTTTGTTTCAAGAGTTGCGACCTGCGGCGGCGCCGCATTCGCCTGTATCATTTTTTGCTTTTTCAACGATTATACCAGAATACAGAATATTTGCCTGCTGGTTTTTATGATCTACCGGGTCACCGAAGCCGGAATGGACGTACTTCACGGCATGATGCAGAGCGCATGTCGTATGGATATCGTGGCCAAATCCCTGATTATACGCGGTGTGGCTGCCCTGATGTTATTCTGTGCCGCGCTGCTGATATTCAGGGCGCTGTTGCCCGCGCTGGGCATCATGGCTTTGTTTTCTGTGACATGGCTGATATTGTTCGAATACAGGCAGGCCAGAAAGGTTAGCAAAAACCGCCTGGTTTCAAAGGAAAAGGTACGGATACAGGAGCTGCGGAAGCTCCTGACGGCCTGTTTGCCGCTGCTGATTGGCAACCTTGTATATTCTTTGATACTTTTTGTTCCCAGATACTTTGTTGAAGGGATTTACGGAACGGACGCCTTGGGCGTATATGCATCGATTTCAGCTCCCGCACTGATTATTCCGATGCTGGCGACCTATATCTATACCCCCTATATGCCTGCAATATCTGAATATTTTTTACAACGGAAGAAAAAGCAGTTGTCACGGTTAACACTGAAATTAATACTGGTTGTGGCCATTATGGGAGTAGTTTTATTGACTGCCGGATATTTATTCGGCGAATGGGGCTTGGTGTTGCTATTTGGAGAAAGCATAAGGGAATACTCGTATATGCTGATTCCAATCCTGCTGGGCGTGATCTGCACCGCGTTTGTATACTTCTTCAACGCGGTTATTATCAGCATACGAAAAAACAGTATCGTGCTGGCCAGTTCGGGTGCCGCTGTAATCATTTGTTTCGCGCTGTCATATTTTCTTGTGAAAGGCAGCATAAACGGCGCGAGTTACAGCTTGATTGCGATCCAGTTTGCGCAGGCCTTGATTTTATTCAGTGGTTACCTGTTATCGCTAAAGAGAGCTAAAGCTGAAAGATCACTTAATGTTTAAATCGTTATTACCAACTTTAAGAGCATGCTTTTTTTGATCGTATAATTGAATGAACTTCTTTACTCCATAATTCAGCGGTTTTATAACAACCCAGTCAATTACTTGTGAGCCTACAAAGGAAACGATGAATATGATTAATATACAAACGATCGCCATATAGTAAATTTTGATCGGTGATGGAGAACATTGACGACGTATGCTGCATAACAAAAATATGCAATAAAAAAATGCTGTATGTGCTATTGCTGATATACGTGATTATTTTTGAAAACCTAGGGCCTAATTTATTTATGAAGGACAAGTCATAAAATAGCACGAAGAAGAAGATACAAAGCAATACCATATTAATACTGGACGTATAAACATTAGCAGCCAATAAACTGTTGAAGTTAAATAAATAAGTTAGAATAATAAAAATGCAACCTAAAATATAAATGGTTTTTTATATTGATATAACTTTAAACGCTTTATTACGTAACCTAAGATGTAATAAAAAAAACACTCATTAGCCAGCATAATATTAATATTGATTGTCACCTGAAAGAAAAGAGAAATATACGGGGGAATAATTAAAAATCCTGCAATGACAGAGGTAAAATAGATAAGCTACTTATCTGACATATTCCTAAACATTATTGAAATAAATGGTGTCAAAATATATAGAGCAATAATCGCATATATAAACCAAAAATGCTGTGCCCATGGTACCTGATTCGATATCATTTGATTAAAAGATATCAATCTAAAGAATTGTTCAAAGCTGCTGAGGCTTTTTATATCCCAAAGTTCTGGTATACGATAGAATATACAATAAGGCTAATCACCACTTTGGAAATTCTGGTAAGATAGAAGTGTGAAATGGACCGTATGGGTCGGTCAAGCAGCAAGTGGCCTGAAAGAATGAAAAAGACCCATAGCATTGGTCGAACGAAGGAATAACAGCATAATAGCGATAATGATTAATGAGCCAGCCGGAATAGTGTAAGGCAATGATTGAAATACACGCGATTATCCTTAATAAATCCAAACTAATATTTCTATCATATGGCTTCTCACTTTTCTCTCGGATCTTTTCCATATCAATGACCTCATATTATTAATCGGACAAAAGATAAACACATCCAAAATCGTTCTCAAATACTATTGAATACCCCTGCAGTTCATCTAATACAAATAGGGTCCCGTCATATTTCTGGACAAAGGCATAATCATATGTGCCGTTTTTGAGCTCCCGGATCAGCGTTTCTTGAGCTTTTTTCCACCAATATTCGTTATTTAATCTTTGGTTCGTGATTGCTTCATACCAAAACACATTTTCAAAATAGCAGATGCATTGCACACTGGCGTTTTTATTACCAAGCAGATGATCATCAATATATTTGAAGGACGCCATCATCTCAGGATCATATCGGGTGTCTTCCTGAAGCTTCCACTTGTTGAAGTTGTAGATATCAAAATATGTTCCTGATTTTGCGGTCGGAACAAAATCCAGTTTTTTTTCTACCAGTTTTGCTTCGAGGCCTGAAAAATTTAACCCAGCCAGCAGAGCCCACACCGAGGCATATACTACGATCAGCGTTTTTGCGCGTTCTTCAAGCAGGAACAATCCATAGACCAATAGATAGAATACCAGCAGCCAAAGCACATAATAACATTTGTAATAATAGTATCCCGCAATTTTTCCATATATGCCGAAGACGAACAACGCCCCGGTAAAAAGTACCATCGCAATAAAAGAAATGGCGGCTGAGTTTGGCTCTTTGCCTTTCAACAGCTTTATCAGCCCGTACAATGCAAAGGGGATGAATATGATAAAATTTGAATATAAATCGCGATAAATATAACCGTCAAGATTAAACGCGTTTCCCACTGTCAAAGCTGTCGTACTGTTGAATGTTCCAAAGTAACTGTAATACATTCCGAGAGCAACAAGGATCAGAAATACTGTTCCAAGCAGCAGTAGCGAGGTAAATTTGAAGAGTTTTTTTGCTTAATCAGATAAGTGCATATACACAGGAATATGCCGATATATATAACGGGAACAAACATTATATAAGCGACCATAAGACTCAGACACCCGAGACCGAGAAGCGCAGCGATAAACCAGTGGTTAAGTTCTTTATGAATAAAGCAATCGCAGAAAAAAATCAGCATGGCGATGATGCTCACCGAAACGCCCAGATACTCAAAACCGAAGATCATATTGTTGAGAGGGTACCCGTAAAGATAAATCAAAGTAACAATAACGCCGACGACCTTCATGAAGGGTTTTAGTAAATACCTTCTGATTACAGCTAGAAACATCAGGCCGGAAAGAAAGAGCATGAGTATGTCGGAAACAATAAAAAATTTATAATAGTAAAACGATGCAGTCAGCGGTGAAAGCAGTTCGAAAAACAACGCATTATTTAAAGCAGTAAAATACATGCCGCTGACTTCTCCAGTATTGAAAACATCCATGGCTAAACGCAGATGCACAGAGGGGTCGCTGGTTTCATAGTTGACATTTATACCTGTTCCAAACTGAGCGTTTGCAACAAAGGCAACCGCAATAATGAGGATACCCGTTGCGATGAAGTCGAAGGCTTCAAAGAAATATTGCTGACGTTGTTTGGCCTTGATAATGACAAACCATAAAGCACCGCCTGCGGCCAGATTCGCAAAAGACAGGGTCAGAATATTGGCAGGGATGGATACGATATTGATAACCCCGGCGACTAAAGTGTTAAAACACATAATAGCAAAAAACGTAATGGCAAGCCAAGGTATACCGTTCAGCCTTATATCGCTCTTTTTATACCTGTAGAAACCGAAAAAAAGCACTAAATAGGTTAGAAGATACCAAACAGATTTCAAAGCAACCAATAACATATGTTAAATTCCTTATACATAGTATCCATTTAATTATAGCCATAACTAGCAAGAATTACAACTCGAGCCGAAAACAAGGTACCCTTGGATCACGTTTGATTTTGTCTTTCTTTTACTAAAGCAGCTACTTTTCGTTTAAAATAAAGGTGTAATGCCATCCTGTGGAAAAGCGCATAAATGACAGACGGCATAATTTTATAGAACATTTGTTGAATCTTTAAATACCTCGATTTATTGGATTTGATTTTTTTCCAATCCTTCCAGGGGGATAAGTATAAGTACTTGTCCCACATGGATACTTTTGCTTCTTTGTTATCCACTTCCCATGGTCTCCCGTTAATGCCGCCGCCACTAAAATGGCAAATAAAGGGACTGACTTTTGCTGATTCAATTTCATCAAAGGAATAAAAGACTTTTTCATTTAAATCGTAAATTCTGCAAAGCTGTTTGGCTGAATACAAATATATACCGGTACATACACCATATTTCAAATTGAGCTTTTTAATACGGTCAGAATACAAAACATTTAATATATCCTGATCTGCCGCATAATATTTACTGGATGCGTCTTTGATATAATTAATAATTTCGTTTTCTGCATCATGATGGCGCCAATACTCCAAATTAAAAAAAATCGTTCCCGCTTCAAAATAAAAGCTATCTTCCGGAATACCGATAAATGTTTTATGTTTATTATAATTCGGGGCCAACACCATAGCGCAGGGAGCGTTGCTTAAGTCGGTTTGCGCAAGCTCATCCAAAGGGCCGTCCACCACCGTATCCGAATCAAGATAGAGAATGCTGTCGATTGATTCTGGCAGCAGCGCCGAAGCGAACAGCTTAAAATATATGGTATAGGTATTCCTCCATTTTGCTACATTCAAGCTTTGAAGCATTTGTGTGATCCTGGTCGTGTCCAAAAAACAAATCTTGCGGCCGTAATCATTGACGAGGCTAATGAACTTACGTTTGTTCTCCGATGAAATCCCGTCGTCCAAAAAATATATATTTATTTCTTCGAAATGTTTGTTGTTTTCCAGCAGGGAAGTGACTGCCACACCGGCAATTGGGGCGTATAGATCACTGCTCTGATATAGCACGTTAAGCTTCATTGATTTTCTACCTCGAATCGGTTTTTATTTTTTGGGGTTGATCCACCCGAGCATATCGGTGATTCCGTCACGACTCGAAACAAGTGGCTTCCAACCCGTATACCTCTGAATCTTGGAAATATCCGCGACAAACACCCGCTGATCGCTGATCCTTGCAGGTATTTGTACATAGTTTAATTTGACATCCAGTATATCCTTGAAAAAGGAAAACAACTCGAGAATTGACAGCGATTGCTCCATTGAGCCGCCGATATTAAAAGCGTTCCCCTGAAGCGTGTCGATTTTATCTAGGGAGCTAAAATACAGGCTCACAATATCGCTGGCATGCAATATATCCCGTACCTGCTTTCCTGTTCCGGAGATTGTAAACGGCTCGGATTTTGGGTTGGCCTTTTGCTCCATTGCCTTTTGGCAGAACCAGCCGATCCAACCCTGATCATAGGTTGCATACTGTCTGCCACCATACATGGAACTGTGCCGAAAAACAACGGTCTTCAAGCCGAAAATACGGTGGAAATCCAGCATGTACTGGTCAGCTGCCCCTTTGGAGCATCCATAGGGTGAATGAAAATCCAAGGATACGAGTTCGTCAAAGCCATCGGGCTTTTCATTGCAAATGTATCTTGAATTCGTTTCGGTATAAGTAAACTGTTCAAGATCGCCATAAACTTTATTGGTAGATGAATAGATTATGCAACAAGCCCTGCAGTATTTTCTGACTGCGTCGAGAAGATTAAAGCTACCCAAAGCATTGATCTCGAAGTCCTTGCAAGGGTTTTCCATCGAAGTGGTCATCGCAACCTGGCCGGCCAGATGAAAAACGGCGTCGAACCCACTTTTGATAAGCGTATTAACGTCATTGCGGTTTCGAATATCCCCATGGATAAACTTATTTAAACCCAGGGATTTGAGCCACAGATAGTTATCATATGAACCGACGCGAGACAGATTATCGTAAACGGTAACGTCATACTTTAACTTTAATGCGTGTGCCGCCAGATTGCTTCCGACAAACCCACATCCTCCCGTGATTAGAAGCTTCATTTCCTCATCTCCTCAATCATTCGGTTTAAGCCGTCTTTCCAATCCCATTTCGGGGCAAATCCAAGACGGGACATCGTAGATATGTCTGCGATACTGAGCATGGGTTCGCCCACTCTCATAGAAACCGTTCCGTATCGTATGGAGGAACCGGAACCGATAACGGTTCTGCAATATTCGACCACTTCTTTTAGCGTGGGTGCGGTACCGCATCCAAGCGGTATGCTTTGATATCCCGTCAGTTCAGAGTTGAGCAGGCAAACGATACCCGCACAAACGTCATCGACGTAGATAAGGTCCCTTCTCTGCGTACACTCTGTCAGCTCCAACGGTTCATTTGCCAGCAGCTTACCAACGACAAAGGAAAGGAATCGTCCGTCAGACGGGCCATAAAACTGTTCCAACTGGATATCAATAAACGCGACGGCGAATTTACTGCTGAAGTAATTCCCCCAATCACCCAGTTGATGCTTAGCCAGCGAATATGAAGAAAGCGTTCGGGGCAACGACGTATTGATGTTGATCCATTTGCGCAGCGATAAATCAGAAAGGCAATACAGTATCGTCAATGGGAATATTAGGTTTCCCGAAAGAACGGACATGAACGGCTGCGTATCGTATACTCCAGCTACGTTGATGACCGTATCCGGAGAAAAATCCTGAATACTGTTCAGGAACCGGCTGTCTTCGATGCTGATAACCGTAACGTTTTTTAACGCGCTTATTGCATGTTCCGTGCCCGGAACACAAGGACATATGATGCTGTAATCTGTCAGACGGGCAAGAAGCCTGCGCCCCAGATAACCCGTTGCACCCGTAACCAATAATTTCACTGCAGTAATCCCGCCTTTATGTTTTCAGCAATGTACAGCATCATATCCTCAGTCATCCCCGGATAAACGCCCACCCAGAAAGTATCGTTCATAATTCTTTCTGTGCTAGGTAGGTTGCTGATCACCCGGTACCCCTGCCCGCTTTTGCGCAGTTCGTCAAAGCAAGGATGCTTGATCAGGTTTCCTGCAAAAAGCGTACGAGTTTGTATTCCCTTGCTCTCCAGATAAGCGGTAAGCGAATTCCGGGAAAGGCCGTCGCGTACCGTGATGAGAAAACCGAACCAACTTGGCCGGCTGTTTGGATTCGGCTCGGGAAGTATAAGCCGGTCTTCATATGGCTTCAGTTCTTCTAATAAGATACTGAAATTATGCCTGCGCTTCTCAATAAAATCGGGCAACTTCCTGATTTGTGCGCAGCCGACAGCGGCTTGCATATCGGTTACTTTGAGATTGTAACCAAAATGAGAATATACGTACTTGTGGTCGTAACCAAAGGGGAGAAGCCCGAATTGCCTGCTGAAACGACTGTTGCAGTAATTGTCTTTGCCGGGAGGGCACATGCAGTCTCGTCCCCAATCCCGGAACGAAAGTATAATTTTATGCAGTTCCGGGTTGTCCGTATATACCGCCCCTCCTTCGCCCATGGTGATATGATGAGGGGGATAGAAGCTGGATGTCCCAATGTCCCCGAAAGTGCCGGTATACCGCTCCTTTGAATCTAACGTATACGCGGAACCTAGGGAATCGCAGTTATCTTCTATCAGCCAAAGGTCGTGCTGTTTACAGAAACGGAGTACAGCTTCGATATCGAAAGGATTTCCCATCGTATGGGCCAGCATCACCGCTTTCGTTTTAGAGCTTAAGGCTGCATCCAGTTGTGAAACATCGGCGTTATACTGGCCAACCGAAACATCGATAAAAACAGGCGCCGCCCCGAATTGTATGATCGGCGCGACAGTTGTTGGAAAACCTGCGGCGACAGTGATGACTTCATCCCCGCGCCGGATGGCACGTTTACCGAGCCGTGGCGAAGTCAGCGCCATAAACGCAAGCAGGTTGGCAGACGAGCCTGAATTTACAAGCTCGCAATAGCGGATATCCAGGAGTCGGGTAAATTCGCTTTCGAATTGTTCCGCATAACGTCCGGCAGTCAGCCAAAAATCCAGCGCGGAATCCACAAGGTTTTCAACTTCTTCCTCGTTGTATACACGCCCCGCATAGGAAATTTTATCGCCGGGCTTATATTCTCCTTTTTTATGATACTTTTTTGTATAGGCCTTTACCATACGGAGGATTTCGTCTCTGGCCTGGCTTTCGGTCTTGTTATCAAACATCGTTCATTACTCCGTCATCGATATACGAATTGATTTGCTGTAAGGTAATCTGGGCGTACGAGGCTGGGCCTGAAGCCTTATACCATTCCACAGCTTTCCGCACGGCTTTGTTTATGTTCCAAAGGGGCTTCCATCCGAGAACGGACTTGATTTTGGAACAATCCAGTTTGAGAAAGCCGGCTTCATGCGGACCTCCGTCATACTTGTTTTCCCAGGCGAAGCCATCGCCATACGCTTCGCAGAATAGGCTGACTAACTCCCCTGTCGTAATGCAGTCGCTTTCGTCAGGCCCGACATTATAGGATCCTTCAAGTGCTTTATTATGATATTGTTCTTTCACAATCATCAGGTATGCGAATAAAGGTTCCAGAACATGCTGATAGGGCCGGGTCGAATAAGGGTTGCGGATGATGACCGGTCTGGTTTCCGTTGCGGCCCTTACGCAATCCGGTATTACCCTGTCCAGAGCGTAATCGCCTCCGCCGATGACGTTGCCCGCCCTGACTGTAGATATCGCGGTATCGCTATTCTTAAAGAAAGCGTTATAATAACTGGAAGTAACCAGCTCGGAGCAGGACTTGCTGTTGGAATATGGATCAAAACCATTGAGTTCATCAATTTCACGGTAACCATAACACCACTCATTGTTACGATAGACCTTATCCGTCGTAACATTCAGGAAGCTTTTAGCGCTGCCACATTGGCGGACTGCCTCCAGTATATTGACAGTTCCCATCACGTTGGTTTCATATGTCATTACCGGTTGCGAATAGGAAAGGCGTACTAACGGCTGGGCGGCCATGTGAATCACGATATCGGGTAAAAACTTTTTAACAGCGGTATTAAGACGGTCTAAATTCCTGATATCGCCTGTAATTGATGTGATGTTTCGGTCCAGACACAGCTGTTCAAAAAGGCAGGGATCGGTTGGCGGCTCGAGAGCATACCCGCAAACTTCCGCGCCCGCATGTAAAAGGATCTGGCACAACCAGGCCCCTTTGAAACCGGTATGGCCGGTAATAAAAACTCTTTTTTTAAAAAAGAAAGATAAATCTACCATCTTATCCACGGCGCTTCGCCTTTATTAATTAAATTATCGAGCATCGTTTTATCGCGCAACGTGTCCATGCACTGCCAAAAACCGTTATGCTTATATGCGGCCAGTTCACCTCGCCGGGCGCACTCCTCCAAAGGGTATTGCTCCAGCACCGCAGCATCATCTTTAATCAGATCAATTATTTCCGGCTCAAAGACCATAAAGCCGCCATTGATCCACCCCCCGTCTTCTTTGCGCTTTTCCTTAAAACGGGAGATCGTATTATCCTGGTTAATATCCAATACGCCAAACCGCCCGCCCGGCTGAATGGCCGTGATGGTTGCTATTTTTTATTTTGTATATGGAAATCTAGCAGGTTATTGATATTCACATCCGATACGCCGTCGCCGTATGTGAGCATAAAGGCCTCTTTCCCGATATGTGGGGCCACGCGTTTTACACGGCCGCCGGTCATCGTATCAAGCCCCGTATCCATGAGCGTAACGCGCCACGGTTCAGCTACATTCTGATGTATGATGACTTTATTGCTGTCAGAAAAATCAAAAGTGATATCGCTGCGGTGTAAATAGTAATCCGCAAAATATTCTTTAATTATATAACCCTTGTAACCACAGCAGATAATAAAATCATTATGACCGAAGAAAGAGTATGATTTCATGATATGCCACAGAATGGGCATATCGCCGATTTCAATCATCGGTTTTGGCTTCAAATAGCTTTCCTCACTGATGCGGGTACCATACCCGCCAGCCAGTATTACAACCTTCATAAATAACCGCCCCAAGCACCTTTGTTTCTCAGAATGCATTCCCCATAATTTTTTTGATTTTGTCCGCATTTCCCCACTCCGTGGGGGAATCGTACGGCCTGTCCGGATATGCTCCGTATTTCAGCTTTATCTTTAGATTATTTTCACGGATAAATTTTTCGACCTGTTCCGCAAGGCTGACAGGCTTTCCGGTGCAGCAATTGATGATGCCGGCAACTTCCGTCTGCAGCACGGCGGCAGACAACTGCCTCGACAGTTCCTTTACATGAATAAAATCATACATGTTTTTACCGGATGTAAAAGGAAGGAATTCATCTCCACGGGCTTCCGCCTGCAGTATCTTCGCAAATATTGAGTTGTTTTTTGTATCGTCACCGTAAATATAGTACGCACGCAGCCATTGCAGCACAACGTCCTTGTCCCTAAGCATGCAAAACAGGCTGCGCCTCAATGCGTCTTTGGCAATTCCATATTGGCTGATAGGGTTGCAAGGCGTATTTTCGTCAATAGCGCCTTCAAAATACCCAATTTCATGCATAGTGCCCATGACCGCCAGATGCTTAAGGCCGCTGTTGATCATGCTGCAAATAAAATTATAATGATTTGATAAGCATCCCATATGAAGCGGCGAGTTATGAACAAAACCATCACGCCAGGCCATATGCAAACAAGCATCCGGGCAGCCAAATCTCTGGAACAGGTCTTTCTGGTCGCTGAAAATATCCATTTGTATACGATTTACATCAGGGTCTATTCCATCAATAACTAAATCGGTGGCGATTACTTCAGCGCCGGCATCTTTCAATTCTTTGACGACATGCCGCCCAATGTATCCCCCTGCGCCTGTGACTAAAACGTTAATTCCCATATTTTTATCCAATCATATATTCAATAACTCAACAACCCAGCCTAAAAAGTTTAGCATGCCATGCAATCACTGTCAACCTTACACATGCTATATCATTCCAAATATTGATTAATAGTTGACTAAAAATACCTTTTAATCTAAACCAATACTTGCTTTAGCCTATTTTCTTATTTATAATAAGAAAATAGATAATGGGGATTTTCTCTTAAAGGAGGGTTAGATGGGGGATATAACAATACAAATTCAATCGGTGCTTTACAACAATAATTTATCCGATCTTGAACGTTCAATCGCATCACTGGTACGCGCATACGAGTTATATAAATACGATCATCCGGATACAATACCATTTATTTTAAAATACGGAGATGCTTCCAATATAAGAATAATATCAGATGGGGATCTTAAGAATTTAAGAGAAAAATACAAGTTTCATTTAACGATCGAATACGAATTTTTCTCCTGCAATACCGGAACTGCAAAAGGCCATAATATTCTTGCGAAGGATTGCACTTCAAAATACATGATGATCATGAATCCGGATGTTATCGTTTGCCCCCGGTTCTTCTTTGAGATATTGAAACCGTATAATATATCGGAGCTCAATGCCGGCTTGGTTGAGGCAAGGCAGGTTCCAATCGAGCACCCAAAGGATTACAATACTAAGACTGGAGAAACCTCATGGGCAACAACAGCATGCGTTGTTTTTACTACCGAAATATTTAACTGGCTGAATGGTTTTGATGCGGCCTCATTTTTCATGTACTGCGACGACCTTGACTTTTCCTGGAGAATTCGGCTGTTGGGGAAAAAGATTATTTATCAGCCTTTGGCTCTTGTCTTTCATGCAAAGCGCCTTACCGCGAAAGCTACATGGCCGCCGACATCGGCAGAGATTTATTATTCTGCGATAGCGGCAATGATGATGGCTCGCAAATGGTCGAACCCCAAATTGATGAATAAGCTGGTATCTGCCTTTTCCGCCAGCCGCGATGAAACTTACCAAAATGCAGCGAAGGAATTTCTGCAATTGACATCGGAACATAAGCTGCCTGAACCGATTGACCCCGAGCATAAAGTTGCCACGTTCGTTGGGGATTACTATACAAAACACCGTTTTGTTTTATAGGAGAATTACTACTTTATGGGTATTAAATACAAAAACTTATATTATGCTGACAATCTATATGGACATGCGGTAGCTATCCTGGCCGATTTGAATTGCCAGGGTGTCCATTTGGACATTGGATGCGGTTATGCTGGTATTCGGACAGGGATAATTGAAAAAGGTCTGAGTATTGACTATATCGGTATTGACGCGGACCCGGAGACGGTTGAATCGAACCGGTCTGAAGGCATTGAATCATATCAGCATGTGTTCGGGCAGCCTGCGGAGGATGTCGATTACATTGAGAAGATTCTGAAGGGCCGCAGTGTATCTTCCATCTCCATGCTGGATGTTATAGAACATTTGCCGCGGCCGGAGGCTATTTTGGAAACCATCCATGCCATCGCGCTTCGGTATCACGTGCCTGCAATCATAAGTATGCCGAATGTAGCGCATAAAGACGTGGCGTTTAAATTGCTTGAGGGACGTTTTGAATATACCGAAACCGGGCTGCTCGGCAATACGCACCTGTCCTTTTTTACTGAAGACAGGCTGAATAGCCTTATGGTAAAAATAGGGTTTAAACAGATATGCAGTAACGATGTGTCTATGGAGAAATCAGACCAGCACTTCCCTGAGGACAGCACCT
>AGTN01709729.1_pt1 | contig 15891 bp, 17 predicted proteins | sample 314218 | NCBI WGS metagenome assembly AGTN01 (sample SAMN02954264, study PRJNA73603) | bioreactor metagenome | biome: terrestrial; feature: non-aerated bioreactor; material: poplar woody material; isolation source: poplar biomass | place: USA | collected 2006-12 | reverse complement strand
CAAACGGGGATAGTTCCTTCCGTATACCCCGTTACAGCTGCAAGGATCTGAACACGGTGGTCATAGGCAGCCCCGTCAATTTTTACGAAGATAAAGACGCGGAGGGCGCCGCGGAAAAAACCGCCAAATACGTCTCGGACGAGATCAAGCGCCTTGCCGAAACGCTCCCGCCGCATAAGGTCTACGGCTACGCGACTTATCCGAAGAGCCTGAAGAGTATCGAAAATATAAGAAAATATTTCAATCCAGGCGAGGAGCTGAAATATATTAAACTTTTGGAAAGCAGAAAATGTAAATTAGCCGACTGAATTTCCGAGGTTGTATCGATTTATTTCCCGCCGTCGTAAAGATCAGCGATCAGCACGTCGTATGCGAGCGAAAAGGCGGCGTTCGGTTTATTGTGAAACAGCGCTTTGCCGAGATAAATTATCCTGTCGTATTTTACCGCGCTAAGGCTTTTCCAAACGGGGTTTTCCCCGTATAAGGTCTCTAACATAGCTTTTGCCTCGTCCGAACCTCCGTGACATTGAATAAAGATATAATCCGGGTCGGATAAATACAGGGTCTCCACATTGAGCGGAATTCGCGCTTCTCCCGCGTTTTTCGCAAATTCGGGAGTTTCCGCGCCGGCGTCCTCCAGCATGGCGCCTAATACGGTGGACGAGGAATTGACCAAAAAACCGCCGGCGGAAGGAAATAAAGACACCGCGCGTGGACGGGGGAGCGCGGCTCTGTCGATCGAGGCGAGCTTATTCACAACGTCGTCCAGAACCGCGAGCGCGACGGAATTATACAGTCCCTCGTTTCCGCTCAAATAGCTGAAGACCTTAAACCATTTTAAATAATCGCCGAAATCCTCATAATCGGCTTCAATCACCGTTATTCCGAGAGCCTTCGCCCTGTCGGCTATTTTGGCGTAGCCTCCCATAGCCGAGGAGCAAATTATGAGGTCGGGAGAGTTATAGAAAATAGTTTCGGCGTCCCACGTGCTTGCCTGAGCCGACAACGCGACTACTTTTATTCCGTCGTCCTTAGTGATATCCCGGCCGATCTGCTCGACATATAACTCCGCAGCCGACTTGCCGCCGACCGTCGCTTTAAGCGCGCCGCCCGCCTCGTACCAAAGCGTGGTCAAACTGGGATATAGCGACATTACGCTCGCAGGCCTGTTCAAAATAGTTATTGTTGCGCCCGTGCCGTCGGTAAAGCTTATCCCGTTTTCGGCTATAGTCACGGCGCTCGCTTCGCTTAAGAATCGGGCGGTGAAGTACTCCACGCCGTAACCCTCTTCGTTTTTATCGCCGTTTTGCGCGATGCAAGCGGATAAGAGAAGAACAAGGACGATAGAGATCGAGATATATTTAAAAATTTTTTTCATAGGCAATCCGAAACCGTAAGCGTAATTTTGCGTTCGTCCGTGACCGCGACCTCGGCCCTGACGTTGAAAACCTCTTCGAGCATTTTTTTCGTGATAACTTCGCCCGGCGCGCCGAAGGAATAGAGCCTTCCGCCGTCTAAAACGGCAATTTTATCCGAAAAGTTAGAGGCAAGCTGTAAGTCGTGCAAAACCATGAGAACGGTGTAGCCCGACTCCCTATTGAGCGATCTTATCAGCTTTAAAATACCGAATTGACTGTTCAGGTCTAAAAATACGGTGGGCTCGTCGAGTATAAGGATTTTCGGCTTGCGGCAGACGGTCATCGCGAGCCACGCACGCTGCGCCTCTCCGCCGGATAGAGTCGAGAGTTTTCTGTATTTCAATTCTTCCAATCCAAAAAGCTTTATAGCCGCAGATACCGCTTCCTTGTCCTCTTTCGTCTGAAAGCCGAACGCTCTTCTGAGCGGAAACCTGCCCTGTTCGACCAGCGTCTGAACGTCTAAGCCCGCGGGAGTATGGTGCTTTTGCGGCAAAAACGCCACCGTTTTGGCAAATTCCTTGACGGAATAGGATAGTACGTTAGCGTCCCGGTACTCGGCGTATCCCGCGGAAGGTGCGACCGCGCGCATAAAAGCTTTCAGAAGCGTAGTTTTGCCGGCGCCGTTGACGCCTACGACGGTAGTTACCTCGCCCTCGGCAAGCTCTAAGGACAGTTTGTTTATAACCGTTCTTTCCTTATATTTTACGGTCAGGTCTTTGAATCCGAAATACATAACCGCTATGCCTCTTTTTTCTTCGCGACTACTAAATACAGGAAGAACGGCGCGCCGATCAACGCTAATATTATCCCAACGGGAAGCTCGCCCGCGGGCAAAATAACTCTGCCTATCCCGTCCGATACCACCATAAGCAAAAATCCGGCGAAGCACGAGGCGGGCAGGATATACCGGTAATCAGAGCCGACCGCCAACTTGACCGCGTGCGGCACGATCAGCCCGACAAAGCCTATCAGCCCCGCGACGGCGACCGCTAAGCCCGAAATCAGCGAGGTGCAAATTATAAGCAAAATCCTCAGCGCGCCGGTATTGAGGCCCAGAGAAAGGCTTTCCTCCTCTCCCAACGAAAGCACGTTGAGCTTAGCCGGTATCGTCAGACAAAGTAAAATTACGACGGCGGCGGCCGGCAATAAGATATAGAGCTCTCTCAGCCCTACGCCGCTCAGATTGCCTACGATAAATCCGCTTACGTTGCCGAGCCTCGCCGAAAAGAACGTTCTTATCGCGTCGTTAGCCGCGCCGAAAAGCGCGGAAATCGCCAGCCCTACCAGAATGATCCTTATCTCGGCCGCTTTGCCGCGGTACGCGATAGATAAAATGAACAGAGTCGTGATCAGCGCGCCCAAAACCGCGCCGACGGGAACGAGATAGGCGATACCGGGGAACGCGACAAGCATTATGTGCCCCGCAAGAGAAGCTCCGCTTGTGACGCCTATCGTGGAAGGAGAGGCGAGCGAATTGTGCATAACGCACTGTAAAATCGCTCCGCAAAGAGCAAGACTCGCGCCGACTATACCCGCGACGATTATGCGGACAAGCCTGAAATCGCGGACGATCAAGCGCGCGGTCTCGTTTTTATCGGTAAACAGCCCTTCCAAAACCTCTTTCGCCGAAAAGCCGATTTTACCTATTCCGCAAAAGACTATTACCGCGGCGGCGCAGGACAGCCCCAGCGCGGCGATCAGCATAATATTTCTCGTTATTGTACGGGGCATATCAAAACTTCGTCGGGGACGCCCTCTCTCACGGAAAAAGCTTTGAGGACGGGGATTTCATCCGATAGCGAGATTATAAAATAGATGAGCGACGGATCGAGCGCAAGCCGCAGGTCTTCTTCGGACGGCCGCGCGGGGGTGTTTGGGTGAGAGTGGAAATTCGCTATGAGCCTGTGCCCCCGCGCCCGTATCTCCTTGACCGCGGCGAACTGCTCCTTAGCGTCCATGCTGAAATGCTCGGCGCTCGCGTCGACGTTGGTCAGAGGAACGACTTCTCTGACGATACGGCCGGAATCGGTTATCTCTCCGCCGATAAGCCCGCAAGCCTCGTTGGGAAGGCATTTTTTTGCGTGGGCGACTAACTCGTCCGCGTCGCGGCCGGCGATGTATATCCTCATTTCCCTCCGCCCATAAAATATAAAAATTCCACCTCGTCGCCGTCGCGGACGACAAAGGCGTCGTAATTTGCAGTGGGAATGATATCGCCGTTGACCTGCACGGTGACGTATTCGTGAACCTTTATTTTTTCCTTAAAGAGAATATCGCGCACGGTGATCTTCTCTCCGAAATCTCTCTTCTCTCCGTTGAGTATTACAGCCATACTATTTTCCTTTTTTCGATTCCTTAAGATCGCAGACGGGCGCTAAGTAATCTATCAATTCAATATTTTCGGGATCGCTGCAAACGCAGCCCTTCCGTTTTTTTATGTCGATTTTTCTGAAGGTCATAGTGAGCGAGTCGAACGTCAGGAGCTTCCCCGCCAGATTTTCACCGACTCCCAAAATATATTTTAACGCTTCGGCAGCCTGTATAGTTCCTATTATTCCGGCCATTACGCCCAAAACGCCGGCGGAACGGCAGGTAGGCGTCGCCCCCGCGGGGGGCATAACGGGGAATATGCACCTAAAGCACGGCCGGCCCGGCAGAAAGGTGGTGGTCTGCCCCATAAACTGAATGATCCCCGCGTGGGAAAACGGTTTGCCGCGCTTGACGCAGGCGTCGTTTATCAAATATTTCGCGGGGAAATTATCTACGCCGTCTATGATAAAATCGTAGTCCTTGACGAGCTCTTCGATATTAGAGGAATCTACGAAAAGCCTGTAAGCGTTGACTTTCACTCCCGGATTCAGTTCGGCCATAGTCTCCGAGGCGGAAACTACCTTCGGTTTGCCTACGTCGTGCGTGCCGTGAATTATCTGACGCTGCAAATTCGATAGATCGACGACGTCGGCGTCGGCTATGCCTATCGTGCCGACTCCCGCCGCCGCCAAATACATTGCGGCGGGCGAGCCCAAACCTCCGGCGCCGATGATCAGCACGCGCGAGTTCAATATCTTTTCCTGCCCCTCTACGCCCACCTCTTTGAGAAGGATATGGCGGGAGTAGCGTTCGAGCATCTCGTCGGTAAAATCTATCATTGTTTCAGTCCGTCCTTTACAACCACGAGCCCGAACGTTCCGTCGCCGTTATTGACCGTTTTGACTACCTTGTGCCCCTCGTCTTTCAGCGAACGGGGAACATTCTGAATAGGCTCGCCGTCGTTCAGCGTAATAAATAAGGTCTGCCCCGCCGAAAGCTTAGAGAGCGCCATCTTGACCTTTACGAAGGTGACGGGGCAGACGGCTTTCGTAATATCTACATTCAGGTCATAACTCATAGCCCAACTCCTCGCGGATAAATTCCTTTAACGCCGTCCCGCCCGTCCGGGCGATAGTCTTGCCGAGCCTTTCGCCCTGACGCCCGAAACGCTTATAATACTTGATCACGGCGTCTATGACCGCAAACAAGATATTTTTATCGGTGATTATCGGGACGACGCCCGTAACGCCTTTTTCTATCGCGTTGCCGAACATTCCGCCGAGCGACACTATGTAGCCGTTCGCGCCGCGCCACGCGTCCGACGGGCAGGACTTGACGCACTTGCCGCAATATAAGCAGCCGCTTTTATCGAGTAAAATTTCGCCGTCCTTGATTGAAATTACCTTCGCGGGGCAGACCGCCTCGCATACGCCGCACAGCGAACAGGCGCTCTTGTCGTAAACGGGAAGAACGCCGCCCTTGATACCGAAGTCGTTTTCCTCGGCTTTCAAGCAGTTGTTGCGGCAACCGGTGATACCTATTTTGAACTTGTGCGGCAGCTCCTGACCGAAATACTTCGCGTCCAGCTCCTTCGCGAGTCCGGTAGTTTCGATAAGCCCCGACGGACATATCGAATTCCCCTGACAGGCGGTCACCGTTCTCACTCTCGGCCCGCACGCGCCCGGCATAAGGCCGGCCTCGGCTAAGCTCTCCTTTACCGCCGCGATATCGTTTATGTCGACGAAGGGGATCTCCACGCCCTGACGGGAGGTCAGATGAGCGTATCCCTTGCCGAATTTATTCGCGACCTCGGAAATTTTCGCGAGCTGACCGGCGTTCAACGAGCCTCCGGCGACGCGGAGACGAAGGGAAAACTTCCCCTCCTGTATCTGGCGCATAAAGCCGCCCTTTTTTAAGCTTGCATAATCGATACCCATTTTTTTATTATAACTCAAATTTACCGTTAAGCGTCATATAATTGCCGTAAGTATTCAAAATGAAGCCGTCCTTTATATTTCGGTCGGAGATAGCCGCGCTCATCCCGTACATCGCCGCGCTGCCCGCCCTCGCATAAGCTTCGGGATTCGCTCTCAGGGCGGCCACGCTCTCTTTTAAATCGGATATAAATTCCGAAGCGATATTTTTGTGCGCCGGGGTGATCATAAAATGCAGGCAATCGGGATTTGTTTGCTGGTCTATTACCCAGCCTTTACTTTCTAAAATGTCCGCTAAGCTGTGGACGTTGAGCGAATCCGAGCCGAAGGCAAAAACTCCTATTTTCGGATCGCCTAAGATCTTGAGCTCGGGAATTTTTCTTATCCCGTCTAAGAAAATATCGGCGGTATTCTTGATTTCTTTATGAATTTTAATATATCCGTCTACGCCGACATAGTTTAAAACCGCCCACGCCGAGGCTATCGCGCCGCCCGGCCGCGTGCCCGTCGCCGAAGGCGAAATAAATAATCCGCCCGGCCAGTCCGCATAGGCGAAATATTGAAACTGCCTCAGCTCCTTATTTTTATACAACAGAGCCGAAACGCCCTTCGCCGCGAAGGCGTACTTATGTAAGTCGGCGGACAGCGAGCTGACGCCCTCGACCTCGAAATCGAAGGGCGGGATATCGTATCCGGCGTTTTTCAAAAAAGGCAGCGCGTACCCGCCGAGGCAGGCGTCGACGTGCAGCCGTAGCCCGTATTTGACGGCGAGCTTTCCTAAACCCTCTATGGGGTCTATTATCCCCTGAGGGTATTGCGGCGCGCTCCCGACAAGCAAAATCGTATTTTGGTTGATCGCTTCCTCTACCTTTTCGATATCGACCTTATAATCGCCGTCAAGTCCTATATGCACGAGTTTTATGCCGAAGTAGTGGGCCGCCTTCTCGAAAGCGGCGTGCGCGCTTACCGGCAGGATCACTTCCGGTGTTTTTATGCCCGGCTTTTTGGCTCTCGCCTCGTCGCGGTAGGTTTTTAACGCCATGAGCAGGCTCTCGCTGCCGCCCGAGGTGAGCGAGCCGACGACGTTCCCGTCCCCGTGGAAAAGCGACGCGCTCATGCTGATCACTTCGGTCTCGAAGCGTTTCAGGCTGGAAAACACAAACGGATTGAGCCCGTTGGTATGAAAAAACTCGCGGTAAGCCTCTTCCGTAAGCGATGTGATATCCTCGCCGGCATAGTAGACGTAGGCGAAAGTCCGTCCGGCCTTCCAGTCGCCGTCGTTCTTCTTATATTCCGCCAGCAGATCCAATACCTCTTCGCGGCTCTTTCCGGATTGCGGAATTTCCATGAAGCCCTCCTGATTATTTTCTAATTATACTATTAAGATATGTTTAATATGTTATTTTGGTTGACATCTTATGATAACACACATATAATGTATTAATCAACTAAATCCATATGAATAGTATGTTTTACGAAGGAGCGGCTAAAATGGGTAGTTATGAAAGAAGCGAAAGCGCCGAAGGATTTTCACGAAACGGACAAAAACCATACGGAAAAGTCTATTCCGGATATGCGCTGCCACGCGCGGAAAGGCCGGAAGACGAGGGCGTGCCGTCTAAAGCTTTACTGGAGTTAATGGAGGACTTCGAGGCGGCGGGGCAGGATATACACAGCCTGATCGCGGTCAGGCACGGCAAGGTCGTTTACGAGGCGTACAGGTACCCTTACGCGCCGGATATCCCGCACAGCGTAAACTCGTTCAGCAAAAGCATCGCCTCTACGGCGGCCGGATTTGCGATCAGCGAGGGGCTTTTTTCGCTCGAAGATAAAATCTACGATTATTTCCCCGAGTATAAAGGCAAGATCAAAAAACAAGGTTTAAAATACGCCGATATCCTTACGATAAAGCATATCCTGACGATGTCGACCGGTAAATTCATCAACGTCGCGAAAGACAAAACTAAGTTAAACTGGATATCCGATTTTCTGAGCGCAAAATTTATTCGTAAGCCCGGAGAAATTTTTCACTACACGAACGAAAACGCATATATGCTTTGCGTGCTGATACGCAGGCTGACCGGCCTGACGGTGACGGAATATCTGAGGCCGAGATTGTTCGAGCCGCTCGGGATCGAGCCTCCTCACTGGGAAACCGACGCCGAGGGCACCGAATCGGGCGGCTGGGGAGTATACCTGAAGCCCGAGGACGGCGCAAAAATAGCGCTTTGCTATCTCAATAACGGCGTATTCAACGGCCGTCAGGTCATACCGGAATTTTGGACAAGAGAAGCCACGATCGCGCAAATGGGCAACCCAAACAACTATAAAAGGGATTCCAAAGCGGGCTACGGCTATCAATTTTGGATGTGCCACATCCCCAACACCTACGCGGGGAGAGGACAGTTCGGGCAACAGGGAGTCGTGCTGAAAGATTACGACGCGGTATTTTTCTACACCTCGGCCCACCCCGACGAGCAGCTGCCCATGGACGTGCTGTTCAGGCATTTTCCGAAGGCGTTCGGCGACGCGCCGCTCTCCCGCGACGACGAGGCGTACGAAAAGCTGAACGAATTCACAAGGAACCTGATCTTTCTTCCCGCGCCTAAGAAGTCAAGCCGTAGCGAACTCGAAAAGAAACTTAACGAATCTTCCATAAATTTTCCGAAACAGCGGTTTTTGAGCCTTGCCGGGATGCCTACGAGCGTTTTACCTCTATACATAACCTATGTTTCGACGGATAAATGGGCCCATGTCACCGACTTCACCTTTAATTTCGAGGGCGGGGAATTATCCGTCCGCTGGGCGGAAAACGGCGTCTATAACCAGATACCCGTGGGACTGGACGGAAAATTCAGGTTCGGCAGGATAACTCTTCCGCCCTTCGATTTCACTACCGCCTCATACGGTTACTGGGAAAAGGATGACAGCTTCGTCCTGAAAATCATTCCGATAGAGAGCGTTGCGACGCGCACCTTTATATTCACGTTTAAAGGCGACAGGGTAAAAATCGAACAGGATACGACGCCGTCGGCAAAGGGAATGTGCGACAACATCGCCATTCTCTCTAAACAATGGATAAACAACGACTTTTTACACTTCTTCGCGACTATATTGCTAAAGCTCGCGCCGAGAGTTCTTCAGCCGAAGATGAGATCGCGCCTCAAAACTCGCCGCGGTCGACCGAATACAGAACCTCGTCCAGAATCAGAAAAGCCGCTCTAAGCTCGTCGGCCGTTATGGTCAGGGGCGGAGAAATGTTGATGTTGTTTTCGCGCCCGTAGGTGGAAAAGCCCTTAGCCCTGAGCGCCCCGAAAATACGCTTCATAACGCCCTTAGCGTCTCCGGCGTAGGGCACGAGCGGCTCCTTCGTTTTCTTGTCCCTGACGAGCTCTATCGCGGAAAACAACCCTATATACCGGACGTTGCCGACCGAGCTGTGTTTTCTATATAAATCTTCGAGTAGCTCTCCCAAAACCTTGCCCGTGGCCCTTACTTTTTCGCGGATATTCTCCTTTTCGTAAAAGTCTAATACCGCGTTGCCCGCCGCGCAGGCGAGCGTATGGCCGCTGTACGTCAGCCCGAACTGATAGACTTTGTTATTATAAAATTCGGCGATAGCTTTAGAGATAATAACGCCTCCCAGCTGGATATAGCCGCAGGTTATGCCCTTCGCGAAGATTATCAGGTCGGGTTTTATACCCCAGTGGTTAAAGGCGAATATTTCGCCCGTCCGGTAAAAGCCGGCCATGACCTCGTCTGAAACGAGCAAAATACCGTATTTGTCGCAAAGCCTCCTAAGCCCTTGAAGATACCCGTCCGGCGGAATAATTATGCCGTTAGCCCCCGTCACCGATTCTACCCAGACGGCGGCTATCTGATTTTTACCCTCGTAATTTATCTGCTCTTCCAGCTGCCTGAGATAAAAAGCGCTCGCCTCGGCGTCGTCCTTGAATTCGATTTCCGAACGGTAGACGTAAGGATCGTAGAATTTGATGAAACCGGGAGCGGCCGGAGTCTCCAAATCGAAGCGGCGCGGGTCTCCGGAAAGATTGCCGGCCCCCAGAGTGGAGCCGTGATAGGAACGGTAACGGCTGAGAATTTTACTTTTTCCCGTATACGTTCTCGCGATATTCAACGCGGCCTCGTTCGCGTCGGAGCCGCCGCAGGTAAAAAACACCTTCGCCATGTTGTCGGGCGCGAGCTCGATGATGCGTTTGGCAAGCAGCGATTTCGGCGCGGTGGCATAGGCGGGCGCGTTATAAGGCAGAATATCGAGCTGATTTTTATCGCGTCGGCAATTTCCTTATGGCCGTAGCCGATGTTCGAGCAGCTCAGCTGGCAGGACATATCGTAGTATTTATTGCCGTCGTAGTCGTAATAATAGACGCCTTCGGCGCGCTCGACCGCCAGCGGCTCGATGTTTCCCGTCAGCCAGGGGTGCTGATTGAATTGCTTGTCGTATTCGACGACCTGTTTTTTAGTTAATTTTTCCATTTTCATTGATCCTATTGAATATATTTTTAAGCGAATTTGCGTCGATTGCCACGGGATTATTTTTCATAAGCGGATGGGCGAGAGACCGATCGATCAGTTTTTCGGGGATATGGGGGAGGCTTGTCGTAAGGCCGGCAAATAATTGTATGCGTTCGATTCGCTCTTTGAGAGAAGCCTCGTCCGCGCCCGCGCGTTCTAATATGCCGCGGAGCCGGACGCTCATATTGATACTTAGAAACTCTTTAAGGGTGAGCGCGCACGCCTCGCCGTGCGGCAAATGGAATATCTCCGACAGCGGATAGCTTATCGCGTGGACGGCGGCGGTCTTCGTAACCGCAAAAGCTAAGCCGGCGAGAAGAGCGGCGTAAGACGTCTTCGAGCGGGCTTCAAAATCGTTGGGATCTTTTAGGGCGGCCTCCAAATTAGAAGCAAGAAGCCTTATCGCCTCTCCCGCGTATAGATCGGTGAGCGGCGTGTTGTTTATACTCCAGCAAGCCTCGAGCGCGTGCGAAAGCGCGTCGAGCCCGCTTATCGCCGTCAGCCTCGCTCCCATTCCGCGAGTGAAAACGGGGTCTATAAGCGCGATATCTGCGTAAAAGGCGGTGTCGTTGATCGTTCTTTTTTCCTCGCCGTTATTAATGACCGCCACGCGCGTGACCTCCGAACCGGTACCGGCGGTCGTCGGAGCCGCGATCAAGCCGATCTTTCGTTTAGGCAGCGGCTTTTTTTGGTAAAAATAGAGCTCGGCGTCCCCGATATCCCCCGCGATAGCGGAAGAAAATTTCGCCGCGTCGATCACGCTCCCTCCGCCTACGGCGACTATGCAATCCGCTTGCGAATTTACGATCGCCTTTGCGATTTCGACGCAATCTTTAAGCTCCGGATCAAAACCGATCCGATAATCGGCTCCGGCAAAAAAGCTTTCTCCGGATAACGCGCTTATCTCCCTTTCAAATATCTTCGCGGCCAAAAAAAACGCTTTTTTCGCGTTTAATTCCTCGAGCAAGACGGTCAATTTTTCAAAGGTTCCGTCGCCGAAGACTATTCTTACGGGACTGACGATATCGAAATTTTTCATATCACTTCGCCGAACGGCTTGTACTCTCTGCCTAAATATTCGTATTTCGGTTTGCCGTACGAGTGGTATGGCAAGCATTCGTACTCGATATTAAGCTCCGTCGCAAGCTCCTTTATCTTATTCAATTCTTTATCGTTTACGCCGTCGATCAGCGGTATCCTGATTTTGACGGGCAACCTCGGGAACTCTCTCGCGAGCAGCCTTAAATTATCCAAAATCAGCCGGTTATCCACGCCGGTATACCGCTTGTGCAAACCGGCGTCGAGAGCTTTTATGTCGTAAAATACATAATCCAAATAGTTTGCCGCTTCCAAAAGAACCTGTGGATCGCAATGGCCCGACGTTTCCGCCGCGGTGTTCAGCCTGCGTTCCTTAGCTTTTTTAAGCACGCTCAACGCGAACTCCGCCTGAAAAAACGGCTCGCCGCCCGATAGCGTTATCCCGCCCTCGTCCCCGTAAAACGCCTCGTCGCGCCCGGCGACGTCCAGTATCTCGTCTACGGTATATTCCTTTCCGTAAGTAAACGGCCGCCCGTCCCTGACGGCGTTTTCTATTTCGGGTTTTTGGGATTCGGGATTGCAGCACCACGCGCACCTGAGCGGGCAGCCCTTCAGGAATATCACGGTGCGGATACCCGGTCCGTCGTGCAAGGAATAGCGCTGAACGTTAAAAACCATTCCTTTTGCCGTCATACCGATATATGCTCCGTCCGCGCGATGATATCGTTTTGCAGGTCGGGCGAAAGCTCGCAAAAGTAAGCGCTGTATCCGGCGACGCGCACTAATAAATTGCGGTATTTATCCGGGTCTTTTTGCGCGTCGAGAAGCGTTTGTCTATTGATAATATTGAATTGAATATGCCACAGCCTGAGCGACCGCCAGCCTTCGATAAAGGCGACGAGCTTCTTTGTTCCCTCCTCGCCCTCTACGCAGGAGGGATTTAATTTTATGTTTAAAAGCCTTGCCGCCCTATGGGAATAGCCGTAGTTTTTCGTCGCGTAATTAGACAGCAGAACGGCCGTCGGGCCGTTTATATCCGCGCCCTGAGTCGGAGAGGAGCCGTCCGAAAGCGGAGCGCCCGCAAGCCTGCCGTTAGGGGACGCCGCCACCACCTTGCCGAACGGAACGTTGGACGTGAACGGAACGTAGCGCAGGTCTAAATGGACTCCGAGCTCGGCCGAGTATTTTACGGTAAAATCGAGGGCTTCCTTTTCGACGATCCGCCCTATCTCGTCGGCGTAAAAGAGGTCGTTCCCGTAGGCGGGGGCGCTTCGCAATGTCCGCCTGACGTCGTCGTATCCCGCAAAGTTATTTTTTATCGCTTCCTTTATTTGGGACAAAGTCAGCGTTTTATCGTCGAACACCGTCTTTTTTATCGCGGCAAGGCTATCTATTACCGTGCCGTAACCTATGAATTCAAAATATCCCAAATCGATTCCGCCCTCTATTTTTGGGGAATGGATATCTTTTTTCGCTTTCAGGCAAAGCTCGTGCAGCATCGAGCCTAAGGGCGAGGCAAAATGCTCCGCCCGAAGTCTTATTATTTCGTACTGCTGTATGAACGCGTGCCTGATAAAGTTCTTTTGCTGAAGCAGATAGGCGTTCAGCACTTCGTCGAAGCTCGTAAATCCGGCGAATTCGCCCGTTTCCAGGCCTATCTTTTCTCCGCCGTACTTTAGCATTTTTCCGTTGAATATCACCATTTCGACGGCGGCGGCAAAATTGATATAGGCGCAGGGCGACGTATACGTGTCGCGGTTCGGCATACGGCATTCCGCGCAGCCGGATACCGCGTAGTCATACGCTTCGGCAAAGCTTGCGCCCTTTGAAAGCAGCAGCGGCACCACTTCCTCGTCGTTTATGAGCTTTGGGAATCCCGTCCCGTCCTTGATAGTCAAAGCGACCTCGTAGAGATACCGTTTCGGGGAGCGCGCGTGTATCCTCGCCGCCAGATCGGGATAGTTCAGCGGAAAATCCCGCTTTGATTTTAATATTATATAGGTCAGCTCGTTCGTCGCGTCCAGCCCGTCCTTAGTCTGTCCGCCGACGGTCACCGCCTCCCAGTGCGCGTAGCCCTCGTTGAACGCGCCGCCCGATTTAGAAAGGTACAGGTCGACGTATTGCGCCATATTTATCCATACGCATTCCAGCAGTTCCTGCGCAGCGTCCGGCGTAATGATTCCCTTTTCAAGGTCGGCTTTGTAGAACGGATATAGATATTGATCCATCCTGCCGTTCGAAATGATCGTGCCCGTCTTTTGTTCTATCCTCGAAAATAATTGTATAAACCATTGCGATTGCACCGCCTCGCGGAAGGTCGTCGCCGGATACTCGGGAACGCGGCGGCAGATCCTCGCTATCTCCTTTAATTCCTCTCTCTTTGCGGCGTCCTTTTCGGCGGCCGCAAGCTCCTCCGCCTTCTCCGAATGACGGTCGGCGAATAAGGTTATCGCCTTCGCGGTCAAAATGACCGCCTCTAAAAACGGCTTTTTCTCCGCGTTGTCTATCGGGCTGAATTCGTCGAGGGCGGCAAGCTCCCTCTCCGCGCGCTCGCGTATGCCTTTAAAGCCGATATTGAGCGGAGTTTCGTAGTCGTGCACCCATTGTATAGAGGAGCGGAAAGACGCCGTTTCGTTGACGATAAACCTCGAAGTATTTTCCTCGTCGTCGTTGTAAGTCAGCTTTTTTGTGCCGTAAGGAAGAGCTTTGACAAGCGCCTCGTGAAAGGTCTTCCCCTTCCAGTAGGGCGAAATTTCTTCGGCAATCACCTTTATTTCGTCGGCGGTGACGTCGAAGGGAGAGCTTTCTCTATGCGGCAACGACTTGACGGCGTCGTCGAGAATATCCCCGTCCAGCTCCGGATATAACAGGCCGTAACGGCCGGGCTTGCCGGCCCGCCCGACGATAAGCTGGCCTTCGTCGATATACACGGTCGCGTTCCGGGCATAAAAATATAGCGCCTTTGCCCAGCGCAAAATCAACGGCTCGCCCTCCGTTTCCCTGAAAGACTGCGTAAAATACAATCCTCTTTCGACGTCTATGGACGGACGGGCGTCCCTGAAACCTCTCAGTAAGTTAGCGGCTCTTCCAAAAGCCTCGTTATCCTTTCCAAATAGCCTTTTTTCCTGCTCGGAATAAATTATGTTAGACATATATGTATTATATATATTAAGGTTTGCTTAAGTCAATTATTTTGTTAGCGTATTATTATATGCATAGGCGGGCTTCGGCGTTTCTATCGGATAACATTACGCTTTTCTCCGGACAAATGAAACAAGCCCCGTTCCTTGCGCGAAACAGGGCTTGCCTCTGCTGGTCGAGGTGACGTGATTTGAACACGCGACCTCTTGGTCCCGAACCAAGCGCGCTAGCCAAGCTGCGCTACACCTCGATAATATTAAATTGTGGTGCCGAAAGCGGGACTTGAACTTCCGCGATATTACGGCCTATTTATATTACCACAAATAGCCGTTTTTTATCAAGTATTTTCAGGACGCGCTCCCCCGTTTTAACCTTCTTCGGCGGCGTAGTTCGTAGCCGCCGCTCACGACAGCCCCGCCCGCGCAAGCGATAAGGGGGAAAATATGAGAGGAGGGGGAAAGCGAGCCGCTTGGGGGCACCGAGTAGGTACCCCCGATAGGCGAAGTAGGTAACGTAATACAGAATTATAAAGGAGTTAAGTTATATGAATTATATAGGTCAAGGCAATTTAATTGCCTATCGTACATACACGAAAGAGGGAAAACAAAAACACGTCTTCAACGTTCTAAACGGCAATTTAGACAAGAAGACGGGGCTATACTCGGATTGCGAGTATATCACTATAATACAGGACGAACAGCCTCTGAAAGACCTTAAACCTCAGATTGTGAGCTTCGAGGTTTCAGCGGTCTATTTCGGCGGGAAGCTGTCCAACAGATATATTAATCTCCGGCCGAAAGAGTAAAGCGATATGAGGCGGCGGCGACGAGGAACGAAAAGACAGGGCGGGTTTTCGCCCGATTTTCGGCCTCGCGCCCCGCCTCGCTTTATTACGTGCGTGCGCGTGTGCGTGCGCGGTAGTTAATAATAGTACGTACTATTACTTGACTTTAAGGACACATCTTACGACAGAATGAATAAAGGTAAGAAAGGACGGTGATATGAGTAACAAAGTGAGCTTTGTTACGAGGAAAGTATTTAACGAGAATGAAGAACAGATAAGAATAAAGGAAATGTATCCGGCGAGGATAGACAAGGCTATTAAGGCAAGGAAAATATTGGCGATAAAGAAAAGGCTTGAGCGAGAGAAGATAGAGGCTATATTGGCGGGGCAACAGTATATGTTTGACGCTCCGAAACAAAAGTATTATTCTCAAAGGCTTGAAGAATGGAATAAGCGCTGGTCGCCTAAATTAGAAAACGCCGCGAGGTCAATGCTCCGAAGTAAACAACAGTTAATCGATATTCTGAAAGTAAACGATTTTGATTTCTTCGTGACTTTAACTTTTGATAAACGCAAAGTAAACCGACTTGATGATTATGATACGCGGACAATGCTTTTTAAATGGGCAAAAAATATAAAGTGGGCTTTTCCCGATATGCTTTACGTTGTTGTTCCTGAATATCATAAAAAGGTGGTTTACACTATCACTTGCTCATAGGCGGCACGTCCG
>AGTN01434251.1_pt1 | contig 16014 bp, 15 predicted proteins | sample 314218 | NCBI WGS metagenome assembly AGTN01 (sample SAMN02954264, study PRJNA73603) | bioreactor metagenome | biome: terrestrial; feature: non-aerated bioreactor; material: poplar woody material; isolation source: poplar biomass | place: USA | collected 2006-12 | reverse complement strand
AAAGCAGGTAGTTTGGGGTTGAAACAGTTTGCAGTTGGACGTTTCCGGTTTGAATTTGGAACTTTGAACTTGAAACCTGAAACACATTGGTTTGCAGTTTTTAGTTTTTAGTTTGCTGGCAATTTGTAATTTGTAATTGGTAATAAAGGGATGAACACATTCGGAACCATTTTCAGGTTAACATCATTTGGAGAATCGCATGGTGCAGCGGTGGGGGGAGTGATTGACGGTTGCCCTCCCGGCTTGGATCTGGATATGGATTTTATCCAGTCGGAATTGGACCGGCGCCGTCCCGGCCAGTCACGCATAACGACACCCAGAAAAGAGTCCGACAGCGTTGAATTTCTTTCCGGAGTGTTTGAAGGGAAGGCTACCGGAGCGCCCATCGGTTTTATGGTGAAAAATGAAAACCAGCAATCTTCGGATTATGATAACTTAAAAGAAGCTTATCGTCCTTCCCATGCCGACTTCACCTACCAGCAGAAATATGGAATTCGGGATTACCGTGGCGGCGGACGCTCTTCCGCACGCGAAACCATTGCCCGCGTGGTGGCGGGTGCTGTTGCCAAGTTGTATCTCAGGCGACTGGCTATCGAGATAAAAGCATATACGTCACAGGTGGGAGAGATTGGGCTTGAGAACGATTATACCCGATACGATCTCTCTTTGATAGAGGAGACTCCCGTGCGGTGCCCCGATCCGGAAAAGGCGCAGCAAATGATTAAACTCATTCAGGAAGTACGCACTAAAGGCGATACTATTGGGGGTATCATCACCTGTGTGATAAAAGGTACTCCTGCAGGGTTGGGAGAACCTGTTTTTGGAAAACTGCACGCCCTGCTGGGATCGGCCATGTTGAGTATCAACGCGGTAAAAGGGTTTGAGTATGGAACGGGGTTTAATGTCAATCAACGTGGCTCGGAAGTGAACGATGTGTTTTTCAACGATAACGGAAAAATTAATACCAGAACCAATCACTCCGGAGGCATTCAAGCGGGAATTTCAAATGGGCAGGATATCTATTTCCGCGTGGCATTCAAGCCTGTTTCTACCGTTCTTCGGGAACAACAAACGGTGGATATACATGGGAACGATACAACCATCAAAGCCCGCGGAAGGCACGATCCGTGTGTGCTGCCACGCGCAGTGCCCATCGTGGAAGCAATGGCGGCAATGATCATTTTAGATCAGTATTTACTGGCAAAAGCAAAAAACGACGTGGAGGCAGGCGTAACAGAGAAAACAGGATGAAGTCAATCTATATTGCCCTTTTCACATTTTTGGCTGCCGGAGCACTGTCTGCACAGTCAAAAGTGCATTTTATGCCCGAAGATCTACAGATTTTCAATCGATATCTAACTTTTATTGAGCCTTATAAAACAGCATCGACCAATACCGTTCTGGAAAAAACGGCTGTATTTTTTTTAGGCAGCCCTTACGTAGCCCATACGCTGGAAGTGACGAATGAAGAAATGGTGGTGGTAAACTTTCGTGAATTTGATTGTGCCACGTTCGTGGAAACGGTTATTGCACTGACACGTACGGCGAAATTGGAACATCCCGCATTCGATGATTATACGAATGAACTCCGAAAAATACGGTATCGCGAGGGAAACGTTCACGGCTACGCATCGCGCCTGCATTATACATCCGACTGGGCCTTTGAAAACGAACGGAAAGGCGTTATGAAAAATATATCTTCCGCCTTGGGGGGTATCCAGGAAGACAAAACCATCAACTTTATGTCCACCCACAGAGATGCCTATAAACACCTGAAAACGGATGATACGATGTTGAAAGAAATTGTTTCCGTGGAAAACGGCATCAACCGAAGAGGTGGTTTTTTCTATCTTCCAAAAACAAAGATAGCCTCAATGGTGCCCCGGATTCCCCATATGTCCGTCGTTGGATTTACTACGGGCATTCAGGGGCTGGATACTACACATATGGGTTTCGCCTTTAAAAAGGAGGGTGAACTGACCTTTATCCATGCTTCCTCTGTAAAAAACGAGGTGGTAACGGATGAAAAAACGCTCAGCGATTATTGCGCGGGACAAAAATCGTGTACAGGCATATTGGTTGCGGAGATAATGTAGGTTGTTATGACTCTACAAAAAAATATTGCTATCTTTACTCAAACGCATCATCGTCGTTTTCGGAACGTTTTTTCTCTTTGCGTTCTTTCCGAAACCATGTATCGGTTTTTTTGAAAACGGTATTTATAAAGATAATCAGCAGTGTGGCGGCGGCTAATTCCCAATAGAACCCGAAACCGGCCATACACCCGAGAGCAGCACTGCACCAAATAGTAGCAGCGGTAGTCAATCCCTTCACATTCGGCCCGCGATGTAAAATGACTCCGCCGCCAAGAAATCCAATTCCGGTAACAATCTGTCCTACAACACGTGCCGGGTCTCCCATAGTCCCCTCAATTACCCTGCTGCTAACAAGTACATACATACATGCGCCGACCGATACGAGCGTGTTTGTTCTTAAACCGGCGCTTTTGTTATTTGATTCACGTTCCAGACCCAGAGCGCCTCCGGCGACTGTAGCGATCAGGAGCCGCACAATAAATTCATATGATAGCATAGCAAAAATCGTCTAATTTTAATGAACTATTTCGTTAAGCAAGTGCAGAGCAAATTTATTTGGTTTGCCGAGCGCAGAAATCGTCTAATTTTATTGAATTATTTTATCCGCGTTCCGCACAAAGATATTCATTTTTTGTTTTTCTTCCATGCTCATTGCCGGTATCTTATCGGTCCACGACGGAATAAGCACATAATAGTTTTTCCCGTTGAAATTATATTTACGCCCCCATACCAATGAATAACCGCACGATTCTATAACAACGGGCGAATGTTCGTCTTTCTTGCTGAGAACGATTTCAGCCAGCATACCGCCGTCGGTGTTTATTTTCTGTTGATTGGAAATAAAATTACCGAGTGAATAATAGACCGCACTACGGATAATGCCATCCTCTTTTTCCACCGCTAATGGTTGTACCACGTGCGGATGATGCCCGATGATAATTTGTACGCCATGCCGCAAAAGCAGATTGGTCAGCCTTTTCTGGTTGGGAGAGGGAGAGGTGTGATACTCTTCTCCCCAATGCATCTGGGCAATGATGATATCGGGCTTGTATAGTTGCGTGAAGCGGAGATCGTGCTTGATGAGGCTTGTGTCGGTTGTATTCACTATATTGGGCTCCTCCACGGGGAGTCCGTTCGTATCATACGAGTAATTAAGAAACGCGATGCGGATGCCGTTTTTGATGATCATCAGGGGATAATGCAGTGCGCGTGTTTCTTTCGATTTGAAGGTTCCCGTATGTTTAATGCCGATGGAATCCAATATGTCTATGGTACGTTCCAACCCTTTGCGTCCACGGTCCGCGGCGTGATTGTTCGCCATGAAAAATAAATCAAACCCCGCTTCCTTAAGGCCGAAAGCGAATTCATCGGGAGTGCTGAATACCGGATAGCCGGTGTACGGCCTTCCGCCGAGTGTTGTTTCAAAATTCACCCCCGCAATATCGGCAGCCTGTATTTTGTCTTTTACCAGATAAAAGCAGGAATCGTACCCATACCCGCCGTCGTGTGTTTCCGCAGCTTTTACTTGTGGCAGATGCTGCATGGCGTCGCCGGCGAAAAGCAACGAAACGCGTTTTTCCTGCGACTCTGCCGGCAGCACCAGACAGCTGATAAAAAGGATGCTTATAAATGTCCGCATAGGAGCCGTTTTATGGCATTATGTTATAAGCTGAGATATGCTTCGCGTTATTATAACACGATAGACCCATCTGCCCTCAATCTAAAGAAGAATACTGATCTTTCAGTTTCTCCTTGATTTCATTTGCAGGAGGTACATTTACCGGATTTGGTTGAAGTACGGAATGATACAGATCCGGATTTTTGAGAACCTCCACGGCTTTATCGAAAACATCATCGTCCGAAAGCTGATGAACGAGCACTCCTTTTTTGTAATAATAGCGCTGAACGATTTCGGTTTCAATCATGCTCTTAATGCCTTCCTTGAACAATTCCAAATCGCGGTCCAGATTGGGATGTAATTTAGCCTCCAGGGCCTTGTACTCTTCCGACGCCACGTCCATGTACCCTTCAAACTCCATGATGCTTTTCAATTGCCCTAATGAACGTTCACTCAGTTTATCATATTCAAAATCTTTCATTTTTACGAATTGTTTGAACGCTTCATAATCCGCATCCGGCAAATGAAATTGAGCTGCCGGGGCAATTTCCCTGTTCTTCTGCACCCAGTCTGTTACATAATCGAATATAATGTTATCCGCCATCAAATAGAAAGCGATGGTGCCGGTTGTTTCCTGCGGTATCATGATATCGGGCGTGATTCCGCCGCCGTCGCGTACTTCACGTCCGTTCCGGGTCTTGAATACATTCGTGAGTGAATCGGGAACACGAGCCACACTGCCGTCGGGATTGCGGTGAGAGTAGTCTAATGCCTGAATGCAGCGGCCGCTTGGAATGTAATATTTCGATGTAGTGATTTTTATGTTTCCTCCATAGGGCAAATCACGGGGGGTCTGTACCAACCCTTTGCCGAAAGAGCGGTTTCCCACAATCACGGCTCTATCCAAATCCTGTAACCCTCCCGCCACAATTTCCGAGGCAGAGGCGGATCCGGTATCAATCAGTACCACAATGGGGATGATCTCATCCAACGGCTGGTTGCGTGTGTGGTACGACCTGTCCCACTGTTTTACCTTTCCTTTCGTAGAGACGATCTCTTCTCCTTTCGGTACGAACAGGTTCACCACGTTTACCGCTTCATCCAGAATGCCGCCGCCGTTTCCGCGAAGATCCATGATAAGCGAGGTGGCTCCCTTGCTTTTAAGGTCGGTGACGATTTGTTTCACCCGGTCGGAGCTGTTAGCGGTGAAACTTCCGAAGTGAAAATATCCGATATGGTCATTAATCATCTCCGAATATGTAATGGGATCCATTTCAATCTTTTCGCGCACAATGGTTATTGTTCGCTCTTTCTTTTCTCCGGGCCGTTCTGTTTTTAGCGTAAGGGTAGTTCCCGGTATGCCTTTCAGTTTATCGCTGACCTGTTTCACCGTAGCTTTGCGCATATCTTCCCCGTCAATTTCCAGGATAACGTCTCCGGCTTTCAACCCTGCCTTGTCTGCGGGAAGCCCTTCGTAAGGTTCATTAATGATTACCCGGTTGTTGTTGTAGGAGATGATTGCCCCTATACCGGCATATTCTCCCGTAGTCAGGAACTGTAGATCACCCATATTTTCTTCCGAATAATATTCGGTGTAGGGATCGAGCCGGGTAAGCATGTTCTCGATGGTTCCCTGCACCAGATTATTCACCTCCACACTATCTACATAGAACATATCCAGTTCCCTAAGTACCGAATTGAAAATATCGATGTTTTTGTTGATGTCGAAATAGCGCTGATTCCGGCCGGGGGTAGGAGTTTGTGCCATCGAGTGCATCGCTGCAGTTGCAACCAGCACAAAAAGAATATATTTTCTCATATTTTAATCAGGAATAGTATTATTTTTTATCATTGAATTATATACCACAGGCATATACTGCTGCCCTCTTACAACTTTCAGGCAAAGGAACAAAATTTTTATGAAAATCTGCCGTTGTTTTAGTTATATGTTTATAAATATCATGGGGAAAGCCGAATATCTTTTTATCTTTGTACTCACTATAAAAACAGATTGTTTGGTTATGGGTACCCTTCTTCGCTATATGTTTCTTCCGTTGGTGGTCGGATTTGTCATCTTTATCGGAACCTGCCTGCTGGGCTCCGGCAATGTGCCCGACATGCCCGAGGGGATTCCGTGGGACAAACTGGTTCATTTCGGAATGTTTTTCGTGCTTTCAACCGTTTCGTTGTTCGATTACTACAAACTACACAACAGCAATCCCCCCATTTTTAAATGGATTTTCTGGGGTTTTGTGATTCCGGTTATGTATGGAGGCGGTATTGAGCTTCTGCAAAAATATGTCTTCACGTCGCGCAGTGCAGAGTGGGAAGATTGGGTCGCTGATATCCTGGGGTCTTTAGTGGCTACCGTTGTTGTAATTATTTACCTGCAAAAAAGGAAAAATTCAAGAAAAAATATATCTTTGTAAATAAAAACGCAGTATGTTTAAATATTTATTCTTCAGCTTACTTGTCGCTGCCTTCTTGATTTCCTGCAACGCCTCTTCCGAAAAGAAACCGGAGGCGTCGGATTCAACCATACAAGAAAATGTAGATGCCTTATTAGAAGGCAATTCAGATAATGATTACCAGTTTCTGGTGAAAGTGGGCGATGCCGCCCCCGATTTTGAAATGCAATTGCCCGATGGGAGCAGTATGAAACTCTCTTCGCTACGGGGGAAAGTGGTGATGTTGCAATTTACTGCGAGCTGGTGTGGTGTATGCCGGAGAGAGATGCCGCATATTGAGTCGCGTATATGGCAACGGCACAAGGATAATCCGGAATTCGCCCTTTATGGAATTGACCGGGAAGAGCCTGTGGAAAAGATAGAGGAGCTGATTAAGGCTACCGGGGTAACCTATCCCATAGGGTTGGATCCCGATGCCGGTATCTTCGGATTGTATGCTGAAAAAGAGGCGGGTATAACAAGAAATGTGATCATCGACAGAGATGGAAAGATTGTAATGCTTACCCGCCTGTTTGAAGAGGAAGAGTTCAACCGGATGGTTGAAGTGATTGATTCACTCCTTCTTAATTAAAATAGAACCCTTATATTGCTTAACGAAAAAGTTCCATACACTTTAATGTAAAAAATAAAATAAGCCGTATGAAATACGAAGATTTAAAAATTCTGGATGAATTGAGAGAAAAAGGAAGCATCACCGAAGAGGAGTATCAACGGGAAAAAGCAAAAATTCTGAACGACGAAGGATACTCTCTCGGCAATGCGAGCAAGAGACCGTTGTTCGGGCTGACGGAAAACACCTATCTGATGCTTCTGCATCTTTCGCAGTTTGCCGGTTTGATCATTCCGCTTGCCGGTTTTGTTGTACCCATTATCATGTGGATCACAAACAAGGAAAACAATGCCAATGTAGATTTGCACGGCAAGAACGTGATGAATTTCATGATCAGCTTCGCGATTTATACAGCTGTTTTGTGCATCACCATTATCGGAATACCTGTAGCCGTTATTGTAGGAATCCTTTATATTGTTTTTGTGATTATGGCTACCCTAAAAGCCAACAATGGCGAGTACTGGAAATATCCGCTTACCATACAATTCATTAAATAATGGCTCAGGAACAGTTGGTTAATTATTCCAACGTACAACTTAACCGCGATGAAAATATCATTCTGCGAAATGTGAACCTAACGGTAAACCGCGGCGATTTTCTCTATATCATCGGGAAGGTGGGATCGGGAAAGAGTACGCTCCTGAAGAGCATGTACGGGGAACTTCCTATTGAGGCGGGCAGCGCGAGGGTGTTCGATTACGAACTTGCTTCTATGAAGCGAAGGTTCGTTCCTTATCTGCGCCGGAAGATAGGGATTGTTTTTCAGGATTTTCAATTGATGATTGACCGTACAGTAGAAAAAAACCTGGAATTTGTCCTGCGGGCTACCGGCTGGAAAAACCGACGGGACATCAAGGACCGCATTAATGAAGCGCTGGTACAGGTGGGCATGCAGAATAAAACGTACAAGATGCCTCACGAGTTATCGGGTGGGGAACAGCAGCGTGTAGTGATTGCGCGTGCTTTGCTTAATTCTCCCGCGCTCATCCTTGCCGATGAGCCTACGGGAAACCTGGACCCCGAAACAGGAAGTCAGATTGTCTCATTACTGCAGGAAATTTCCGAAAGAGGCACTGCCGTGATCATGTCTACACACAACTATTCCATTGTACATGCTTTCCCCGGTAAGATCATGCGTTGTGAGAACATGGAATTGGTGGAAATGCATAGTTAGTACATTTCTTTTTTCCTAATATCCGCCACTTCTATCCCTTTTTTTTGTACCTTTGCACCTTTGAAAAATTCATAACATTAATACTTCACGATCGTGGCTGATACAAAGTACATTTTTGTTACCGGCGGTGTTGTTTCTTCTTTAGGGAAGGGAATCATAGCATCGTCGCTGGGTAAATTGCTACAGGCAAGGGGATATAAAGTGACCATCCAAAAGTTCGATCCGTATATCAATGTAGATCCCGGTACGTTGAATCCGTATGAGCATGGCGAGTGTTATGTGACCGTTGACGGGCATGAAGCCGATTTGGATTTAGGGCACTATGAGCGTTTTCTCAATATCCAGACAACCAAAGAAAACAACATCACTACCGGACACATCTATCAGAATGTGATTCAGAAGGAACGGCGAGGCGATTATTTGGGAAAAACCGTGCAGGTTATTCCGCATATTACCGATGAGATTAAGCGGAATATAAAATCTCTCGGGGTGAAGAATAAATTTGATTTTGTGATAACGGAGATAGGCGGAACGGTGGGGGATATTGAATCTACCCCGTTTCTGGAAGCTGTGCGTCAACTTCGTTGGGAGTTAGGAAAAAACTGCTTCTGTGTGCACCTTACGTTTGTCCCTTATATTGCCGCGGCAGGAGAAGTAAAAACCAAACCCACACAGCATTCTGTGAAAGAGTTGCAGTCTCTCGGGATTCAGCCGGATATGCTTGTCCTGCGCACAGACCGAAAGCTGAATAAGGATATCCTGGATAAAGTGGCATTGTTTTGCAACGTGGAACAGGGCGCTGTCATGCAATCGGTGGATGTATCCACTATCTATGAAGTGCCTGTTATGATGCAAAAGCAGGGTATGGATGAGGTGGTTCTTCGCAAGATGAACATGCCGCTGGGAGACGGGCCCAAGCTGGAAGCATGGAATGCTTTTCTGCAGAAACGGAAAGACGCCAAACAAGAGGTACGCATAAAACTGGTAGGCAAATATGCCGAACTGCCGGATGCCTATAAATCGATCAATGAATCCCTTTCCCAGGCAGCCATTTATCACGATAGAAAACTGGTATTGGATGTATGCCACTCCGAAAAAATCACAGGGGAAAATGTTGAAGAGACATTGGGGAATGCAGATGGAATCGTTATTGCACCGGGATTCGGACAGCGGGGTATAGAAGGAAAGTTTATCTCTTTGAAATATGCAAGGGAAAATGATATTCCAACATTTGGCATATGTCTCGGAATGCAATGTATGGTAATTGAGTACGCACGTTCGATAATGAATTTAGCGGATGCCAATTCAACGGAAATGGATCCGAAAACAGAATACAAAGTCATCGACCTGATGGAAGAGCAAAAACATATTACCAATATGGGTGCTTCGATGCGCCTGGGAGCGTATGATTGCATACTGAAAAAAGGATCTTTGGCTTATAAGGCTTATGGTAAAACAAAAATACAAGAACGGCATCGTCATCGGTATGAGTTCAACAATCAATATAAAGACCAGTTTGAAGCTGTAGGGATGAAATGTACGGGCATCAACCCCGACTCCGACTTGGTGGAAGTAGTGGAAGTACCCCATCTCCGGTGGTATCTGGGAACGCAGTTTCATCCGGAATACAACAGTACCGTCATTTCGCCGAACCCCCTGTTTATGAGTTTTATGAAGGCGGCTTCAAGTACGAGAGAAGAAATAAACAAGTAAGGATCATAAAAGAGTTAATTGCCGGTAGCGAAAGGCCGGCAGCTATATAAAAATGGATAAGAATACAATTATAGGATTGCTTCTGATAACTGCGATTATCATTGGCTTCTCGATTTATAACAGGCCTGATCAGGAACAGCTTGCAGAGCAGCGCCGCATGCGCGATTCGATTGCATTGGCAGAAGTGCAGCGTGCCGAACCGGAAACGCAACGGAATGTTGTTGTTGATACCGGTACGAGCGAATTGGAACAAGGAAGCAGCGTAACCGATTTTTTCAGCGCAGGTAAGGCATTGCAGGCGGCCAAGGATACGGCTGTTGTTGCGGAAATTCAACCTCACGACTCTTTGACCTCCGCTGTGCAGACTCCTGCATCCGAAGAAATTGTAGTGTTGGAGAACGAAAAAGTACGGCTGTTTCTGAGTACGCGCGGCGGTAACATCAAATCCGTACAACTGAAAGAGCTTCTTCGTTATACTGAGGATAGCCTCTATCTCTTCGAAGGTGATGAAGCGCGCTTTAACATGGATCTTTTTAACCGGAACAGCGTTCGTTTATCTACGGAAGAGGCCGTTTTTACCCCCATGCGCAGTGCTGACGGGAAATCGGTCATCATGCGCCTTCAAAGTTCTCCCGAACAATACATCGATTTTGTATATACGCTCCCTGCCGATGAATACATGATGGATTTCGATGTCCGTGTGGTTGGAATGAGAAACGGGCTTCATCCGGAGAGCCTTACGAATTTCAGGATGTACTGGGAGCAAAAAGTCCGGCAACAGGAAAAAGGGCGTGTTTTTGAGAATCGTTTTACCCGTATTCATTACAAATATGACAGGCAAGACGTGCAGAAAATGAGTGAATCGAGGAATGATCGGAAGGAACTTTCCGAGCCTTTGAAATGGTTCTCATTCAAAGATCAGTATTTTATGTCCGTGATTATCGGGAAGCAGCCCTTCAGTAATACCATACTTTCTTCGGAGGGGCTGGCGGATGATGATTATACAAAAGAATATAAAGCGGAAGTATGGGTTCCCGGTGTAGTAAGCCAGGACAGCGATCTCATCACCGCCGGATTCAATTACTATTTCGGCCCTGTCCATTACAATACCTTGAAAGCGTATGACAAGGGCGTGAGTGACAGCGCGGAAAAACTGCACCTTGAAGAGAATGTCTATCTTGGCTACAACTGGTTGAGCTGGGTGAACAAATGGTTTGTCATTCCTGTGTTCAACTTCTTCCTTTCCCTTAACTGGGGCATGGGACTTATTATTCTCATTCTAACCCTTATGGTGAAATTCATTACCCTGCCGCTTACCTATAAATCCTTCATGTCATCGGCCAAAATGCGGGTGCTTCGTCCGCAAATACAGGAGATTGAGAAGAAATACCCGGGTCAGGAACAGGACATGATGATGAAACGGCAGCAGGCCACCATGGAGTTGTATAACAAGGTGGGAGTGAGCCCCATGAGCGGATGTCTGCCGATGCTTATCCAGATGCCTGTGTTGCTGGCTTTGTTTTTCTTCTTCCCGTCGGCAATCGAATTACGCCAGCAAAGCTTTCTTTGGGCAGATGATCTGTCGACATACGATTCCATCATTTCATGGAGTGGAAATATTCCGCTCATCACCCGCTTTCTGGGTAACCATATCAGTTTGTTCTGTTTGCTGATGACGGCTGTAAACGTTATTTACACGAAGTATAATATGACCATGGCCGATACCGGCCAGCAGACATTGCCGGGGATGAAGCATATGCCGATATTCATGTCGGTTTTCATGTTTTTCTTCCTCAATTCTTATCCCGCAGGATTGAATTATTATTATTTCCTTTCCACGCTTATTACGATTGTGATTACGCTTGTTATGAAACAAGTCATTAATGAAGATAAGATATTGGCCCAACTGGAACAGAACAAGAAGAAACCGAAAAAGAAATCCGGTTTCATGGCTCGCCTGGCAGAAGCTCAGAAGTTACAGGAAAAACAGGCGCGGGAGCGTGCCAAAGATAACGCCAAACGCAATTATCGCAAATAAACGATTCGATTAGGATATAAAAAAGCCCGTGGGGAAGCGTTCCTTCTTTCGGGCTTTTTTGTTTTTATATCTTTTTATCCCGCTACCATAAAAAGATTTCGCTTTATGTACGACGCCAGGGGGGAGAAAAGCCACACGAAACGAAAAGAGAGACATTGCAGGAAAAGATGAACTTATTTTTTATTATTTGTTTAAAAGAGTAAATACGTAAAATATTTTTGTTATGAGCGAAGAAAAGAAAGTACTTGAGTACGATGAAGACGATTCCCTGAAATTTATTCAGGAGCATTTGCCGGAGGAGATGCAAGATGAGTTTTCCGACGATGAAATCAATTACATTGTAGATTTGATCTACGAGTTTTACGAAGAGAAGGGTTTTTTGGATGAAAATGATGACACGGAGATTGAAATCGATGAAGACGAACTGTTGGAATACATCTTTAAGAATGCCCGTAAAGACGCCATAAGAGAGTATTCCGATGAACAGATTGAAGCCATCGTTGCCGGTGAACTGGCTTATTGTGATACGTTGAATTTGTTCGATTAAGCAGACAAACCTCAATCCTTATTAAAATACATTAATCATTTATTCAAAATTAGAACTGACTATGAAACAATTCTCAAAATTATTGGCCATCGGTTTATTGGGTGGCGCATTGGTATTATCAAGTTGCGGCGCAAACAGAACCGTTAAAGGCGGTGGAATTGGCGCAGGTGCAGGCGCTGCAGTAGGCGCCGGTGTTGGTGCGATTGCCGGTGGCGGCAAAGGCGCAGCATGGGGTGCCGGCATAGGTGCTATATTAGGAGGTACTGCAGGAGCTATTATTGGTAACCGGATGGACAAGCAGGCCGCCGAATTGGAGCAGATTGAAGGCGCTCAAGTAGAAAAGGTAAACGAAGGACAAGCCATCAAAGTTACTTTCGAATCGGGTATTTTATTCGCTACGAATTCAAGTACATTGAACACCGCTTCCCGCGCATCGCTGGACAAATTTGCCACCTCTTTGCAGAATAACCCCGATACGGATGTGAAAATCTACGGACATACCGATAGTACCGGCAGTGATGCCATTAACAATCCGTTATCGCAGCGCCGTGCAGAATCGGTGTACAATTATTTGGTATCGAAAGGTGTTTCAGGCAGTCGTATGGTATCACAAGGTTTCGGTTCCGCCCAGCCTGTTGCCGACAACAGCACCGTTGCCGGAAGAACTGAGAACCGCCGTGTAGAAGTGTTTATTCTTCCCAACGCTAAAATGATTCAAGACGCTAAGGAACAAGCGCAATAATGGGAGCGTTTTCGTTGAAAAAAATTTAAAACGACTACCTTTAGTAAATTTTTTCGTTACATTGACGAATCAGTAAAAACAAAATCGCGTTGCCCATGGTGACGCGGTTTTTATATAAAAAAATGAGCGAAGGGCTATATATACCGAAAAAGGGTTCAAGAAAGGAAAGGTACGAATCTCTTTATCCTCAATTAAAAGCGTTGACAGAGGGCGAACCCGACTTGATTGCCAATATGGCAAATCTCACTTCAGCGCTGAAAGAGGCTTTCGGCTTTTTCTGGGTGGGGTTTTACTTCGTAAAAGAAGATCAATTGGTACTTGGCCCTTTCCAGGGGCCGGTTGCCTGTACACGAATCGCCTACGGAAAAGGCGTTTGCGGTACCTCATGGAAAGAGAAGCAGACTCTTATTGTCCCCGATGTGGAGCAGTTTCCCGGACATATCGCTTGCAGTTCCCTCTCTCGCTCCGAGATCGTGGTGCCGGTAATGAAGGGCAATGAGGTAGTTGCCGTTCTGGATATCGATAGCGATGAGTTAAACACCTTTGGTGAAGTGGATGCGGATTATTTAAAAAAATAGTTTCGTTGTTACTTTTCTGATCTCTTTTTTTGGGGATAACAAAAGTTAAGGTTATCTTTGTATCCCAGATTGCAGAAGTCGCTTTTCGGTTTATTACGGAAGTAGCTCAGTTGGTAGAGCACGACCTTGCCCTAAAAGGAAGGATGAGCCCCGACCTTGGCAAGGTACCGGTGAAGCGACGAGAAAGAGAATAGAACAATAGAAATTACGCGGAAGTAGCTCAGTTGGTAGAGCACGACCTTGCCCTAAAAGGAAGGATGAGCCCCGACCTTGGCAAGGTAATGGTGAAGCGACGAGAAAGAGAATAGAATAATTGAAATTACGCGGAAGTAGCTCAGTTGGTAGAGCACGACCTTGCCAAGGTCGGGGTCGCGGGTTCGAGTCCCGTCTTCCGCTCTGACTCTCGAAGACAGTAGAGGGAGAAATGAAGATAATACCTTCCAAATCAAATGTTTGGGAGGTATTTTTTTGATGTCTGTTTCATTTAAAAGACTCCAGAATGCCAATACTAAAAACAATACTTTAACCAATACGATGTCACACTAAACGACCGAATAGTTTTGGGGTATGAATAATTCAGGCTAAGAATTGACCTAGCAACCAATAATGTTAAATACATATAAAATTACAAAAATGTTTTGTACTATAACATAATTTGATATACATTCGCGCAATTATTATTGTGTGCTTTTTTTTATATAAATTTAGTCAACCGGTTTAGCAACCATATGAAAAAGGTATCCATGCAGGACATAGCAGACAGGTTAGGCGTTTCAAAAGGAACGGTTTCCCTTGTTTTAAGCGGTAAAGGAAAAGATGGTCGTATTAGCGAGGAAATGTGCCTGAAAGTCAAACGGACGGCTGAAGAGATGAATTACTACCCGAATGAAATAGCCCGCAGCCTCAGTACCGGAATGACCATGTCTATCGGGGTTATTGTGACTGATATTTCGAATGAATTTTTTGGAAATCTTACATTTCATATACAAGAACGCGCAAAGAAATATGGTTATACGGTGATTACCACAAATACAAATGAGTCTTTAGAAGAATTTGATGACGCTGTTACTATTTTATTGAACAAACAAATAGACGGTATCATATTTGTGCCTGTAGTCGGAGGAGAGAAGGTCGCCGAAAAAATCATAAAAAGACATCTTCCGGTAGTGCAGATTGACCGCTTTTTTCCGGACATGAAAGCCAGTTACATTATCGTGGATAATCACACAGCTTCCGTAAAAGCAATTGAACTATTAATCCAAAAAGGCTGCAGAAGAATCGCTGTCATTTGTTATGATATCGATTTGAATGCATTGACGGATAGACGCCAGGGGTATATCGATACGATGAGCCGTTATGGATTGTTAGAGCCTGCGCTGATAAAGAATATCAGATACGAAGACCAGGAAGAGCAGATAAGAGAAGCCATCATTGATCTGAAAAGTAATCCCGCCAAGGTTGACGCCATATTCTTCTGTTCCCGCAGGGTGTTCATTACCGGAATAAAGTATATGCACAGGGAAGGTATAAAAATACCTGAAGAGATGGAGGTAATATGTTTCGATAAAATCGATACTATTTCCATAGCTAATATTCCAATCGATTATATTGAGCAACCTATCCAAAAAATGGGAGAAAAAGCTGTCGATATCCTTATCGAGCAGATTAATGGGAATGATGGTATAAAACAATATGTATTCGATGCCGAGATCAAACATTCTATTTGAAATTTTATCAATCATGAAATGAATGTCAAGTTTTTTTACAAACAACAAGTTAACCGGTTTAGCATTTGTGCGGATGATGAATTTTTAACTGGATGATCTAAGCCGCAAATGAATCCAACCGTGAAGAGAAAAAAGAGGACACAAAAAGTCCGAAAAGCAATTATAAATCAATTTTTTTAATCTAAACAAATGAGAAAATGAAATGAAAAGAAAAAGTAAATTCACTATTTTATTGCTTGTTTTCCTTTTACCTCTATCGTTGTTTGCACAACAGGAGGAGGTGCAGGTAAGGGGGAATGTTACGGAAGCCGAGACGGGAGATGCTTTACCCGGCGTTACCATTGTAGTAGAAAATTCAGGCAGAGGTGTTATTACAGATGTAGACGGAACTTTTGAAATAAGAGTAACTCCTTCCGATAAATTGACCTTTTCTTTTATCGGAATGACATCCCAGACCGTTGAAGTGGGAAGCAAAAGGTATTTCGAGATTGCGATGAATCCCGTTACCCAGGAGCTGGAAGAGTTTACGGTGGTCGCTTTTGGTAAACAAAAGAAGGAAAGCGTAATAGGTTCTATTACAACAATTAATCCGTCTGAGCTGAAAGTTCCTTCAAGCAACCTGACTACTGCTCTTGCAGGAAGAATGGCCGGGGTAATTTCATATCAGCGAAGCGGTGAACCGGGACAAGATAATGCTGATTTT
>AGTN01345910.1_pt1 | contig 16016 bp, 16 predicted proteins | sample 314218 | NCBI WGS metagenome assembly AGTN01 (sample SAMN02954264, study PRJNA73603) | bioreactor metagenome | biome: terrestrial; feature: non-aerated bioreactor; material: poplar woody material; isolation source: poplar biomass | place: USA | collected 2006-12 | reverse complement strand
ATATTAAATCTTTCCGTCCGTCTTAAGCTATTTTTTTATCGATCAGCTTATTCAATTCGTCCGCCTCTTTCTTCGACCTTTTCGCTATTATGAAAACCGTTACTCCGTAGACTACCGCTATCAGCGCCGCCAGCAAATATATCGCCGCCGAGAAGCGGAAAATAACGACGCCGAAGAGTCGGCGCATTACGAAGACGGACGGGACGAGCGCGAGAAAGCCGAGAATAATTTTGACTATAATGTTTCCCCTTTTCATTCGGAAGAGGAGTACGGACAGCGAGGCGAACAGGGCCGTTATTAGAGCGGCTATTTCCACCCTCGGAAAGGCGTATTGAATGTTCAACCTCGCCTTTACGGCAATACAAATGATTATCAGGACAAGGTTTGCTATCGCCAAACATACCGCGTAGTTTTTTAGAAAATTCTTGACCGCCGATCCCGCGGAATATTTATTAACCGATAAATTTTTCACGCTCCGCCCCCTTCCTTGAGCCTTGCTTTGAGAGACTGAACGTAATTTCTCGATACCTCTATCCTTTCGCCGCTCGTTATAGTCGCCGACATCCTGCCGTTCAATTCGGATTTAAAGCTCTTTATTTTTTCGGTATTCAAAATTATATTTCTGTTGACCCTAAAGAATTTTGTTCCCGCGAGCCTTGCCTCGATTTCGTACAGGCGCGCCTGAATTTCAAATACGTCCTTGTCGGTGTAGCAGAACGCCTTGTCGTCGACGCTTTCGAAATAGAGGACGGAAGGCAGGGGAACAAGGTGCGAGGCGCCGTCTTTTTTCACGGAAACCGTTCTCTCCGCCATACGAAGGGCGTCGATTATCCCCTCGACGCTTCCGTCCCGCTTTTTGCACCTGATCAAGATTTCGGTTTCGGAAATATTTCCGTCTTCCGTGACCGTTATTCTCATTTACTCCGCGTGCTCTCCGCCCTCGGCTCCGATTTTACCGCTCACAAAGTCGATCAATTCGCCGGAAATCGTCAAAAGCGCGTCCACGCTCGCGACTCTCGCTTCCATAGCGGCCTGCACGCCGGTCAAAGCGCTCTCTATCAGGTCGATGTTCTGGAGGTTGAACTTCCCTTTCAAACCGTGAAGAGGGGGATAGACCTTGCCGACGGTGCCTTCCAGCTCTGTTTTTATAGCCTTGATTCGGTCTATTACGCCGGAAAGATAGGTCTTGTCCTCTTCCGTAAGCGCGACGCCCTTAGATTTCGCGTCCTTGATAAGGCCGTAAAGCTCGGCTACGTCGCTCCTCAGCCGGTGCTTGTCGGAAATGTAATCGGCGTACTTGTCTCTTATAGCTAAATAAACCGCGAGGGCGGCCGCCCGCCTGCCGGTCAGATTTTCGCCCGCCGCGACAGGCTCCAAACCGGAAGAGGCAAACAGCGGCTCGGATACGATTATATCGAAGCCGCTCGTGTTGCTGTCGGCAAGGTCGGCCTCGTCCGGATCGTCCAAACCGTCGGCGGCTTCTATCGCATCGTCCATCGCCTTCGTTAACTTTGTCCAGTAAGCCGCCCCTTTTCCGCAGGAGGCGAACAAGGCGGTCGTAGCGACGAGAAGGATTATCGATATAAAGATTAATAATTTTTTCATAATAACTCCTTTAGCTGTAAGCCGTCAGCTGCAAGCTGTAAGCTATTCTAATATGCATTATATCCGCCGGAGTTATAAAATCAATAGGTTTGCCGCCGAAATGCAAAAATTACGGGGCGAAATGCTTTAAGTATTCCAGCGCTTCCTTATACCCCGCGAAGCCTTTTCCCGTTATCATTTTTTTAGCGTACAAGGATACATAGCTTACCTTCCGAAATTCTTCCCGCGCGTTTATATCGGTAAGGTGGACTTCGACCGTAGGAACTTCGGCGGCCTTCAGAGCGTCCAAAATGGCGACGCTCGTATGAGTGTAGGCTCCGGCGTTTATGATGATCCCGTCGAACCTGCCGCGGGCCTTCTGGATTTTCGTCACTATCTCGCCCTCGTCGTTGGATTGAAAAACTTTGACGGAAACGGCGAGTTTTTTCGCCTCGCCCTTAATAAATTCGACAAGCGAACGGTAGCTTTCTTCCCCGTAAAGCTCTCTTTCGCGGAGCCCGAGCATATTCAGGTTGGGGCCGTTAATAATCAAAATTTTCATAGAACCTCTCTACGATAAAGTTTACCGTTTGCGATATATCCCCGTCGTTGTCCGCGGAGAAATCTGCGAATTTATTATATAACGGCAGCCGCTCCGCGTAAAGCCTGTCGAAGTCGCGTGAGTTCTTGAGAAGGGGGCGGCCCTCGTAATTCGCCTTGTCCCCGTCCCTTTTCAAAAAGACGATTATCCCGTTCTGTTTCATGGTCCGGTAGGCGTTCTCGCCCTTTATGGCCCCGCCGCCCGTGGCTATTACGAGGCCGCTCTCCTTACAGAATTTTTCAAGTAATTTACTTTCGAGGGCGCGGAAAGCGGGCTCTCCGTCTTCCTCGAATATCTCAGGTACAGGCTTTTTCGCCTCTTTGACTATCTCTTCGTCCAAATCGATAAATTTCTTTTTTAATCTTTTTGCAAGCTCGGCCCCGACCGTAGATTTTCCCGAGGACGGCATCCCTATCAGAACGACGTTCGCCGTGCCGGAAGCGACCGTTTTATAGACTCTCTTTATCTCTTCGTCTTTCGCGGGCTCCCCTAAAAACAGGTCCCTCGCGTATTTTGCCTGAGCTACGAGCATTTTTAAGCCCGGGCGGCACTTAATTCCCCGCTCCCTCGCGTCGAAAATAAGGTTTGTAGATATGGGATTATAGATCGCGTCGGCGACTCCTTCGAGGTTTTTAAAAGGGGAGAGGTCGACGAGCTTTGCCCCGTTTTCGGGGTACATCCCGACGGGAGTCGCGTTGACGATTATTTCCGCGTCGTAGTGCTTATAGAGATTCCCGTAATTATTTTCGCCCGTCCGCCCGACGACGGCTATTTCCCTCGCGCCTTCCCTTCTCGCGAGAGCGAGGGCGGTCGCCGAAGTGCCGCCCGTTCCTAAAATCAGCGTTTTTTTATTTTTTAATGAAATTCCGCCGTCCTCGAGCATATAGGCCATTCCCGGGACGTCCGTGTTATAGCCGTAATACCCGCCGTTTCTTTTTACGACGGTGTTGACCGCCCCCGCCTCGGCCGCCAAATCGTCGATCCCCGAGAGGAGCGGGATAATATCCTTTTTGTAGGGAATGGTCACGTTGAAGCCGTCGTACTCCCCGCGCGAAACAAAGCCCGCGAGCTCCTCTTTCTTTAGCTCGACCAGCTCGTAGGGATACCCGAACTCTCTATGGATCAGCGCGGAATAGCTGTGCGCAAGCTTCCCGCCTATTAAACAGAATTTATATGATTTCATTATAGCTTCCGAGAAACCTGAATTCCGACGACGCGCGGTCAAGCTCGCAAATCAAATTCAGAACGTCCTCCCTCTCGACGTCGGCCTCGAAATCGAAGTAGAACATAAACTCGAAATCGGTGTTGGGTAAGGGCCTCGATTCGAGTTTGGTCAGGTTGAGGCCCAGAGTGTTGAATTTTGAAAGTATCTTGTGCAGGCTTCCCGCCTCGTGGGGCAGGTTGGCCATAACGCTTATCTTGTTGGCCCCGCGGAAGATTTTCAGAGACTTTGAAATGCAGATGAAGCGCGTAAAATTATTTTCGGCGTTTTGTATATCCGAAGCCAGCGTCTTGAGGCCGTAATATTCCGCCGACTGTTTGGAGGAAACGGCGGCTATATCGTTTCTCGTGCTTTCGGCGACTAATCTGGCGGCGGCGGCCGTGTTCTCCGTCGCCGTTATCTTCACGTCGCCGAGCTTTTTCAGAAATTCCCCGCACTGCCCGAGGGCCTGCTCGTGCGAGACTATCTCTTTGATATCGGCGAGGGAAGCGCCGTTTTTTGCGAGCAGGCAGTGCCGCACCTTGAGCTTCACGCTCTTTACGATATAGAATTTGTATTTTTTCATCAGGTCGTAGACCTGATTGACCGAGCCTACGGAGCTGTTCTCGATAGGTAGCGCCCCAAACTGGCAGAGGCCGCTTTGGACGGCGTTGAAGACGCCCTCGAAGGTCTTGAAATAGGTAATGTCCGAGAGCTCGAAAATCTTCTCCGCCGCGATATGGGAGAAGGCGCCGGCCGCTCCCTGGCAGGCTACGGTCGCCCTTTCGGGAAAGACCTGCCTCTCCTTGACGGCGGCCTTTATAGCCTCGCCTATCGGCGAGCTTATGTTCGAGAATCTGCTCTGGTAGGCCTTGCTCGTGTCGAAAATGACGTTGAAGAGCTGTTTCGCGTATACGCCGAGTTCGGGCAAAATTTTGGCCGTTACGCGGTTTACGACTTCCTTTTCCCGCCCCGCGTCGAATATCGTGAGACCCTTGCTTGCCTTGACGAGGCCGATATTCTTGACGGTCTCCATTCTTTTTCCGTAGAGCTCGGCGATCTTATCGTCGATAGCGTCGATTTCCTTTCTCAATTCTTCGAGAGTCATATGTTCTCCTCATTTTTCAAGTAAATAATCCAAAATAGTTATCGCGAGCGCCGATTCGACGGCGGGAACGGCCCTCGGAACGACGCAGGAATCGTGCCGGCCTTTTATTTCGATCGTCGTATTTTCTCTTTTCAGAAGGTCGACGGTCTCTTGAATTTTTCCGATCGAGGGAGTGGGCTTTATCGCCGCGCGGAAAATTATCGGCATTCCCGTGGCCAGTCCACCGACGATTCCGCCGTTAAAATTCGTGTATGTTTTAACGGTTTTTTCTTGAAAAAAATACCGGTCGTTCGCGGCGCTTCCCCGCATTTTCGAGATTTGAAAGCCTATCCCGAACTCCGCTCCCTTTACGGCGGGAATAGAGAAGAGGAGAGCGGATAATTTTGACTCGATAGAGCCGCGGAGCGGCTCTCCGAGGCCCGCCGGAACGCCGAGCGCCACGCATTCGACAACTCCGCCGACCGAGTCCAGCTCGGCTCGCGCGTTGTCGATAGCTTCGATCATTTTCACATAGTCGGAGCCGTTTAAAACGGGAAAATCTTTACTTTTCAAGCCTTCGAGCTCGTCGGTATCCGGCTCTCTGTCGTAAAAGCTTACTCCCTTTATTCCCTCTATTTCCGTTATATAGGCGGAGATCGTTATCCCTCGCCGCTTCAGTATTTGCTCGGCTAATCCGCCGGCAATTACGAGAGGGGCCGTCATCCTTCCCGAGAATATCCCGCCTCCCGCCATATCGAGCTTTCCCCCGTATTTGACGAAGGCCGGATAGTCGGCGTGGGAGGGGCGGGGCGTGTATTTAATCGCGTCGTAGTCGGAGGAACGCGCGGTCGTATTTAAAATTTCCGCCTCGATAGTTCCTCCGTCGGTCATCCCGTCTATAATTCCCGAATTAACGATTATTTTATCGGGCTCGCCGCGAGCGGTAGACCAGACCGCGGCGCGGCTCTTTCTCCGGTCGGCGAAGGCCTGAAGAGCCTCGATATCTATTTTTTCTCCGGCGGGGACGCCCGAGAGGCGCATCCCGACTTTTTCGCCGTGCGAGGAGCCGTAGATTTCAAGATTTAAGCTTTCCTCTTTGATGAATTCGACTTTTCCGCCGAGTTTTTTAAAATCCTCGAAAAAAGCCGGATAGCTTTTGTTTACCGCCTCCGCGCCGTTAATTACGGTAAGGCCCGCGGCGCTTGCCGCGATAACCGCCGCGGCCATAACGATCCGGTGGTCATGGTAGCATTCGGGAGCGCATCCCTTCGGCTTTCCGCCCCGAACGGTAAGGATATCTTTATCAACATCCGCCGATATCGCGAACGATTCGGCAAGCTTGATAAGCGCCGTGAGACGGTCGCTTTCTTTGTCCTTCAGCCGGCTTACTCCGGATATTTCGGTTTTATTTAAATCTATGCAAGCGGCCGCGGCGGCGAGCGCGGGCACGATATCGGGATGACCGTCGGCGGCATCCCGGATACCTTCGAGCCTCGATTTTTTTATCTTTAATAATCCGTCTTTATAGGCGATCTTCGCGCCGCTTCTCTTCAAAATATCGGCGATCTCTCTGTCCCCCTGTATCGAATCCCTTTTCAGGCCGGCGATTTCGATATCGCCGTCGATAGCGCCCGCCGCGATGAAAAACGCCGCGCCCGACCAGTCGCCCTCGATAGCTGCCTTGCCGGGAGACCTGAGTTTCGCGCCCTTTACGACGTATCCGGTTTCGGTTTTTTTGATCTTCGCCCCGAAGGATTTCAACACGTCTGCGGTAATATCGACATAATTCCGGCTGGCGAGCTTTCCGGTAATTTCTATCTCGCTTTCCCCTTCGGGAAGCGTCAGGGCGTACAAAAGGCCGGTCACGTATTGCGAGCTCCCGCCGCCGTTAATCACATATTTTCCCGAGGAAAGCTTTCCTACGACCTTATAAGGGTATGATTCCGTGACCGTCCGCGAATGCGAATTGAGGACCGAGACGAGATTTTTCATCGGCCTCTCGGGGAGCCGCCCCTTTCCGGCGAATGTCGACGAGGAGCCGAGAGCGGCGGCGACGGGAAGTAAAAACCGGAGAGTGGAGCCGCTTTCGTTACAGTCGAGCTCGGCCGATTTGACTTCCTTTATAGGGATAACTTCGTAGCCTTCCGCGCTCTCGTTTATCTCCGTTCCGAGGGTCCTCAGGCAAGAGATAGTAGCCTTTATGTCGTCCGCGTCCGTTTTTCCCTCGATAAATGTCGGGCCGTCGGCAAGCGCCGCCGCGATAAGCAGGCGGTGAGCGTAGGATTTGGACGGCGGGGCCGTGATCGTCCCCTTCAGGAAGGAAGGCTCTATGATAGCTCTCATTCGAGATACTCCTTTAATTCTTCGAGCGGCATAGTCCGGAAGCGGCAGTCGCCTATGCCGGCGATCTCTACGACGGTTATTTTTCCGCCCGCCGCCTTTTTGTCGTTTATCGCGGCTTCGGCTATTTCCGAGGCGGAATACGGGGCCGAAACGGGAAGGCCGTAGCTTTTCAAGGCCGAAATGATTTTATCGTAAGTTCTTTCCTTCAAACCGTATTTTAACGAGGCCTTCGCGATTATAGAAATTCCCGCCGAGACCGCCGAGCCGTGGGGGGATTTTATAATTTGAGAGCTTTTCGATCGCGTGCGCCGGAGTGTGCCCCAAATTCAAAAGGCGGCGAAGCCCCGTCTCCGTCTCGTCGGCCTCGACTATTTTTCGCTTGTAATCGATACAGAGGGATATGAAAGTTTCTTCGAGCGGATTTTCGCCCTTTTCAATCAGATCCCAGAGCTCTCCGCCCGCGAGAACCGCCGTTTTTATCGCTTCGCCGAGGCCGCCCGTTATCTCCTCTTCTGGAAGGCTCTTCAGGAGAGAGACGTCGGCGAGGACGAGAGCCGGCTGTTTGAAAGCCCCGAGCAGATTTTTGCCCTGAGGAAGGTCTACGCCGGTCTTTCCGCCGACCGAGGAGTCGACCATAGAGAGAAGAGTAGTCGGGACCTGAATATATTTTATCCCTCTCAAATACGTCGCCGCGGCGAAGCCCGAGACGTCGCCTACGACTCCGCCGCCGAGCGCGATCAAGCAGTCTTGCCGCGTAAAATTGTTTTCCGCGAGGAAATTTATAATTTCAAGATAGGTCTTCGGAGTTTTAGACTCCTCGCCCGCCGGAAAGACGAACGGGGCGCAGTCGATCCCGGCCTCTATCAACGATTTTTTCGACTCGGCAAGATATAAAGGGGCGACGTTCGAGTCGGTTATGACCGCCGCCTTTCCCGCGGAAAGCTTTTTGAGCCTTTGGCCGAGCTCAATTAAAATTCCGCTTCCGATAATCGCCTCGTAGCTTGCCGAGGGCGTGGCGACCGTTATCGTTTTCATACGTTTTTCTTCCATTCGCGGGTCGCTTTTTCTATGATTTCCTTTCGGGCGTTGCCTTCCTCGAGCAAATTTTCATTCTCTCCTCGTCTCCCGAAACGAGAGCGTCGCGGTAATCTTTAAGGTTTTTTATCATTATATCTATTTCCGGCACAAGGTTGTCGCGGTTGTCTATCATCAGCTCCGACCACATTACGGGATTGAGCCTTGCGACGCGCGTCAGATCCTTGAAGCTTCCCGCGGAGAAGCCGTCGTGGTTTGCCGCCGCCGGGCTCTTCATATAGGACGAGGAGACGACGTGGCAGAGCTGGGAGGTGTAGGCTATCATTTTATCGTGCTCGTTTTCGTCGGTGATAAGGACCGCCCGGAAGCCGAGGTCGAGATATAATTTTTTACGAGAGCCGTCTCCCTTATGTCCGCCTTGACCGGCACGAGAAGCGCCGACGCGCCCTCGAAGAGCGAAGGAAGCGAGTGGCTTATCCCCGAATACTCCCTTCCCGCCATAGGATGGGTGGAGATATACGAGAGGTCGGGCCTGATTTTTTGCGCCTCTCTCATCGCTCCGACGATCCCCCTTTTGTTTCCGCAAATATCGGAGACGATCGCGCCCGATTTCAGCTTCGGGACGGCCTCCGAAACGATTTTTGCCGCGGCGCGGGGATTTACCGCTACGAAAAGAAGGTCGAGCTCTTTAAATTTATCTTCGGTCAGTTTTTCGTGGAAGGCGTTCAATAGCGCGGCCTTCATCATTGCGTCCTCGGACGAATCGATTCCGAAAACCTTGTGCGGCGTCTTATTTATTATCGCCCGAGCGAGGCTTCCGCCTATCAGCCCGAGGCCGATTATACCTATGTTCATTTAATTCCTCTTTTTCCCGACGAGCGGCAGCAGCACGTCGATTTTTTTGACGAGCTCGTCGAATTGTTCCGGCCGGATGCTCTGCGCGCCGTCGGAGAGGGCGTGCGGCGGGTCGTTGTGCACTTCGATTATAAGGCCGTCCGTCCCCGCGCCTACGGCGGCCAGAGATAGGGGCGGAACCAGCCTCGCGAGGCCGGATGCGTGAGAGGGGTCGACGATCAGCGGAAGGTGAGTCAGCTCCTTCATAAGGGGTACGGCGGAGAGGTCGAGCGTGTTGCGGGTATACGGCTCGAACGTCCTTATGCCGCGCTCGCAGAGGATAACTCTCTCGTTGCCCTCGGCCATAATGTATTCGGCGGACATCAGCCATTCTTCGATGGTGTTGGCGAGCCCGCGCTTCAAAAGTATCGGCTTGTCGATTTTCCCGAGCTCCTTCAGAAGCTCGAAGTTCTGCATATTCCTCGCGCCGACCTGCACGATATCTACGTCGCCGAAGAGCGGGAGGTGATTTACGCCCATAATTTCCGTCACGATCGCGAGGCCGGTCTCCTCCTTTGCTTTCTTTAGAAGGAGAAGGCCGCTTTCGCGAAGCCCCTGGAAGGCGTAGGGCGAGGTGCGGGGCTTGAACGCGCCGCCGCGCAGGAAATGCGCGCCCGAAGCCTTGACCGCCTCGGCTATCCCGACGATCTGTTTTTCGCTCTCGACCGAGCACGGCCCCGCGATCAGCGTGAAATTATTTCCGCCTATCTTATTGCCGTTTATTTCGATTATCGTGTCGGCGGGATGAAATTTTCTGTTTGCCTTTTTGTACGGCTCCTGAATTCTCTTGACGCTCTCGACTATGTCGAGGGAGCGCAGTAAATCCACGTCGACGATCGAGGTGTCTCCGACGAGGCCTAAGATCGTCGTGTTCTCCCCCGCCGACAAATGGATTTTGAGTCCGAGGCTCTTGATCCAGTTTATCAGGTTATCGAGCTGCTTCTTCTCGTAGTTTTGCTTGATGATCAGTATCATATATCCTCCGAATATAAAAATACCGCCCTCGACAGGCGGTATACTGTACGCTTTATATAATGTCACTTTACCGCATATTCAAATAGAGCTTTGGTAAAAGCCCTTAAAGTAATATGCGCTAAAGGAGAATTTTGAAGACATAATTCCTCTTAAGAGCATTATATTCCCGCGTTTATCGGTTTGTCAAGGACTATTTTAAAAGTTGAAGTGAAAAGGTAAAAGTAAGGATTTAAATTATAATCCGTAAAATTTACGGCCGTATTTCTTCCGGAAGGCTTCGATACTGTCGGATATCGCATAAAAAATCTTCTATTCTCATTATCTTTATACCTTCGATAGTTCCTTCCGGAATCTCGCCCATAGTCAAAAGATATTTTGGGAAATTATCTTCTATCTTCAATAAATTCCCGTACTCGCGTGAAAGATTCAAGAGATTCAATTCTTTCGCTACCTGAACATAGATTTTTTCGCCGCCCTTTATCGCTACGAAGTCTATTTCAAATTCGCCTATTTTCCCTACGTAGGCCTCGTATCCGCGCCTTCTTAACTCTAAATAGACTATATTCTCAAGCATAGCCGCGACGGAAGAGGCGTTAAAGCCGAGAACGGCGTATCTGAGGGAAGGATCGGCCGCGTAGTATTTCTCCTGCGTTTTCATAATTTCCTTGCCCCTCAGATCATATCGCGGCGCGCGGTAGATTATGAAAGCTCTTTCGAGAAGGTCGATATAATTATAAACAGTCTCCGCGTCTCCGCCCGAACGCCGTTGGCTCTTCAGATAATCGGCCACGGATTTGGAGGAAAAAGTTTTGCCTATATTTTCAAAGATAAATTTTACAATCCTTTGCAGGAGCTCTACGTTCCTTATTCCGTTTCGCTCCACTATATCCTTTAGGATTATAGAATTATAGACGTCCCTTACGATGGTATAGGCGGCGGAGTCGACGTAATTCCCCGTCGCCACCGCAGGAAAACCGCCCGTCTTCAAATAGTTTAGAAATTCCGATCTATCAGCCTCGCGCAAATTTTTGAAATCGAGATATTCCGAGAAAGAAAGGGTGTAAACGTTTATAGAAACGTATCTTCCGGTCAAATAAGTCGAGATTTCCGAAGACAGCATTCGCGAATTAGAGCCGGTAACGTATAAATCTACGTCGAAATCTATCATTAACGAATTGACCGCCCTTTCCCATTCCCATACTTCCTGCACTTCGTCGATAAAAATGTAAGTTTTATCAGGCCCGTTTATTTTTTCCGCTACTGCTCCGTAAAGCGATCTGTAATCCTTGATTTTTTCATATTTCAAAGAATCGAAATTAAAAAAACTATGTTTTTTTCGGAAACGCCTCTCGCCTTGAGAGACTCCTGAAGCATCAAAAGTATCGTCGATTTTCCCGAACGCCTTATTCCGGAAAGAATTTTAACAAACGGTTTGTCTATAAAATCGTTTAGTTTTTCAAGATAGCTTTCTCTTATTATCATATATTTCATAATAAAGCCGATATAAATTATTGTCAAGAGTTTTTAGGAACATAACCCGAAGAAATCAAAATATTTTTGAGTTTTTAGGACTATAATACTAAAAAGACAAAATTATACAAAGTTTTTCGATTTTGGAGCGGAAAAGTATTGGAATTCAGGAAGTTTTTTGGTATCTTTGCCGATCTTCAAACGTCCGCGGCCTTTGCCCTTTACCCTTGAGAAAGCCGTTTAAAAACGCTTGCAATGGAAAATTATAATAACTATAATTATTTTGGCAGTCGTTATATTCGATTGCTAATAATTTTTTGAAGGTGAAAAGATGAAAAAGTTCAAGGCGGAGTCGCAAAGAGTTCTCGACCTGATGGTCAATTCGATTTATACGCACAAGGAGATTTTTATCAGGGAGCTTCTTTCCAACGCGTCCGACGCGATCGACAAGCTTTACTATAAGAGCCTGACGGAAAACCTCGGAATCCCCAAAGAGGAATTATTCGTTAAGATAGAGGCCGACAAGGAAAACGGGATTTTGAAAATTACCGACAACGGGATAGGGATGACCGCCGCCGAGCTCGACGAAAATCTGGGGATCATCGCGAAGAGCGGCTCGCTCGAATTCAAGAAGGAAGCGAAGGAAAAGGATATCGACATAATCGGGCAGTTCGGCGTCGGATTTTATTCGGCGTTTATGGTCGCCGACAAGGTCGAGGTGCTTTCAAAGGCCTACGGCTCGGAAGAGGCAAATCTGTGGTCTTCCTCGGGGGCCGAAGGCTACATTATCGAAAAATCCGAAAGGGCGGATAGGGGAACCGACGTCATTATTAGAATAAAGGCCGATACGGACGACGAGAAATACTCCGAATTTTTATCGGAGTACAGGATCAAAGAGCTCGTCAAAAAATATTCCGACTATATCAGGTATCCTATCAAAATGGATTTCGTCCGGGAAAAAGAGGACGAGGCCGACAAAAAAAGAAGGTCAAGGTGACCGAGACCGAGACTTTGAATTCGATGATCCCTCTATGGAAAAAGAGGAAAACGGATATTACCGAGGACGAATACAACAATTACTACAAAGAGACGTTTTTCGACTACGAAAATCCCCTGAAAGTCATTCACGTGTCGGCCGAAGGCGCGGTAAGCTACAACGCCGTGCTCTATATCCCGTCGAGAGCTCCCTATAATTATTATTCCAAAACCTACGAAAAGGGTCTCAAGCTGTATAACGACGGCGTAATGATAACCGAGCGCTCGCCCGAGCTTTTGCCGGATTATTTCAGCTTTGTAAAAGGCGTCGTCGACAGCGACCTGACGCTCAACATCTCGCGGGAGACCGTTCAGCACGACAGGCAATTAAAAAAGATAGCCCAGAGCCTCGAAAAGAAAATTAAGGCCGAGCTTGAAAATATGCTCTCGTCCGAAAGAGAAAAATACGAAAAATTCTTTCAGGAGTTCGGCCTGCAGCTCAAATACGGCGTCTACGAGGGCTTCGGAATGAACAAGGACGCCCTTCAGGATCTGCTTCTTTACCGTTCCGTCAATAAAGACAAAATGATAACCTTGAAGGAATATTCGGCGGAAATCAAGGAAGGGCAAAAATTTATTTTTTACGCCCCGGGAAAGTCGGCGGAGTCGGTCAAGGCCCTGCCGCAAGCCGAAAAGGTGCTCGACGGGGGATTCGATATTCTCGTCTTCTCCGACGACATAGACGAATTCGCCGTAAAGTTTTTGGGCGAATACGACAAGCGCGAATTCCGCTCGATATCCGCGGGAGACTCGGGACTGGAAGAGCGCGCGAAAACCGAAGAGGGGGAAACAGACAAGGAAATTCTGAATTTCATCAAAGACTCGCTCGGAAAATCGGTCGCCTCGGTGCGCTTCTCTGACAGGCTCAAAACTCATCCCGTCTGTCTGACCTCCGAGGGCGAGCTCTCTATCGAAATGGAAAAGGTCTTCGGCCACATCCCGAATTCAAAAAACCTGACCGCCGAAAAAATTCTCGAGATCAACCGCGGCCACGCCGTCTACGACAAGCTCGCCGATTTGTTTTCGACGGATAAGGAAAAATTGAAAAAATACGCGACCGTGCTTTTGAATCAGGCGCGGCTCATCGAAGGCTTGAACGTGGAAAATCCGTCGGAGTACGCCGATTTGGTGATAGGATTGTTGAGTTAAGGATAATATTAAGGGGAAAAGATGATCGAATTACATAGTATTACAAAAATATATAAGCCGAAAAAAGGGCCCGTCGTCGAAGCGCTCAAAGGAGTTGATCTTGCGTTTGAAGATAAGGGTCTTGTATTTATTCTCGGCAAATCCGGTTCGGGAAAGACGACACTATTAAATGTTATCGGCGGACTCGACAAATATGATTCGGGCGAAGCGGTTGTCGACGGGAAATCTTCAAAAGCGTTTAAAGACGCTGATTTTGACCTATATAGAAGAAATTATATAGGCTTTATTTTTCAGGACGGCCCTTCGACGGAAAGGCGATAGAAGAGACGCTCGTCAACGTAGGGTTGGAAGGCTACGGAAAAAGAAAGCCAAAAGAACTATCCGGCGGACAGAAACAAAGAGTGGCGATAGCGAGGGCGCTCATAAAAAATCCGCGCCTTATTCTCGCCGACGAACCGACGGGAAATCTCGATTCCTCGACGTCTAAACTCATTTTTGAGCTTTTGAAATCTCTTTCAAGAAATAATTTGATAATAGTCGTAAGCCACGACGAGGAAGCGATACGCCTACGGAGACCGCGTAATAAAAATTGCCGACGGAGTTATTATCGGCGACGGAAAAAAGGATAAAAATGAAAAGACCTAATATCTCTTTTAAGAGCGCTTTGACGCTCGGAATAAACGGGATCGGAAAGAGGCCGGCGAGGTTTACGATAGCCGTTATTCTGCTCGCGTTTACGCTTTCAATCGTCGCGGCCGCTTATTCGGCGGCGGAAACAAATATGGAAAAAACGTCGCTCGACACATATGAAAGAAACGGAGAAAATATCGTAAATTACTCCTTATATTTAAATCGCCGCCTCGCGGAAACGCCTTTAATGGGAGAGGACGCGGTAAAAATCATCGAAGACGCAAATCCCGATTTTGCTTTTGATAAAATTTATTCCGTAGGCTCTATGGCGGTATCTGAATTCTATGATCAATCCGATTTAGAAAATTATTTTGATACATATTCTTCCGGCTATACCGATTTAACCGATCTCGAAAAATACGGTATGAAAATATATTCCGGCAGGCTTCCCGAAAAAGAAGGAGAAATAGCGTTGCCGTATTATTTGTGCGAAACTTTTATCAGATGCGGATATAGAACGGAAACGCAAACGCGCATTGATATAACAAAACCGGAAGATCTATTAGGGCTGACGATCACGCCTTGGTATGAGCACGAAATAGTTAAAAAAAGTTATACGATTGTCGGAGCGGTGGATACCGGCCTCGATTACGCGACCTATGATATTCTAAAAAAGAAGGGTTATGAATTGGACGACGAAGAAGCGAATAAAGCTAACGCTTTGGACAACCGATTATATTATAAGACGAAATTATCTTTCCACACCGCTTATTTTATTTCCCCGGCGGATTCAGATTTCTTACTTAATAACGATTATATTTTCGCGGGATATTTTAATCAGGGATATTATTTTTCTTATTTCTATTACGGCTTCGCTTATAAAGCTTCGGAAATCGAGGATAAAGGATATACGTTACGGTGGAAAAACGGAACATTTTCGCTCGCAAGCGACGAGATTTTAATAAGCTCAAGCGATTTGCGCGATTATATCAAATTGAGAGATAATCCTATATCTACGCCTTTTGAAGATTTGACGGACGAAGAAATGGACGCGAAGCTTGAAGAAGGCGTTTATATAAACGTAAATCTTTCGGGAGATTATGTCGCCGAAGCGAATTTTAATATTTCGGGCGAGGTGAGCGCGTACCGAGTCGCCGGATATTGGGACGCCGAATCCGCGTCGGTGCATCTGATCGCGTTTGCCGACGATAAAATTGACGCTTTGAAAGCGCCGCCGGTAAATACCGTCGTTTCTATGACTACTACGCTCTTGGGGAACGAGAAAGCCGATTTGAGGCTTTTAGGCTTCAACGGCACGCCCTATAAAGACGGATATTTCTTCAGGCTAAATTCGATCCTTACCGACGAGCTCGAATCCGCGGTTATTTTCGCCGCGAATTTCGCGAGGATAGGGACTTACGTCGCCCTCGCCTTCGCCGCCTTTTCCTTCCTGATGATGTATAACTTCATATCTTCGAGCATATCCGCCCGAGTGCAGGAAATAGGCGTTTTGCGGGCTATGGGAGCGGGAAAAGGGATGATAGCGGCTATTTTTTCCGCCGAAAGCCTGATAACGTCGCTGATAGCCTCGGCCGTTTCGGTCGGCGGGGCGTTCGGACTTTGCGCCGCCTTGAACGCCCTTGTCAAGCCGTTCTCTTACGATTTCACTTTCTTTTTTATGACGTACCGCCAGATTCTCGTCGAATTCGCCCTCGGAATTTTGATAGGCGGCGCCGGCGCGCTGATTCCGATTCTCACCGCCACGCTCGGTAAAAAACCGGCGGAGATTTTAAGGAAATAGATAAATACCTTTCCCGTTTCATTCGAGTTAAAATGCTCCCGAATTGCTTATTCATTATGATATAATGAAAAAAACATCTTCGGGAGCGTTTTTATATGAATAAGGTCGCGATCGTAACCGGCGCTTCGTCGGGGATAGGGCTCGAAACGGCGAGGGAGCTGGGAAAAGCCGGATACAGGGTCTACGGCTTCAACAGAAAACCGATAGAGGC
>AGTN01143815.1_pt1 | contig 16040 bp, 9 predicted proteins | sample 314218 | NCBI WGS metagenome assembly AGTN01 (sample SAMN02954264, study PRJNA73603) | bioreactor metagenome | biome: terrestrial; feature: non-aerated bioreactor; material: poplar woody material; isolation source: poplar biomass | place: USA | collected 2006-12 | reverse complement strand
TTTTTGCAATATCCGTAAGAAACTATACCTTTGGTGAATTTTTCAGGAGAACTATACGGTAAAAAGGTAAAAACAACGAGTTGTATACAAATAGAGAGGACGTTTTTTATCAACCTATATCATCTACTCTTTTTATTGATTTTTCGGAAAAGATCGAAGAAAAGGACTAATTTATTTTTTCGCATCTTTTCGATGACCATCGTTGCAGAATGGAAGTGGCTTAAAAATAAAAAGAGGAGTCCTATTTATGCAATCGTTTGCATTCATACACAGAGGAAAGAGGATTAGAACTCAAAATATTGTTTATATCGATAAAATAAGGAAATCCTCCGGCTCTGTGCGGTATATTTTCAGAATAACAATAATTCGGGATTTTTACTTACGAATAGAAAGTAGGGAAAGTATTTTTTTATTAATTGTATATTATTTGAATCTTTTTTAATTTAAAACAAAACAAGAATGAGCAAAAAAAACTTTTTTTTAATGGCTGCATGTATCATTAGCGGCCTGGTTTGTGTGAACAGTGTGAAGGCGGAAGGTGGTCCGACTAACACGGATAATGTAACGGTGAATATCAAGTTCAGTCCGATACAGTCAATAGTGGTAACCTCCGCTCAAAAGAATGTGGATATTTTATATGCGTCGACAGATCATTATAACAATGGAGTCTCTGTAACAAAGGACGATCATTTAACCGTTTTCAGTACCGGTGGTTTTCAGGTCTCTGTAGGGACAACAACAGCCAATTTCACACGAGCAGGAGCAGGAGGAGGAGATATTCCTGTAGCGGATGTTACGGTAAAAGCCGCAAACGGGTCAACAACAAATCCGGAACCCACCTTTGCCGACGTAGCCTTATCGACAACACCTGCCGCTTTGATAACAACAACCAAAGGAGGAAGGGATCTTAAATATAGCGTCACCTATGACAACACAGAAGGAGGATCGGATAAGTATATTGACAAATATATCTCTTCGGACGGCACGGAATCAGTATACACGGCAACGGTAACCTATACCATTGCAGCACAGTAAAAAGATTCATTAAAAGAATAAAGCAAGGGGAGGTACGTATGAATAAAAAGTTCCTCCCCCTTGCTATTTAAAACGGATATACAGATCATATGTTTTAAACTTTCAACAATGAGAAGTACGAGTGCTGTCAGCTTTTTGTTGTTTACCGGATTCTTTTTGTCGCTGTCCCAGATGCTGCTTTCACAGGTAGGGATTTCTGTTTCCCCTCCCAGAGTATATTACAATTTAAATCCGGGCGAGACGGGATCGCAAAAGATATTGATCAGCAATGTCAGCAAAGAGCATCCGCTGAATCTCTCCCTTACGTTTGGCGACTGGAAATACGATGATCGAGGCAACAACCTGATGCTTCCGCCCGATTCATTGGACAGTTCCTGCGCGGGTTGGTTGAGCGTGCCCGAGGGTACCTATGTAACATTGGAACCGGGAGAGAAGCGGGAGATCAACCTTACCATGACTGTGCCCCTGCAACCCAAAGATAACGCGAACGTACAGGCTGCCATGCTCTACGTGACGCAGATGAATTCTGTGGACGGCGTAGATGCGCAAGGAGCGGCCATCAGGATAAATGTTCGCCAGGGAGTAAAAATATACCGGAAGGGGAGCATACCGGAAATGAAAAAGATAGAAATAGAGAACCTGACCTTCGATAAAGAGAATAATTCTTTGGTGTTGGTTTTCAAAAACACCGGCAATATCTGGATCAACGGACACGTAAGTACCAATTTGTTCAACCAAACCAACGGAAAGGAATCAACCATCGAGGCAATTGATTTTTATACCATGCCCGGTGATCACCGGATTATGGATATTCCTTTTGGGAAAATGCCGGAAAAGGGGAATTATATTGCCACCGTGATGCTCGATTACGGTGATGACTCTACCATAGAAGCCGCCGAACTGGAATTCATCTATGAATAAGCAATGGGTATGCATAGGGGCGCTCTTTCTATTATTGTGCATGCCTGTGTACAGTCAGATAAATATTGGCTGGGGCGGTGGCAGCGATTATTTGGCCGTACAGTCATATTCGGGCGCCGTATCGCAATCGGATATAGCCAAACTAATGTTCAGCGGTAACGGGAATATTAATTTCGAAAACTGGAAATTATCCGCCCGGATAGTGAACTATCCCGTTGCCAATGGGGGGAATATATTTCCGGCGGAGAAGATCAGTTTCTCTCCTACCGGAACATCGGGCGACTTAGAACCGGGTCCGGTGCCGGGAATCGGCCAAATAGGTATGCCTCTGACGGTTCCTTTTCAAAACGGCCCGGGTGAGGTCTATCTGGTTCCCCGTTCCAACGCGCCCATTTTAAATAACAGCCCGGTGCAGAACGACTATTTTTATATTACAATGGGTTTCAATCTGACGGTTGCCCCCGGTAGCTATTTAGATGCACTACAACCCTGGAAAGAATATCCATTCCTGATAGAATATACATTGTATGATCAACATCATACGATAGTGGCACAGCTGCAGCATATGTTTAAAGTTCAGGTGGCCAACCTTGGCCCCCCTCCGCAGGAAGAAAATAAATATTCCATCACTATTTCAACGGAAGCCTCTAACGGATTATTGGAATTTAGCACCATAGCGGATTATGTCAATGGGAAAAGCGTTACCTATGCCGGCGGACTGTCCGTTTCCGCCACCACCGCTTACCAGGTTACGGTACGATCCATACCCGCTAGTTTCTCCTCTGCTTCCGGCAACATATTGCCGCTGGATATTGTCCGGCTTCAATTATCTGGCGGTTCCGGTACCACGGCTCCCGTGACGCTTTCCACGGCCGTGAAAACAATACTGCAGGGTCCTTCTACCGGTGGTGCATCCGTAAACTTCGATATAATCTATTCTACTGAGACTAACGATTCCCGTATATTCAATGTTCCGTCCGAACACTATAGTACGTCGCTTATGTACGAAATCACTCCCCAATAGGAAATGTTTTGTAACAGGAAAACGATTTGTTCAATAATAGTATGGCAGATCTGCTTTTTCAACTTCAACGGCATAAAGGCTCAATCTGTTACACAGGTACCTGTGGATTTGGAAATACGGGAACATTCCGTCAACGACCAGATTACCAGTTATATTGTAAAAATCACCAATTCATCGGAGGAGGTGTTTAACGGGTTTCTCCAGCTCGATGCGCCTCCTGAGTTACGCTCCCTTTCGCAAAGCGAACGAGCGGTTTTCGTCGCTCCGGCCGACAGCAGTTTTGTAGCCTATAAGCTGCTAGCAGGCCGGGATATAGGTGCCGGAAGAAAAACCATCCGGTACAGCTTGTTCAATGAGAAGAAGGAAAAGGTACTGAGCCGCGAAACCTATATCGATATTGAAGAACGGGAGCAAATATACCTGTTGGCCGAAAATACGCCGGTAATGGTTATCCATCCGGAGGATTCGGTGCGCATACAGGTAACGGTAAACAACAGTGGCAACACACATGAAGAGGTGACCCTGGTGTTTAATGTACCCAATCTTCGCGGAGCGCCGGCCTTTACCGAACTGAAAGAAACGGTAGCGCCCATGGAGCAGAGAGAGTTCACTCACAGTTTTATCCCCAGCGGCAACCTGCTCTCGTCGGGGCAGTTCTCAGTGCATATCACCGCCATGAAGGGGAGGGAGAAAACGCTCTTCGGGAACAGGACCGTTACCGTGCAGAATGTTTCCACTGACAGAAGTTACAGGGATATCAATCCGGTCCGCTCCTCTTTTCCGGAGCAGGGATCGGTCGACAACTCCATAACGCTCAGTTACCGGCAATACAATTCTTCATCTAGTATGTTGCAATTGCAGGGAGGGGGCTACATGAACCTGCCGGCAGGCTATCTTTACCTGAAAGGAAATGTATACAAATACAACTCCCTGCATACGCCCATGGTGACCAATACTTCGTTGATGTACAAACTATATGAAAACGAATTTACCATAGGAAACTTGAGCGAGCAGACGGAATTACCGCTATTCGGTCGGGGTGCGAAAGCGATGTTCTCGGATGAAAAGAAGAGCAGAACGCTTACCTTCGGAGCGATCGATCAGAACTTTAATCTGGCCGGCCCTCAACCTTGGTTTTCCGATTATTACTCTTTTTACGTACAGGGAGAGGTGGGCGCCAATAATTATAACAAGGGAACCAAAGCTACTTATATTTACCAAAAAAATCCGTATGAAAAAGCAACCTACAATGTGGCAGGCCTGCAATGGAAAACTGTTTTCGGGGCCGGCTGGAGCATCGACATGAAAGGATACGGCGCCTTGGGAAGCTATGAAACCGTCCCCGGTAGCAAATTTTCCGGCGCGGTGGAGTTTAGATACAGCGGCAAACTGTTTTCCGACTTAACCCTGAACGGATCGGGGTACTACAGCGACGGTTATTTCCCGGGAAGCAGAAAGGGAACGACCTCTTTTTCACAGGGGATAAACAAAAAACTGTCCGATGATATCTTCATCAGCGGAAGTGTCAGTTATAATAAAACATCGCCGAAATCGTACGCCTACGCATATACCTATCAATCGGAAAACAGCTATGGAAATGTGACCCTTTCGCTACCCAGATTATCCCGGCTCTCTTCTTCGGTCTATTACCGGTATCAGGGAGAAAGCTCCCCTTCCTATGCTTCCTATCTTGATGGGGAGGCTGTTTCGGGGAATATACGAATGAGGTCTCATCTCTGGGGATGGCAGTGGCGGTGGCAAAGTCCCAACTCGGAACATTCGCTCTACGGCGCATTGGACGGAGGATTCTTTACGAATCCGTTGAAAAGCGGCCGCCTGAGCCAGGCAAAAACAACATTAAACTACTCGTATCAATGGCTTACGTTCAGTACATCGTATCAGAAAGGAGCTTACTATCTTTATGAATATATAATGGCTAAACAGAGCAACAAGAACTTCAGCCGCTTCACAGCTTCGGCATCGATCAATAAAAATATAGCGAAAAAAATATCGCTTTCTTCAGGCTTCAACTTTTCGGAGGATGTGTATCAGGGCAGTGTCCCGTCGGCAAACCTCACCGCAGCCTATTCCCCGAAAGAGAATGTGGCATTTTTCCTGAATGCTTACTGGTATAAATACCGTTTTATCAACACGAGCAACATATTTAATGTGCAGGTGGGAGTGACTTATAATTTCAGTAAAATTCAGCCGTTGAGCGGAAAGAAAAGCAATGTTACCGCACAAGTCTATTACGATCATAATGCCAACAGCCGCTACGACGACGGCGACGAACCTGCCGGGGATTATCTGCTGAACATCGACGAAAAAGCCTTTATTTCCAATAAAGATGGAAAGGTACGCTATTCTTTAGTGCCATACGGAGAATATAGTCTGAAACCGATGCAGACAGGGCGCTGGTTTTTCGATCAAACAAAAATCACGGTGAACAGCTCCAAAACAAAAATCGATATTCCGCTCAAACAGAGCGGGACATTACGGGGAAGCATCCGCTATATAGCCGGCAGACACAGCGTGGAAATCATTCCCCGGTATGAAGGCTTGCGTTTTACCATCACCAATGCGGATAAGACAGTTACCCAAACAGTTGTTACAGACAGCGAAGGCGAATTCCTTACCTTTCTGCCCGTAGGGGAATATACCATAACGCTCGACAAAAAGACACTGGTAGAGCATACCGATTGTAAAGAGGCAGTGCGCACATTCAAAATTGAAGCAGGCAATGCTACCAAACTCGACGTTTTCGATATTGAGATCAAATCGAGGCAAGTGAATATAACGCGGTTTTTACAATAAAATAGTAACACTCTGTTGTTAATTGCTGATTGTTTGCCATTGGCGTCATTATCCGGCATTTTGTCTTCGGAAGGCAGAAAATTATGACATATTAATACTATATGTTTACGGAAATTCTTCCCGGGTAGTTAATTTTTTGATCTTTACTCATACTTTTTCCCTCTTTAGGTGTCAAATTTATAAAGAAACGAAAACAAGGTTTCAAAATTGTTAAAACCGTATCTCAGAGAAACAGAGAAGAGATTTGTATTTTATTTATGTTTAATTTTTAATACGTAACACGAACCATGGGAAAAATCCTAATGAAAAGGCGTTTAATAATTCTGGCGTCGCTATTTGTGCTAAATTTCACGATAAGTTCAGCACAAATAGTAAGTCTGAATTTCAGCCAAACAAATTTGAGAACTGTCTTGGAAAATATTACCGAACAGACAGATTATACCTTGGCATTCAGCAAAGAGGTAGTAAATTTAAGCGATGCTGTAACCATTCGGGTGAATGATGCTGATCTTACACAAGTATTGGATCAGCTACTGACACCCCGTAACATCGGCTATGAAATCAGGGACAACAAAATTTATATTTTCGACAAATCAGTGCCGGAAATAGCCGAAACAAGACAAAATCAGCAACAAGAAGTGCGTTTAACCGGAAGAGTTACCGAAGAAAACGGTGAGCCGGTAATCGGAGCGAACATCTCCGTTCCGGGAACCAGAACAGGTACGGTTACGGATGTAGAGGGAAATTACACGTTGTCCGTACCGAGAGGATCAACGCTTCGATTTTCTTATATCGGTTATTTTGAACAGGAATTTGCCATTACAAACCAAACGGTGCTGAACGTACAACTGGAAGAAGATACGGAAGTGTTGGATGAACTGATTGTTGTGGGGTATGGTGTTCAGCGGAAAAGTGTGGTAACAGCCGCAATCAGCCGTGTAACGGCAGAGGAACTGAATACCAATCGCCCTTCGCGTGTGGAGGATGCTTTGAAAGGAAAGGTTTCCGGTGTCCAGATCACGCAAAGCTCCGGTCAGCCCGGCTCCGATTCCAAAGTGCGTATCCGTGGTATCGGTACCATTAACAACAGCGAGCCGCTCTATATTGTAGATGGTATGGAATGGGGGGAGGCATCAACTATCTGAATCCGGTAGACATCGCTTCGGTGGAGATCCTGAAAGATGCCGCTTCGGCAGCCATTTACGGATCGCGTGCTGCCAACGGGGTGATCCTGGTGACCACCAAAAAAGGCGCTACCGGAAAAGCCACGATCAATTACGATGTGACCTACGGCTGGCAGAACCCGTGGAAGAAAAAAGAGATACTGAATGCCCGTGAATACATGGTCATCATGAACGAAGCCCAGATCAACGACGGCAACCTGCCTCGTTACAACAATGAACAGCTCTCTGCCGCCGGCACAGGTACCGACTGGCAGGATGAAACCTTCTATTACAACGCGCCGGTGCAGAACCACCAGGTAAGTGTCTCCGGAGGATCGAATAAAGGGAGTTATTTCCTCTCGTTCGGCTACTTTGATCAGGCCGGAATCGTGGGCGGCAATTACGATAAATCGAATTTCGAGCGTTACAGCCTTCGTTCCAACTCAACCTACAATATTTTTGAAACGAAAGAGCGCAACTTCCTCAACAACATACAACTGGGCGTAAACGTGGGTTATTCCAGGAATAAATCCACCGGCATCGAAACCAACTCTGAGTATGGTTCCATTTTGGGAAGCGCATTGACCTTCTCACCATTAGTGCCGGTATATGCCGATGATGCGACAGCAGATGCTATTCTGGTGCAGTACCCGCATGCAGTGAAAGATGGTGATCGCGTATTCTCCATACCGCCTGCCGGATTCCAGGAGATCGCCAATCCCGTGGGGATGCTGAATCAGCCCACTGCAGGATTAAATAACTCCGATAAGTTTGTCGGATCGTTCTGGGGCGAACTGACCATCCTGCCGGAACTGAAGTTCAGAAGCAGCTACGGCGTGGATCTGGCATTCTGGGGATACGATACCTACACCTTCCCCTATTTCCTGGCTACACAGGGAAAGGATATGCAGTTCAGTACGGTGCAAAGCGAGATGAACCGCGGCTATACCTGGCAGCTGGAGAACTATTTCTCCTATAACAAATCGTTTGAGGAGGTGCATAATCTCTCATTCGTGCTGGGACAATCCGCCTCAAAATATACCTACCGCAATCTGGGCGGTAACGACCGCGACCTGCTGGAGAACGACCCCCTGAAAGCAAACATTAATTACGCTATCGCGGACAGGAAAGAAGAACGTACCTGGGGCGGTACGGGGGGATTTAACTTTGATAGCCGTGCATCTTACTTTGGCAGGATCGATTACAATTACGATGAGAAATATATGGTACAGGCCACGGTTCGCCGCGACGGATCTTCCAAGTTCGGCCCCGGCAATAAATGGGGTGTTTTCCCCTCTTTCTCTGCAGGATGGAATCTTACCAACGAACCTTTTATGAATGGACGTCCGGAGTGGTTCGATTACATGAAGCTGCGTGCGAGCTGGGGGAAAAACGGGAACGACCGCATCGGCCAGTTCCTCTATACTTCGCTGATGGACGGCGGACAAAACTACTACTTTGGCGGCGGTTACGCTGTGAACCAGGGAGACCCGACCAAAGTGGGTGAGATTACCGGACAGATGCAATACGGCAGTTCACCGGGTTATATTCCGAACCCCAATGTGAAATGGGAAGAATCCTCCCAGACCAACCTCGGTATTGATATCCGTTTTCTGCAAAGCAGGCTGACCTTCTCTTTCGATTACTTCAAAAAGAAAACCATCGACATGCTGATGTACCAGCCTATTCCCTCTTATGTGGGTATAGGCGCTCCCATCGCCAACGTGGGTGATATGGAAAACTGGGGCCTGGAATTCGAGCTGGGATGGAAACAGTCGGTGGGTGATTTTAATTACGCGGTGTCGGCCAATGCTTCTTACCTGCAAAATAAACTGATCAACCTGGGGAATGAAACCGGTGAACAGATCTATCAGGATGCCGGAGCATCAGGCGTGGGAAGCTACGTGAAAGGAATGAACGGTGAAGTATTTCCTTATTTCTATGGCTACAAAACCGAAGGTCTCTTCCAGAATCAGGCGGAAGTGGATGCCTACGTGAATGCCGACGGAGCGAAATACCAGAGTGCTGCCCTGCCGGGTGATGTGCGCTTTGTGGATCTGAATGGCGACGGGGTGATCAGCGATGCCGATAAAACCAAGATAGGAAAAGGGATGCCCGACTGGACCTACGGATTCACGCTTTCTGCCGACTGGAAAGGACTTGATCTGAACCTCTTCTTCCAGGGAACCGTGGGGAATGATGTCTTCGACTTTTCACAGCGTGGCGATATACCTGCCATGAACCGTCCTGCCTGGATCCTCGATCGCTGGCACGGTGAAGGTACATCGAATACTATTCCGAGGATGACTTCGGCCAACCCCAACGGGAACTGGCGATCCTCCGATCTCTACATCAAAGACGGATCCTACATGCGTATGAAATCAGTCCAACTGGGATATACCTTACCGACGGATCTGACCGGAAGAATTGCAGTGCAACGCTTGAGGATCTATGTTTCGGGCGACAACCTGCTTACGTTTACTTCGTATGACGGCTTCGAACCCGAAATTGCATCCGGGGCATTGGATTCCCAATCGGGAGGCTATACCACCATCGGAATCGATCGGGGTATCTATCCGCAATCAAGGACCATTTCAGTGGGCGCCAACATCACATTCTAATCTTAATATTTTACACAAATGAAGAAATTAATATATATACTCATAGTGACGCTCCTGATTGCAGGAGTGACCGGATGTAGTGACGATTTTCTCAGTGCTTCCTCCACAGAGAAACAAGAGGCGGGGGCTCCTGCCTATGAAGGGGCCATTTTGGCCAACCTGGCATCGGCTTATCAGATCCTGTTGTTTGACAGTTATGCAAATCAGAATTACAATAGCATACCCCTGATGGCTGATCTCCGTTCCGATGATATCTTTAAAGGAGGGGGTGACGCAGGTGACCAGCGTCAGCTTTATCTGCTGTCACTCTTCACCTCCACCCCGCAGGAGCTGCCCCAGGGACTGTGGACCATCCTCTATTCCGGAATTGCCCGTGCCAACAACGCTATCTCCGCCTGTGAAAATGCGGTGGAAGTGTCGGAAGCAAAGGTGAATCAGTATAAAGCAGAAGCGCACTTCCTGCGTGCTTATTATACTCACCTCTTATGGAAGTTCTGGGGGAATGTTCCCTATTTCGAAGAACCGTTGACGAAACCGCCCTATATGACCAAACAATACACTGCCGATGAGATCTATGCCGAAATCATGCAGGACATCGACGTGGCCACGACAGACGGCTATTTGCCCATGAGGCTTGAAAAAGATGACAAAGAGGTCGATATTCCCGCATCGATAGGCAGGGTGAATAAAGCCGCTGCCCTGATGCTGAAAGCGCGTGTGGTACTCTATCAAAAAGATCAGGCCCGCTATGCCGAGGTTACTGCCGATATGGCGGAGATCATTAACAGTAATGAATATTTATTGTTTCCTGATTTTGGCGCGATGTGGCTGGATGAAAATGAGTTCAATAAAGAATCGATTTTCGAGGTGAACCACCTGCCCGAAGGGAAGACATGGGGTAACGGATCGCAGGGATACGGCACCAATCTCCCGGCATTTATTTCGCCCAACGGGCTGAATGCCGGCAGCGAAACAGGTGATTTTAAAGGCGGCTGGGGATTCGGCCCGGTGCGCCAGTCGACATGGGATATGTATGAGAACGGAGATACCCGCAGGGAAGGATCCATCAATAGGTGGGAACCGGACCAGTATACCGCCCGCTTCCAGGATACCGGACTGTTCATGGCCAAGTATGCCGCCCGCGTGGGATACAACCCTCAGGGGGATACCGACCTGAACTATTGCAATAACCTGCGTGTTTTCCGCTATGCAGAGACACTGCTCAATTACGCGGAGATAGTGGTGATGCACGGCCAGAGTCCGGTAGGAGGTGTCACAGCCCAGACGTGCTTGGATGAAGTCCGCCGGCGCGCCTTCGGTAACGCAAGTTCCATCCCTGCCACAGCCGAAAACATCAAGCTGGAACGCCGTCGCGAGTTTGTGGGTGAAGGCATGCGCTTCTGGGACCTCGTCCGTTGGGGCGACACGGCACTGCTGACCGAGAACCTGCCTGATTTTAACAGCGTGCGTACATGGAACAACAACTGGAAATATCTGCCTATCCCGCAATCGGAAATAGACAAGACAGCCGGGACAGAGTTTGCGCTGCAACAGAATCCGGGATATAATTAATCACATTGAATTATCGATATCATTATGAAGAATAGAATAAAACAACTATCGTGGATGCTGTTGCTTCTCTTTACCATCGCAGCATGCAGCCCCCAGGAATTGGATGATTACACCCTGGACGACGTGTCTACTGTAACGGATGATCAGGTTTCTTTTACCCAGTCCGTTTCACCCACCAGTGATAACATGATCACCTTTACCAGTACCACCACACTGCCGCAAAACAGTGTATATACGATTCGCTGGGATCTGGGAAATGGCGCTTCAGGCAACAAAACCTCGGCAACCGGCCTGTATCCTTTTGCCGGCGATTATACGGTCACTCTCTCTATCTATTTTCCCGATGGGAGCGTAGCCAAAAAAAGTGCAGTGGTCAGCTTTGCGGAAAACGATTTTAGTCTTGTAGATACACCGGTTTACAGGAATCTGACCGGTGGCGCCGAGAATGCTGAGGGAAAGACCTGGGTGTTTGATCAGTATAACAACTTTGCAAACGAAGTGGCAGCGGCATTGGCTCCCCTCAAAACGGAATATCCGGAACCAGATCGAGGAGCCGCCTATGCAATAACAGGCCATATGGGCCTGGGACCGCAAGGTTCACGCGGACAGAGTTGGTGGGGCGCAGCTGCCAACGACAAACACACATGGCAAATGTACTCGACCACATTCACCTTTATTCAGGATGGTGTACAATTAAAAATTGAGAAGGATGGCAACGAAGGTTATGGCCGCAAGGCAAGTGCGGAAAGTGTGGGAGGATTCAATGTCCACAACATTATAGTTGACGATGCTTTCTTTACATACAGTGGAGGTGACTATACATTTTCAATAGATGAGTCCGGAAAGTTCCCAATATTGACTCTCACCGGTAATGCTTTCATGGGTTATTATTGCGGCAGCCAGGAATATGAAGTTATCTATCAGACTGATAAGGTGATGGCGCTCCGTGTGAATAACACGGTCGAAAGTCAGGATTGGGTCTTTGTTTACTGTCTTGAAGAACTGAATGTAGAGGCTCCGGTACCACCGAAAGAATTGAAAGCCATCCCTCTTTCAGAGAACTTTGAAGGAGATGAGGTCCTCCACTTCGCTCAGGAGGATATGGGCGAAGTGAGCAGGGTAGTAGACAACCCTGCGCCGCTGCCAATCAATACATCTGATAAGGTGTTCCGTTACTGGAAATCTACCGGGTTCTATAGTAATTTATCCTTTACTGCTCCGAATTATAAATTCGATCTTACTACCCAGAACAAGATCCGTGTGAAAGTGTATATCCCCTCATATAACGACTATACTACGGAACATGGGGTGGCCGGTGACTGGATCTCCAACCGTAAGCTGCTGCCCCAACTGGCAGTGAAACTGCAGGATAGTGAACATCCGGCACCATGGGAAGGACAGACCGAGATCATAAAGGCCGATCTGGAGATGAACAAATGGCTTGAACTGGAGTTCGACTTCAGCGGCGTGGCCAACCGGACAGATTATGACAGGATTGTGATTCAGTTCGGCGCCGAAGGGCATGCCGGCCCTGGTTTCTTCTTCCTTGATGATTTTAAATTTGAATAATAAACCTATAATAGAAAGGCTGCCGTGAGAAAAAACGGCAGCCTCTCCTTTCAATGATGCACAAAATGAATATAATAAAGGTAATGACTCTTTTCCTTTTCATCGGATGCGGAGGAAACGATCTACCGGACAACCCTCCTAAAACGGAAGTGGAGGTGAAGTGGGAGATATCTCCCGCCACAACTGTGCTCTTCGACAAGGGGGAGACAAAAAATATCATCGTTTCGGCCAATGGTGACTGGACGGTGACCTCCGGTCAATCCTGGTGCATCCTCACGCCTGCCAAGGGAGGCAACGGCCAGACGCTTGTGAAGATCATTGCCACGGCCAACCCGAAAGAGGAGGTACGCAAGGCGAAAATCACTTTTGTTTCCGGGAAATATGCACAGGAGTATGAGGTCACCCAGGAGGCGGCAACCATCGAAAACCACGTGCCGGCCGGATACACGTTGGTATGGCAGGAGGAGTTTAACCAATCCAGACAGAACGGCGGAAAACCGGCGCTGCCCGACACCCTAAAGTGGTGGTATGAGAACCTCCCCAAAGGGTCGGTCAATAATGAGCTGCAGACCTATGTGGGCGGTTTCCGCGGAACAGACACCGTGGCGGCAGTTCACGACGGCACGCTGAAGATCATCGCACAAAAAAGCGGCGCCGATATCATCTCTGCCCGTATCAATACCACTGAGAGCTGGACCTACGGCTACTTCGAAGCACGGTTAAAGGTGCCGGGCGGAAAAGGTACCTGGCCCGCCTTCTGGATGATGCCTAAAAATTTCACAAACTGGCCTCTCGATGGGGAGATCGATATTATGGAGTATGTGGGGTATGAGCCGGATGTAGTGCATTCATCTATCCATACGCAGGCTTATTATCATTCCATCGGCACACAGAAAACCGCGCGGAAAAAAATTGAGAATGCCGAAACAGAGTTCCATATCTACGCTGTAGAATGGACGGCCGATTATATCAAAGGTTTTGTAGACGGAGAACAATATTTCCAATTCGATAACGATCAGCAAAACAACAAACATACCTGGCCTTTTAATGCGCCTTTTTATCTGAAGCTCAATCTTGCCTGGGGTGGCGACTGGGGCGGAGCACAAGGGGTGGACGAATCCAAACTGCCCGCTACGTACGAAATCGATTATGTGCGGGTATACCGGAAAAATCAATAATAAATCATGTTATATAAGTACAGGGTTGAAATTCGTTTGCATTATTTATACGACGTATAGGGATTGGTATTCAGACTTCCAAGGATCAAAATAATTAAAACTATTTCGTGTTTTATACTTATCTTTAATTGATTGCCTGTAACGGCAACGTCAAGAAAACAGTGAAATCCGATGCGAGCATGGAATTATGCGTAACCCCAATTCTAATCCTGCAGAACAACAATCACGATGGAACACAGGAAGTGTACGTCCCCATATAAATTCTCCGGCAAATCCTATTGCCGTGCAAGGGCTGGCCTTAGCTTGGGACAACCAGTACCGGAATCTTTGAGTGACAAATGGAGGAGGGGGGTATTTTTAAAGATATCCGGACCGCACACACATATGCGGATTCGGGCTTTTAAGTAATTAGTCGTTCCTTGATAAGGGTTTAGTATTTTGATCTTCAAGGAAATTAACCGATAAAATGCTTGCGTAATTTGCAGAAAATTGTTATTTTGGTGGCATAAAATCAGCAAAATAAGATAGGAAATCTGTAGATCAAATAACCGATAATTGATAGAATATGCAAAAAAGTTTTTTTTAGTGATTGTATCCGCAATATTTTTCTTAATACAGTGCGCTCCAAAGGAAAAAAGTTTCAAAGTCACATTTGATAATACAAAAGAGGTCTCAGGCAAAAAATTTGCCATCAGAGATATTAATCCTAATCTCCCGCTTGATTGGAGCGACTATAATTTTGTAGTTTTGGAATTCAAAATTACAACCGCTCAGCGTTTTCATGTCGGATTTACGACCGATGAGGGATATAATGAGCTTCGTGTGATGAGCTATGTGCCCAATGCTTGGAACAAGCTCGCTATCCCTTTACGTTTTTATCGGGAACTGCCCGATGCGAGGCATGACTTGGCGGCTACCTATAATCAGCCTCGTTATACCGGCTGGATCAACCTGGGTGGAAGACGCACCCCTTTGACCGGTGTTGATTCTATCGGGATACGAATGCGGGCGCCCATCGGAAATCCGGAATTTGAAATCAGAAACATTACGCTCTCAGTGGAAGATCCGGGCGACGAATATCTTGAATCAATTCCCGCGATAGATGAATTTGGCCAATCGAACTTAGTGGATTATGAGGATAAAATAAAATCGTTGGAACAGCTTCAAACAGAGTGGAAGAACGAAGAGAATGAACAGTTTGACACCCATGTCTATAATTACTCGAAATACGGAGGATATAAACAGAAGCAGGTGGAGGCTACCGGTTTTTTTAGAACCGGGCAGATGGATGGGAGATGGTGGTTTATCGATCCGGAAGGATATCTTTTCCTTTCGGTAGGCGTCGATTGTATTCATCCGTTACCCGGCGGATTGGCAAAAGAAGTAGATAAGCGTGAAAACATGTTTAAAGAACTTCCCCCCAGAGATATATTTCCCGGCAATAGTTCTCGTCCTGATGATTATTCTTTCGGGCTGTGGAATCTTTATCGTCGTTATGGTGAAAACCACAGAGATAAGGCCAATGAAATGGTTATTAAACGAATGGAAAAATGGGGTATTAACACAATCGCCAATTGGTCAAGTTCCGAAATTATGGATATGAACCGCAAAGCTTTTGTAACATCTATGCATACTGCAGGAGTGGAAGGACGACTCATGGGGCTTGCAGATGTTTATGCTCCCGACTTCAACGAAAATCTCGACGAAGCAATGAAGAATTCGGTCGGGAAACAGAAAGATAATCCCTGGGTGATAGGCTTCTTCGTGGGAAACGAACCTGCGTGGATTGGGCATGAAGAACGTTTATGTAACATTATTTTGGAAGGAGAGGATTGTCCTGTTAAAACGAGATTAACGCAATTTGTCGTTACTCACGGCAACTCGTCTGAAACGTATAAGCAGTTTATTTGGAATACTTTTGAAATATTCCTGCAGGCAGTTAAAAGAGCACACAAAAAATATGATCCGAATCACCTGAATTTAGGGTATCGTTTTGGGAATTTAGATGAAATTGAAGAAGAAGTGCTGTTAATTTGCAGTGAAGCCTTTGATGTGCTTAGTTTTAATAGTTATGCTCTGGAACCAAGGAAAGAAATGATGGATAGAGCGATGAGAATAACAAATCTACCCATGATTATCGGGG
>AGTN01056941.1_pt1 | contig 16099 bp, 14 predicted proteins | sample 314218 | NCBI WGS metagenome assembly AGTN01 (sample SAMN02954264, study PRJNA73603) | bioreactor metagenome | biome: terrestrial; feature: non-aerated bioreactor; material: poplar woody material; isolation source: poplar biomass | place: USA | collected 2006-12 | reverse complement strand
GTCAATCCCCAGCAATGTTCGCTGTAACCGTTGTATCCTTGCGGGTTTTCAACGCAATAGCTGTAATTGATCAGCGCATGGCTCCTGTTTTGTTCCCAATAGTCGGCGTATGCATCCTTTAATCCGTTAGGGTTTAGTCCGAGGAACGAGTAATGGGCAAAGAACATCGGTCCGCCGTGATCCGGTCCCAGAGGCAATGTGAATCCATAATACGAAGCGCCGTTCCTCATACCGCCGTTCCGCGCCCATCCCTGATCGTATACTTCTTTCGATATGGAGTGGGTAGGAGATGCGGCCGCCAGCACGTAAGTGATAAGGCTTTCGTTCCATCCCTGGATTTTCAGATTGATCTGCCATTCGTATTGGGAACTCCAGTGCCAGTACAATACGTTTTCTTTTTCTTTTTGAAACCACGTCCATTCGATTTCTTCCCATAAGCGAGTAATGTCTTCACGTAATTTTGTTTCTCCGCTTGCATCACTGTTGAAATATTGTCTTGCTGCCAGCAACCCTTGGAACAGGAGGGATGTCTCGACCATATCCGCGCCGTTATCGTATGTGCTGAATGGAAGTGTTTCTCCCGTTTCTCCGTTGATCCAATGGGCAAATGCTCCATGATAACGGGTGCAGCGGGTATCAAGAAACGTTACGATCTGCTGGATGCGTTGTAATGCTTCGTCTCGGGTAATAAATTCTCTTTCTACGGCTATGATTATTGCCATCACCTCGAATCCTGTACCGCCGGTGGTCACCGTGTTTCCTGATGTGGATCGTTCGCGCGCCATCCCGCTTACCGGATGCCCGAAATCCCAAAAATAGCTGAAAGTCTGTTTCTGGACTAATGTAAGCAGTTCTTCATCGGAGATGCGGGGAAATTTATCCGCTGGATCGATCCCTGTGGATATTGCATATACTTTTCCTGTTGAGATCCGATGTCCTGATGCCGATCTTAATCCCGTATTGATGATCAGTTGATAAGAGGTGTATGAAACCAATGTTGTTGTTGGTTGTATGATTACGGTTTTGTCCTGGATATTGTATGCCAGTTCGACAGATTGGCCGGTTAATGTCCGTAAAGTGATGTTGTTTTGCAATGTGCTTTGATCAACGTTGTCAGAAAAAGTAAGTGCCATATGCAGATTGGGATCGACGTTTGTATATGACGAAGCATTTGTCTCTCCGTTAATTTCAATTTCTTCCAACTGAAACGTTACGGAAACGGGATCATCGTCTTTGCTTCCGCAGGACGAAAAGATTCCAATCCCGATACATAGTAAAAAACAAATCCATTGTTTCATATACGCTGATTTTATGGTTTGTAGAAAAACTCCTCTGCATACCTCAACGCTAGAGATACGGTTTTATATGGCTGTCATATTGAAAAGCGTATTATATAACCGGTGCAGCAAAAATTGAGAGGGAGGTTTGCTCCCTCTCAAGTGAAGGTATGAATTCAACCCAATATTTTACTCTGAATCGTGGATGATGATATCTTTAATTTGTGCTGCCGTCAATGCTCTATTATAGATGCGTAATTCGTCTATCAAACTTTGATCCGACAAATGGCCCCATTCTGTGAACCGGGGTGCTCCTGATCCGATTGATAGCATATCACATCCCTGCCAGCTTATTTGGGATAGATCGTTTGAGGCAACCTCTTCTCCGTCAATGTACAAAGTTGCTTTTCCAACGGTCAATGTAAGCGCGATGTATTTCCATCCTGCCGTAACCGCGATATCAGCATTGGCTCCTCCATCAAGCCATCCGTCGCCGGTCCCATTTCCTACGTTTGCTTTGATCCGTTGGACAGTATTGTTGTCGTCACCCTTTTCACGGAATATCCTGAATCCGGAGGTGCGGTTATTCTGGGCTTCGGGAGAGGTTCCCTCTGTTACCGGGCCGATAACGATAATACCTGCCCGGTCAGGATTTGCGTTCACTCTGTACCAGAATCCCACAGTCAAGTCGGCACCTAATTCCGAAGCCAGATCGGATAATCGGAAAGTCAGATACCCATTTTGTACGCCGGCATACGCTTTTGCCACTTTTCCCTCAGTAAAACCCGGATTTCCAACTATTGTTGCTTCCGTATTGCTTACATTGTCTTCGAAATTATCTTCGAACGACATATAAAATATCTGTCCGTCTTCGCTGATAGGCGGCTTGGGTGGCTCTTCGGGATAATTGAACGGCGGATCCTGGTCCAAATCCTGAAAGCAGGATGGCAGCACAAACAGCAATAGTGCTGCTGATAGCATATATACATATTTTCTCATTTTCATACGATTAATTTTTTTTCTTGTTGGTGTATGGAACGTTTGCGGTAAGCTAAATAAGCAGAGGGCAAGCTTGCTTGTACTATGCCATAGCGAGCAAACGACTTTTTATAAATACGCCGTTGTTGTTTTAATAATTGGGGTTTTGAACCAAAACACCGTTCGATTTGTCTATTTCAGCTTGTGGCAAAGGCAATAAGGCGTGCCTGTCCTGATATCCGGTTTTACCGGCAGCATGCAACACGTCCCTTGCAATACCCCAACGTACGAGGTCGTAGAAACGATCCCATTCTACAGCCAATTCAACCCTTCTCTCATGACGGATAGCATTGCGTAATGCTGCCTGGTCTGTCGTAGTTACTGCCGGCAACACATCGGCGTTGTTTCCACGCGCACGTGCACGAACATCATTTAAGTACCCTATGGCTTCGCTCGACTGCCCAAGTTCGTTTGCCGCTTCGGCAGCAATAAGATACATCTCGGATAAACGGATGATGCGTATGTTCATCCAGAATCCGTGTTTGCTGAATTGAGTGCGTAATGTCGGGTTGGTGTATACCTTTTTGTTGTAATACCGGTTCATTACTTCCTGCGCTATGGGCTTTTCGCCGTAAGGTGCATTGGCGGGAATGGACTCAGGGTCTTCTCCCGGTTTCAGGAAGTACAATAAAGTTTCGTCCTTGCGGGGATCGCCCTCTTCAAAGGCGGCAGCCAATAATGGCGTAGGACAATTCCATCCCCAACCTAAATCCCAGTCTCCGGCTCCTCTTACGCCTTGTACTTCTGCGTACTGGCTTCCGACATCCGTACTGGATGGTAATGCAGCGGTAGCCGTGCATTGTAATTCGAAAATAGACTCACTGCTATTTTCTCCGCTTTCCCTGAAAATCTGGTTAAACGGCGTATTCAGATTGTATAAACCGGAGTTAATGACATCTGTAGCTGCGGTTAACATATTAGCCCAATCATTACGTTGCATGTAGGTCTTAGCATGCAATGCGCGGGCAGCACCCCACGTGACCCGACCCAGATATCTGGATTCCCATTGAGGGGGGAGCAACTCTTCCGCTTCCGTCAAATCCGCATCTATCAACGCATATATTTCAGGTGCCGTTGATTTTGGAATATTTGTCTCGGCTGCATCCGCAATCTTGAAATCTATCAGGGGAACTTCTCCGAAAGCCCTTACTAAATTAAAGTAAAGGAAAGCACGGAAAAAATGAGCTTCTCCCAGGCACAAGGAGTCAATTCTTTGCAGGATTACACCATTGTCCTCTGCTTCCTTAATATCCGTTATAATCGTATTTGCAGTGTGAATCAATGCATAGTTACTGGTGTAATAACTTGCCAGATTCCCGTCGGAAGTATTGTAGTTGAAATTATCGTACATGGAAGCAACATCCGATCCATCCGAAATAGTACTTCCTTTTTCCACATCTTCACTACGGATACTATGGACTGCAAAAGCCGGAATACCACCTGTAATTCCCCATCCCTTTAATCTTGCATATAAAGAAAATACATCGGTTTGAAAGGATCCTCCGGGATTGTCTCCTTCCGTCCATTTTCCCTGTGGCTCCTGATCCAGAAGGTCGTTGCAACCTATCTGCGTTAAGGTGAGTATCCCTACTGCACAAATGACAAACGATTTAATTATATTCTTTTTCATAATGATCTACTTTTGCTTTAGTGGTTAAAATGTAAGATTTAAGCCGAACGTATATACTGCCGGCATTGGATAGGTTCCTGCATCAATTCCCGATCTTATGGCCGTTCCGCCAATTTCGGGCGTGTATCCGGTATTTCTGCTCCATGTTTTCAGGTTCTCCACGTTGGCATATACGCGTAATGACTTCATATGAATTTTGTTTAATAAGGATGCATTGAATGTATATCCCAGCTGAAGGTTGCGAATGCGGAAGAAACTGCCGTCTTCAATGAAATAGCTGGATAAAGCCCGATTAACCGCTCTTCCCGGTTCCAAAATGGGTTCCCAGTTGGAAGTTCCTTCGCCGTTCCACCGGTTCATCCGTGTGGTCAGGTAATTGAACTGTGCGAAAGAAGAAACGTCCCAGTCACGGTATATTTCATTCCCATATACTCCCATCATATCTACGGCCAAATCAAATCCTTTATAATTCAGATTAACGTTGAATCCGTATGTGAAATCAGGATGAGGTTGACCGATCATGGTACGGTCGTCCTGATCGATTACATTATCGCCGTTTATATCTCTAAATTTCAGGTCTCCCGGATTAACCGCATATACCGTATTCGGTGCAGATTGTCTGATGTCTTCGTTATTCTGATAAACGCCTTCCACTACGTAGCCGTAGAAATATCCGACCGGTTGGCCGGCAACCGTCCTTGCCACTCCTTCATAAATAGCGTCGCCTTCATCCCGGCCGAGCGTTATTACTTTGTTATTGATGGTTGTTAGGTTTGCTCCCACAGAATAACTGAAGCCAGAATTCCCTATTTTGTCATTCCATGAAGCAGATAACTCCAGTCCCTTGTTTTCGATGTCTCCAAGGTTTTCCAAGGAATTGAAAGCTCCCCCGCGGGAATCAAGCAATACAATAATATCTTTCGTTCTCTTATGGTAGTAAACCGGTTCCAGCCTCAATCTTTGGTTCAACAGATTCATTTCGAATCCGGCTTCCCAGGAAAAAGTTCTTTCCCAGTTCAGATTTTGTACATTATATATTATCGTATAACCGGGAATAATATCTTCGTTGGGACCGAAAACCGCACTTCCTACAGAGGTAAGTTCCGGATAAGAGGGATAATAATTGTTGATATTTATTCCTGTGTTTTCCGTTCCTAATATACCCCAAGAACCTTTAAGTTTCAGGTAATCGATGATGTTCTGATCTGCCATAAAATCTTCTTCCGATACGACCCAGCCTCCTCCGAATGTATAGAAATTTTTCCAGGTATTCCCAACACCCCGGAATACGGAGGATCCGTCCCGACGGAAAGAAGCATTGAACAAATACCGATCATTATAGCTATACAAGGTCCTTAACAAGTAAGACATGGTGAATCTTCTCCATTGATAAATTATATCATTATTATATTGATTTCTCGCGCCATCATTGCTTAATGACGTCAACCACCATTTGTCATGATTGTCGGGAACAGAGAAGTATATTTTATCCAAAAGTTCACTTCTTTCACCGTTTAACAAAGAAAATTCACGATAGTTGGTTGTTAATCCCGCCATTGCCGTGAGTGAATGCTTGTCGAACCTGTTCTGATACGTCAATATATGATCGCCCTGTGCCGTATATTCGGTAGATTTCAGTTGGGTGATTATCTGTCTGTTTTGCATATTTTCTTTTCCGGGTATCTCGGGATTATAGAAATAAACTACAGGCGAGAAGGATCGTGCTTCATTTATGGAATAATCCAGGAAAAGAGTTGTTTTGAATGTAAAATTCTTCAGGAAATTCACTTCCCCGTAAATACTACCGGCAGCCCTATGGTTCACCCCTAAATTGTGATTGCCACGGATATAGGTCTCAACCAACGGATTCCAAAGCTGTGCCCGTTGAAAATCCGGCATGGTATGCAACAATGTTTCCGTAGTACCTGTAATAGGATCCGTATAGTCGGCGAAGATGGGAGCGATCGGAGCAGCCCTTACGACAGATGCGACATTTTTTTGCATCGGGCAATTTATTCTTGCTTCCGTTTACTGCAAATCCGAACTTCAGAAAATCCGTTACATTATAATCGCTACTTAGATTAACCGTTATTTTGGAAAATTTTTCTGTTTTAATAGAGCCTTCTTCGGATGTATATCCAAGTCCCATATAAAATTTACTCCTGTCTGTGGAACCTGTTATACTGGCATTGCTGTTGGAAATAAATCCGGTCTGAAAATATTCATCCTGCCAGTTCGTATCCGCACCCCAATTGGTGTAATCATAGGGTGCGGCTCCCTGATTAATCCGTTGCTCATCATATAGTTCCCGGAATTGGGCGGCATTTGTTACGTCGATCTTGTCATAAATATGTTTAAAGCCGATAGAAGTGTTTATATTTACGATTGTTTGTCCGGCTTTAGCCTTCTTTGTGGTGATAATGATCACGCCATTCGCTCCGCGCATTCCGAAAATAGCCAGAGAGGAAGGATCTTTCAATATCTCCATCGACTCAATATCGGCCGGATTAATATAATTGATATTGTCCGAAAATAACCCATCAACGATATAAAGAGGTTTATATCCGTTAATGGAGTTTGTTCCGCGGATCCGGATTTCGGGATCCTGACCCGCTCTTCCGCTGTTGACAACCTGAACGCCGGCAACTTTACCCTGCAAAGATGCCAGGGGGTTGGCTGAGGGTCTGTTCGCAATATCTTCGGCTCCTATGGTAACGATGGAGCCGGTGAGGTCGCGTTTCCTTGCCGTTCCATACCCGATTACCACCACCTCATCCAATGCCTGTACATCCTCCGAAAGAGTCATGTTGATCGTCGTACGTCCGTTTACCGGTTCTTCAACGGTAGTCATTCCAATATAGCTGAAAACGATTGTGGCATTGTTTGGCACTTCATTCAACGTGTAATTTCCATCGATACCGGTAACGGTACCGTTGGTCGTACCTTTCACTAAAATGCTGACTCCGATTGCCGGGTCGCCTGTCGATTCTTCTGTTACCGTTCCTGATACGGTTATCTGCTGTTGGGCAAATATGGCAAAAGAAAACAACAAAAAAATCAGAACTGTTACAAATTTTTTCAATTTCATGGATTCTTTCTTTTACTTTGTTTAAAAATAGTAATAGTATTTGATGCAAAGAAAAAGGCTAGGCTAATCATTTAAAAATAAAATACCTCATTAAAAATACGTTATGTTTTATAACATATTATCAAAGGGTACTTTTTTACTACGTTTTGATATCGTAAAATACTGGTAAGTAGGAGATTTTATTATGTTAACAGAATAAGTGTACAGTATCCATTTATTTGAATTTTATCATGAAATCAACTAAGTTTTCTGTTTCCGAAAGGTGGAGTTTTTTTCGTAAACGGTATCGTGCGGCTTCAACTCCACGAATAGATATATGTAACATCTTGGCAATTTCTTTCGAGGAGTAATTTAACCGGAGCAAGGTGCACAATTTCAGGTCGGAAGGTGTAAGGGACGGGTATCTCTCTTTTAGTTTCCGGAAAAAGTTTTCATGGATAAGGTCAAAATTTTCCTGAAAAACATTCCATTCGTCTTCTTCCGATAGGTTTTTCCCGATCATGTCCAACAATGCATTGCCTTCGGTGCGGTTGATTTTTCCGGCAAGAATCCGCGTTTGAATATTTGCCCGTAAACTCTTTAAAAATTCGGAGTGATTGATAAGCATCATCGTGGCGCTGGCCAGCTCTTTCCCCTTGTATGTGAGTTCTGCTTCCAGTTTTTCGTTCCTTAATGCAGTGATCTCTTTGTCCTGCCGCTCTAATTGTGCGAGGCGTCTGTTTTCCTGTTCCGTAAAGAGGTTGTTTTTTTCTGTACTACTCTTTGTATGTGGTTTTTAGTGAGAAGTCCTGTAAACAATAATAAGATCACGATGTAGGACAGGTATGCCCACCATGTTTTGTACCAGGGGTTTTTTACGCGGAACGAAAAGCGTAATGCCGATAACTGGTTTCCGGAACTATCCAATACACGGGTGTCCAGAATATAGTCGTTGGCCGGCAGATTGTTATAAGAAATAGACAGGTTTTCGTCTGTGTTTACCCATCGGTTATCGTATCCATGTAAAAAACATTCTACTATAAATACTTTTTTGGAAAACTCCGGATGCGTAAATTGAAAACCGATGTCGTTGTTTTGGAAAGCGATCACTCCCTTTTCGTCAGGGTCCAGATAGAATGTTTGATCGTTTTTGCGGTCGTAATACTTGATATATGAGATTTGCAGTTCTCCTGCCTCTTGCGTCTCTCCTCCCAAAAATGTATACCTCCCTATGCCTCCGTTCAGACAAAAATAAGAAATGCCGGAATCGGAAAGATGGACGTTGGCCCTTCCCTCACTGGGAGGGTTGTTAAGAATGCTGAACGGAATACGGTCTTTCACCCTGTACCTGTTCTGTTCGAATTCGACCAATGCATACTCTGTGTTGCGGATAAACCAAAATAAAGTGTCGTTCACGGAAACAATGCGATAGGTGTCGGCAAAGCCGGGAAGATTGGCGTTCAGCAGATCAAACGGGACAATTTTTTGTTCAATATCATCGTAGGTGAAAAACCGGTTGCCGTCTGCAAAAACAATCCGTCCTTTTATTTTCATTACTTTTATGGGCCGGAACGTTGAAACCTGCGTGCTGTCGAGAGACAGGTGGTTTTCTAAGTCAATCACTTTTCGCAAATCGCTGTCCACTCTCATGCGGTATACTCCTTTGTACATGTGTCCGGCCCAGATATTTCCGGTATGATCGATTTCGAGGTTCTTTATCAGATCGGAAAATCCTTCAATGGCGTGGCTGAACGTCCATTCTCCCGAGGTGTTCTGTGTATATACGTATAGCGAGGTGTAGGAGGACTCCAACAATATATTTTTTCCGTTGATGGTTGCCTGTTTGATATCGGTCCCTCCTGTACGTGCGCCGGGAATCCGGAGTTCACGATCATCCTCAAGGAGGGATGTTCCCTGATTGTGTCCTACGAACACCTGATTGCCGAAACTTTTAATGAACCAGGACTGAATATCGAACTGGGGTAAACGGAAAAAACTCTTTTCGGATTTGGAATAACTGTAAACCCCTTGATTGGTCGCCAGGTAGAGGCTGCTGTTGAGGAAAAGGATATCTTCAACCAATCCTATTTGAATATCGGTTGGTTCAAAAAAGGAGAACGCCGAATGAGTGCGAATGTTGGAAATACCATTGTCGAGAGCAACCCAAATAGAGTGATCGCGGTCGCTGTATAATGCCAGTATTGTGTTGTTGTTAAGTCCGTTGGAACGATTGATGTGCCACGTTTTCTCTCCCTCCTTATTGATGGCGTACAATCCATTGTTCAGTGTTCCAAAGACATATTGTGAGTTTCCGGAATACAGGGCCCGGTTTACGATTACCTGTTCCAGCTCTTTTTCGATGCCTGTTTTCCATGGAACCGGAGCATTACTGTTCTCGGAAAACCGGTAGAGCCCGCTCTTTGATGTAACCAAAAGGTATTCATAATCGAGAGGAAGTACTGCCACCACGTTATCGTCGTTCAACTGATCGCGTGATAACAAGCGGTGAAAATTTTCTCCGTCGAAACGATAGAAATCGTTGTCGATCAATTGTGCATACATGTTGTTTTCAATTCGAAAGAAATACAAAACCGCAGGAGAGGGCTTAAATGCTCTTACTTTATCCCCATCGTACACAAAAAAAGCAGAAAAGGATTGGAAATAGATCTTTTTCTCAAACGAATGGATGGTCCAAATTTCGTCGTTATGAAATGGATACCCTTCGACTAAACTTTTTATGGAATGATACACAAGCTGATTGGTTTGGTTCCGCTCGAAAAACCGAATTCTTCGAAAGAACCCACATAGATGCGCTCAGGATAGGTCTCGGTATCAATGAAAATTGATTTCACGGAAAGATTATTGGGAAGGGAGTGAAGCGCCCAGTTTACGCCGTCAAAACTTAACAGGCCATTGTTGTTTCCAAAATACATTGCCCCGTTGCTTCCCTGGGCAATTGCCCAGTTTTGGTTTCCCGCCCTGTAATTGCTTGTCGCATAGTTGTAGACAGGAGGAATGAAGGGGATTTCCTGTGCTTCGGTAAATGCAGGACAAACAATGAGAATCACGGTAAATAATGCAGCGCAAAAATATTTTTTACAAATCGTATGCATCATTTTGCAGGAATATTTTGTTTGGATGAAGCTACTTGCGGGCTAACAAACTCTCAATTTCTTTTTCATTAAGCACCTTTACATTTGTAAAAAGAAATTTCGTGTCGAGAAAGTTGCCGTATTGGTTGCATTCAGTGACAGCAGCGTTGAGGCGCGTCTTCACATCCTTATCGAAAGGAAAGAGCATGAGAATAGTGAAATAGTTCTCTCTGATTTCGAATTCTTCTATCGACACCTCGCCTTTTTGCAGTTGGAAAATAAACTCGCGTTCCACTATTTCCTTCTGTAAATCGGTTAGTGGTTGCCGGTTGTTGGTGGTGAACAAGGCGAAAAACCGCAGTTTTTTGTCCTGCCCCCCCAGCCCCGAAGAGATATAAACCTGCTGGTGCCCCGACAAGTCGGAACTTAAGACGATACGGCTGCTGACCAATGCCATGGACGACCAATGGAGCAACTCGGGTTCCAATGGGCTGCTGTGATATGTTTCAATAGATCGGTATGCTCCCACGTCAGGGATGGAAGCCAGTAAGGTTAAACTGCGTTTTTTGCGTTCAATCGGCTCATCGGGCGAGAACAAAACGGCTACTTCTTCGTCGCGTATAAAGGGAGTATCTTCTCTGCGTAACCGGTCGAAATACCTGAAATATTCCATTTGCTCCTCAATAGGCACGAGGTCTTCGAGGATATGGAACGAATCGATTCCCTGTTCGTTGAGCGTTTGCCGCAATTTTGCCAATAGATCGTCTTGTTCACCCATAACACAAAGATATGTTTTTTTTTGAAGTTCACGAAAGGCAACAGGAAGAAAAATTTCATCAAATAGACTCTTATTTGCTCAGAATTGTGTAAATTCGCACAATCAAACTGAATGACGCATCTAATGAAGATTAAAATAGTAAACAGGTCCAGGCATCCGCTGCCCGAATATGCTACAGCATATGCCGCGGGCATGGATTTACGCGCAAACCTGGACCAGTCCATTGTCCTGAAACCACTGGAACGATCTCTTGTGCCGACGGGTGTTTTCGTACAACTACCCGAAGGGTATGAAGCCCAAATCCGTCCTCGCAGCGGATTGGCGGTAAAACACGGTATCAGCATCGTGAATTCTCCCGGAACCATTGACGCCGATTATCGGGGAGAAATTCGTGTGATTCTGGTAAACCTGTCAAATGAAAATTTCACGATACAGGATGGAGAACGTATCTGCCAGATGGTGGTCGCACAGCATGCTCACGTGGAGTGGGAACAGGTGGACACATTGGATGAAACGCAACGGGGCGCCGGAGGATTCGGCCATACCGGAAAAAAATAATTAGTATCACAACGAATGTATTATAAAATCACAATAAAAAAACGGTCTTTTTCTCTCCTCTTATTTTGCTTTATCTTGGGACTGTTGCCGTTGAAGACGACAGCACAACAGATTTCACAGGGAGATCCTCTCAACGACGAAACACGGAGAAAATTCGATTATTATTTCTATGCGGCTCTAAATGCCAAGGCACTGGGAAAATACGATGAAGGAATCGACCTTTTTCAGTATTGCTACGCATTGGATTCTACGAATGCCAATGTTTTGGTGGAATTGGGGACGTTCTACAATGTGCTGCAGGAAAAAATAAAGCGCTGGACTTTTTTCGGAAAGCTGTTCATTACGACAAAACCAATTATTATTACAATATGATGCTTGCCGGATTAAGCAAAGAGCTTGGCCTCAAGCAGGAAGTAGTGGATATTTACGAATCATTGCTGGCGCTGTACCCTGAAAAAAACGAACTCCATTTTGAGTTGGCCAACGCATACGCCGAAAACGGGGAATTGCCGAAAGCGGTCGACGCACTGAATGAACTGGAAAAAAGTACCGGAATATCGGAAATGATTACGTTGAACAAGTTTCGTCTCTATTCCATGATGAACAATAAGCAAAAAGCGTATGACGAGATTCAGCAGATTATCGATAAGAACCCTGACGATCCGCGATACCTGATTCTTATGGGTGATATTTACATGGAAGACACTCAGTATGAAAAAGCGCTGAGTTGCTATGAGCAAGCAAAAAAATCGATCCCGATTATCCCGCGCTTTCTCTTTCCATGGTAAACTATTACGAGAAAACAGACAACAAGACAGCTGCACAGGCTGAGTTGCAGAAAGCCATTACAAGCTCGTCGATGGATGTGGAAACGAAATTGCAGTTTTTAACCCGCTACCTCGGCATTTTGCAACAGAACCAGCAGGATCTGAAGCAGGCCAACACCCTTTTTGAGGCTCTTTTCGAACAACATCCCAACAACACCCAATTAAATCTGTTCTACGGGAATGTGCTTATGCTGCAGGATGATAAAGACGGAGCCATGGAGCAGTTCTCGATTTATACTCAGGATAATCCCACCGACCCGGCGGGATATGAACAAATAATCCGCATCGCCTTGCTCGATGAGGATCTGGAGAAAATAAAGGAAATTACTACGGAGGCATTGAAACATCTCCCGCAAGAGCCCCAATTTTACTTTTATTTAGGTGGCGCCCATTATCAGCAACAACATTATCAGGAAGCTTTGGACGTTTTTGAGGAAGGGCTAAAGAATGCCGTTATCGAAAATCCGTTATTGGAATCCGATTTTCACGGACAGATTGGAGACCTTAATTATTTTCTGGGAAACAAGGACGTGGCTTTTGATAATTACGATAAGGCACTGAAGTTGAATCCGCAAAATCTGCCCGTTTTAAACAATTACAGTTATTACTTGTCTCTGGAGAGGAGAGAGCTTGATAAAGCCGAACAGATGAGTGGTATCACCATAAAAGCGGAACCGATGAACCCTACCTATTTGGATACATACGGTTGGGTTTTGTTTGAACAGGGTTCGTATATCATGGCGAAAATTTACATCGAAAAAGCTATCGAATACAGCAAAGAAGAACCTTCGGCAGAGGTGCTTGAGCATTACGGAGATGTCCTGTTCAAAACCGGAGACAGGGAAAAGGCGCAAGAACAGTGGAAAAAAGCAAAAGAGTTGGGCGGTAGTTCCAAAGAACTCGATGAGAAAATTGAAACCGGCCGGCTTGTAGAAATTTTATAAATAACCAGCAATGAACATTTCGCATTACAAACATATTCTCTTTTACGCTCTTTTGTTGGGCCTCCTATTCATGGGGTGCAAACCCAAACAACGGATTGTGTATTCCTCTTCCCCTGTGGAAGATAAGGAAAATAACGAACTTTTCAGTGATATTATCGCCAGTGAATTTTCATGTACTACGTTTTCAGCAAAACTGAATATGAATCTCACAAGCGGTACCCGCTCTTTAAGTTCCAGGGCGAATATCCGGATTGTGAAAGACAACGCCCTTCAAATCTCCTTGCAGCCACTCTTCGGTGTGGAGATGTTCCGGCTCTATATCAATCCGGATACTGTAGTGGTGCTCGACAGAATGAACAAACGCTATGTGAAGGAGGCCATTTCAACGTTGAAGGAGCATTATCCGGTGGGGTTCGACTTTTATACCATGCAGTCGGTTTTTATGAATTCATTATTTGTTTCCGGGAAGAACAGTGTGGAACTCTCTGACTACCGTAAATTCAACTATTCCAGAACAGCCGGTCAGAATTATTATATAGATGCAAAGGATGCAGAATCGGGGATAGAATACTCCTTCATTGTGAACGGTGATGACCGCGTTACTTTCACACATCTGATGCAACCCGAGAAAAAACAGTCCCTCCAATGGAGATACAGCAATTTCGCCGTTTTGAAGGATAACACATTCCCACAAAAGATGAATGTAACTCTCTCTACATCGTCGAGAGAAATCAACATGGAAATGCTTTTTTCCGATATTGTCACGGATGAACCGATCCTGTTAACGCTGAATGTGCCCGATAATTACTCAAGAACCTCCGTCTCTGAAATTTTGAAAATCCTCACTTCCAATAGATGAAAAAGGTTGTTTTCATATCTCTCTTTTTGTCCTTATTCTTGAGTTTATTTTCTCAGAATCAACAGATTGAAAGTTTGCAGAAACAGCAGCAAGCCTTACAGGAAGAGATAAGAAGCACGAACCGGTTGTACCTTGATGTAAAAAAACACACTACCACCATCTTAGATCGAATCAATCTTATTAACAGGCAGATAGATGCCCGAAGAGAACTAATCACCGTGCAGAACCGGGAGATTGCAACGTTGCGGAAAGAGGAGACCCGGCTGGAAGGTGAGATAGTAAGGTTAAACAAAGAACTGGAACGGAAGCAGGACAATTATGCCAACGCCATGAGAGGCATGCTGAATAACAAATTCAGCCAGAATAAATTATTATTTATTTTATCGGGAAAATCACTCGGGGAATCGTTGAGGAGGATGCAGTATTTGAGAGAATATTCCAAATGGCAGAAATCGCAGGCAGAGGAGATTAAAAAACAGAATGCCGAGATCACCCTTAAAAAAGAGGCTTTGGCTAAGGCGAAAGCCGATAAGGAAAAAGCGTTGGTATCGTTGAAAGAGGAACAGGCGAAATTGCAGGACGAAGAAATAAAACGCCAGTCGGAAGTATCGGAAGCCCGCGGACAAGAGAAGCAATTGCAGAAAACGCTTCAGGATAAACAGCGCCGGATAAACCAATTGAACGCCCAGATAGAAAAACTTATCGCGGAGGAGGTGGCGCGGCAAGAACGAGAAGCTGAAGCCAGAAGGCGGGCTGAGGAAGCCGAACGCAGGAAAAAAGCCGAAGAGGATGCCGCGAAAACACGTCGTGAAACGGAGAGCGGTAAGAAGACCGAGGAATCTAAAGAAACGCCTGCACGGGAAGAAACTGCCCCCCGGACAACTCCCGAACCGAAGATTGAGTCCGGCAGGAGTACGGCATCGACGGAATCATTCAATCTATCAAAGAATTTTGCGGCAAACAAAGGAAAATTGCCGATGCCTGTTACAGGGACAGCTTCCATCGTAGGCAGTTTCGGAGCCAAGAAACACAGTGAATGGAACGTCACGACGAACAGTAATGGTATTGATATCCAAGCACAACAGGGCGCCAACATCCGTGCGGTTTTTGATGGGGAAGTTTCGAAAGTGTTCTCGTTCCCCGGCTCCAACACCTGCGTGATTGTGCGCCACGGAGATTATTACACGTTCTATGCCAATATATACGATCTGTTTGTGAAACAAGGCGATAAAGTGAAAACGGGACAGGCCTTGGGTCGCATTTTTACCGATGCCGATACCGGCATTTCGACCATGCATTTTCAGTTGTGGCAAAAAACAACCAAACTGAATCCGGCCCCCTGGCTCGGTAGGTAACCGGATTACCAAGTGACTAACTATCGAACACCCATTATATGTCGTTAAAGATTCGTCTGATTATTATGAATTTCCTCCAGTTCGCGGTCTGGGGGGCGTATCTCACTTCCATGTCCCGTTACCTGGGTCCCGTGGGGCTGGGGGCACACATCGGTATTTTTTATTCCGTTCAGGGTATTGTTTCCATTTTCATGCCCGCGCTCATGGGTATCATTGCCGACCGTTGGGTTCCCGCTCAAAAATTATTAGGAATATGTCATTTGTTGGCAGCCTTCTTTATGCTTTCAGCGGGGTTGTACGGACTAAATGCCGGAACAGGCGTCTCTTTCCCCATATTTTTTACCCTCTATACATTGAGTGTCGCCTTTTATATGCCCACGCTGGCATTATCCAATTCCGTTGCCTATAGCATTCTGGACAGAGGTGGGTTGGACACGGTAAAAACGTTCCCGCCGATACGCGTATTCGGGACTGTTGGATTTATTTGTACCATGTGGCTTGTGGATATTTTAGGATATCAAACCACCCCGATACAGTTTGTGGTAAGTGCCATCATTGGCCTTACCTTAGGTGCATATTCCTTCACGCTTCCCAGTTGCCCGATTAGTACCGATACGAACGACAAACTCTGTTTCAGGCACTTGGCCTGGACGCTTTCAAATTGTTCAAGCAGA
>AGTN01619892.1_pt1 | contig 16149 bp, 20 predicted proteins | sample 314218 | NCBI WGS metagenome assembly AGTN01 (sample SAMN02954264, study PRJNA73603) | bioreactor metagenome | biome: terrestrial; feature: non-aerated bioreactor; material: poplar woody material; isolation source: poplar biomass | place: USA | collected 2006-12 | reverse complement strand
CAAAAGCAGCACCATGCCCGCCCAACGTGTCTGCGGAAGGACGGCCATCACAATACCGGATACGCCCTGCAGAATAAGAATGCCGACGCGCCACTTCATGGCCGCTCCTCCCAACTGTAGCCGACCCCGCGCACGGTTTTGATCCGTCCGCTGCCGATCTTCTCACGCAGGCGGCTGATATGCACCGACAGCGTGTTGTCGTCGATAAACACGCCCGCGTCGTCCCAGATGGTTTGCAGCAGAATTTTCCTCGTTAATATTCGCCCCGGATTACGAATCAGCGCACTCAGCAGCTGGAATTCCGTCGGCGTGACAAAAACGGGTACGCCGCTTTGCGTCACGCTCATCTTCGCTACGTCGATGACGAGTCCGTCATGGCTGTACGGTGCGGACGGGTTTCTGCGCAGCAGCGCGCGGATTCTTGAAAGAAGCTCCTGCAGACGGAAGGGCTTGGTGATATAATCGTCGCCGCCGGCGTCCAGCCCGCGCACGATCTGCACCTCGTCGTCACAGGCTGTTAAGAAGAGGATGGGAACGGACAGCCCCTGTTGCCGCCACCGCGCGCACAGCGCGAAGCCATCGCCGTCGGGCAGCATCACATCCAGAATGACCAAATCAAACGCGTTGTTGTTGAGCTTTTCCGTAGCCTCGCAAGCCGTTGGCACACAACACGCTTCATAACTTTCGCGTCCCAAAAGCTCAAGCAGCCCGTCGCACAGGAAAGCATCATCTTCCACAATCAACAGCTTTTTTCCCATAGGCGCTCCTCTTGGTTGATATTTACATAGAGTATAACATATTGGCTTAAAGGATGATAACGATTACGATAATCTTACGAATTCTTAAGAAAACCGCCGTGACGTTTCGCTGCCATTAAGCGATTTATCCCGATAAAATTCAAGCAGCCATACACAGTGTACGGCACTCTTCGCAACTGCCTGTCATTTCTTATCCTCACGATGCATACAGCGGCGTTATTAACTCCCACAGGGAAGGCGCGCGCGTCGCGGAACAAGTCTTCTTCAACGCCTGACCTTAGCAAGCCCAATAAAAGCGGCGGTTCGCGGAAAAAGAAAAAGCCCATAACCGCGATGGTTAAAGGCTTAACGGGGTCCCCGCGAAGCGCAGCTTCGTGGGGAAAAGGAGGAGCAAAGAAGCAGGTGGATGTTTTTCATGAAATGAAAAACGGAGCAAAGCGAACTTTGCTCCTCCTTGGCAGCGGAACTAGGATTGATAAGGAGACCGCCTCGCTAAAAACGCGCACACGGGCGCGTTTTTTAACGCTCGTTTCGAATCCTAGTTTCGGTTTATGCCAACGCAAAAACACCCGCGAGGGGTGCTCTTGCGTTGGCAGCGGAACTAGGATTCGAACCTAGACAATACGAGTCAGAGTCGTAGGTGCTACCGTTACACAATTCCGCTATATAAAATCCAGTGTTTATCGGGCTTTTCAGCCCCTGTACCACTTTTCATAGGCATTTAGTACCTACGATTACCGCAAAACATATTATAAGTGTTCGCTATAATTTTTGCAAGCCTCTATTTCTCCTTTTAGAAAATTTTAGTTATATGGCGCGCGTGCGATAAAAACATATGATGACGCGCAATATCTTTTTATATTTTCCGAAGAACTCTAAATATCTTTGCTCCAACTTTGCAGGAACTTTGTACATCTCATAAACATCTTTTAATCACTTATTAATATCATTTTACATGCTTCAATTAGTTTTCTATATGTTTGAAGAACTTTCATCGTCATCCGAAGAACTATCTTTATTCTTACGTCTATTTCGGGGAATAGTATAGGTTTTATAAGTATCCTTCAACAAGTCTTTCATTCGTTGCACCACGGGCGCGGGCGATATGATTTTGACTTCTTCTCCTAATCCAAAAATCCAGCCAAAGAATTGAGGGCTAACCGCCACACCAACGGTTATTTGAAAATATCCCTCGCCCGCCTCTGTGATTGTTGTGTTTCTGCCAAAGCGGTCAATTACTACGCCCGCCAAATGATTAGGAAATTGCAGAGTTACGCGCGTTACGTTCCCGTCATACATTGAAAATTTCTGTTTTAGATAATCGGATATATCAGCGTCATTAAATCTTCTGGCGTTAAAACTACGACTGTCTTTTTCTATTTGAACATTTTTTATCTTGTCTACTCGAAAATGTTTTATGACGCCAAGCCAATGTTCCCCCTCAGCCGCTACTAGATAGTAGTTCTCATCATTATAAACAAGGGCGCAAGGAGATGCCACGTATTTTTTACCATTCCGCCGAAAGCTCAATTGTTTAGTGGGTGAATATTGTTGATACTGAAAGGTTATTCTCTTGTCTGCTGAAATCGCTTGTTGAATGATATCTATAATTCGGTAGATGTCCTCATTCTCGCTTTTAGAATTGTTATGATAGACACTTCCTCGTATTTGCCCCGCCTCATGCTTGCTACATAGCGTTCCCAGCTTTCTAATAAGTTCCTCGGTTTTCTTTTCCGTGATGAATTTGGAGGCTTGGACGCAATCCGCAAGAATTTTCAATTCTGGAAGTTCAAACTCACGGCTTGCCACATAATATTTCCTGCCGTCTATAATGTCTATGCCATAGACTTGTAGCGTCCGTATATCATCTTGAATGATTCTGCTGCCCGCTCCCACGCCATTTACGGATAGATAGGCTTGTATTTCTTTCATTGTAAGAGGGTGCTGCTCATCTGTGCGTTCTAAAAGCATATCCCGCAAGATAAGAATTCTTTTCTTTTGGTAAGATACTTTAGGCATTAGCAACACTCCCTTTTCAAGCATTATGCTTTTATTATACCATAAGCCGAATTAACCGTCCCGCCGCCGCTTGTAGCATATGAGCCGCCGCCCCGCGCGCGAGCGTCAAATTTCGATACAGGCGGCGGGAATTTGAAGGGGAAAGAAATTTTTGGTATAATACAAGGGGATATATGCGTCCCGCCGCGCCGCCCGTTATAGCGGAAAGGGTAAACCAAATAAAACAAAGGAGCGTCTACGGCTTCTTCTCACTTTCTTTTTCTATCATTTTTACAAATTCGTGTGGTGTTATATCAAGGGCATTAGCAATTCTCCAAATGGTTTCAAAGTTTGGTTGTTTATCCCCCGTTTCAATCATCGCAAGATGACTTCGGGCAAGTCCAGCAAACCCGCTAAACACTTCTTGCGTTATCCCTTTTTCATTTCTCAATCGGCGAATGACTTTACCCGCCGCCAGATTATCAAATTCTATCATCGCAGACACCTCATAACAGAAGTGTAACGAAAGATAAGCATTTCAAAGTCTGCGATGGTAGACATTAGGGAAATTGTCTGCTATAATAGGCAAAATGAAAGAATACGGAGGAATGATAATGAGCGCGAAAAACCGCAGACTTCTAATCCTTGGAAGGGCAATTACACAATGATTAAATGGCGGATAGGAAGTTCGTTGTTAATACACATGTTTACTATCGAATTTAGTAAAGACATTTACTATAATCAATATGCAAAATTAAGTATGCATATTAAATAATAAATAAATTATGGAGGCGAAAGGCAATGTATAAGAATGTTGGTAAAAAAATTATGGGGTTGGCACAGGTCTTGGGTTGGCTTTTGTTAATCGCAGGAATTATTGTTGGTTTAGTTTTTTTAGTCTAATTCATACTCAGGAGACGATTTGATAGGTGGAATTGCCCTCGCCGCCGGAGTAATTTTCTTTATCTCATCTTGGTTTATGTATGGGTTCGGACAATTAGTTAATGATGTGAATGTCATCAAAAACAAGTCTGAAAACGGCAAGCAGGAACAACCAAAAGACGAACTTCCCGATTTATAAGGAGAATTTAGGATTATGAGCGAAAGATATTCAAAGCTTTTCCCCCTACCTGAAAATCTGTATGCCGAAAGCGCCCCCGTTATTATTGCGGCAGGGACACTTTTGAAGGATAACCAGACGGGCAAAGTATTAGCGCAAATCAAATTCAAAAATATATCTTTCAAAACAATAAAAGCAATCAAAATATCTATAAGAGCATATGATGTTTCGGGTGCGGAATTGCAGGGCGTAAGCGAATATCAATATCTTGATTTATCCGCCGCACGGGATGAGGAGTTCGGACAGAAAAACGCAATTACTCTTCCCGATGATGTAACGCGCTCCTTTGCCGTAAAATGCGGAAGCGTTGTCTTTATCGATGGAACAACTTGGGAAAACGAGGGCGCGGAGTGGAAGCCGCTTGCTAAACCCGAAACACTTACAAGTAAACTTGGCAACCTTGCCCCGCAGTATCAGCGAGATACGGTGGCACGGGCACAGTTCGTGATAGCGGATGAGCGCGACTTGTGGCTTTGCGCCTGTGGCGCGATAAACGGGCAGATAGAAGCAAAGTGCCACGCTTGCGGGAGCAAGAAAGAGGCTTTGATTACTGCGCTTGATATAGAGAAATTAAAACAGCATAAGGCGGTCTTTGACAAGGAAGAAGCGGAGAAAAACGCCAAAAATGCGGAGGAACAAAAAAAGAAGAAAGCAAAAACAAAGAAGACAGGCATTATTGGTGGTGCTGTTACGGTTGTGGTAATTGCGGTTATACTTGTGATAACGCAGATTATCGTTCCGTCAAGCAATTACAATTCTGCTATTGCCTTAATGAACGATGGCAAGTATGAGGAAGCCATTAACGCATTTAAGGCAATGGGCGATTATAACGACGCTCCCGCTAAAATTGAGGAATGTAAAACGCTATCGGCCGAAGCAAAGCAGGAACAAGCCTATCAAGATGCGCTTACGATGTTGAATGGCGGAAAATATGAGGAAGCTATCTCCGCTTTTGAGTCACTTGAAGATTACAAAGACAGCGCGGAGCAAATAACGGAAACAAAGTATCAGCAGGCTATTTCGTTGCTGGACAGCGATGTCAGAGCATCGTATGGATTGTTTTATGAATTAGGCGATTATAAAGACAGCGTGGAGCATCTAGCTAAATTCAAATCATTACTCATAGAAGAAACACATAATTCATATGTTACAACATACGAATATGACGAAAATAGTCGCCTGATACGCTACTACATTACTCGAACCGCTAATTCGAAGTGGTATCTTTCCACAGATGAAACAACATATACATATAATGATAGCGGTCTTATATTGAGCAGTGTTCGAACACAAATAAGTGACGGTAATACTGCTATAACGACAACCAATTACGACGAGCACGGCAATCCCGTTGAAGAGTATACCGATAATGCAAACGAGAGTCACCTAGATTCACATACAACTTGGGATTACACCTACTATCCGTCAGGAAATATAAAAACTTGTAAATATGTATGCTCGGCGTTGAATTCCGAAACACAGCAATATGAAGTGATAATGGCGGGAAATTATTCTTATGAAGAAAACGGTGACTTTGTCGTTGATTGGGAAAAGAATACTAATAAAAAATAAAAAAGATGATTGAGAATTTTGATGAACACGGAAATTTAATATTGAGGGAGTATCAATATGTGGACGGGGGAATCGATTCCAGCAGATTTATAAACAAATATGATGAAAAGGGCAATTTAATTGAATCGGCAGCGTCAGACAGTGAATATAAACGAGTTTATGAATATGATGAATTTGGAAATATGATTTATTTCAATATTGAAGGCTTGGAAGGTAATAGTGTAACCTATAAATATGAATACCTTTATATTGATTAGTTTTGATGATTAATCTCGCCTCTCCTCGTGGGAGGCTTTTTCTTGTCTGCTTTTAGCTTGATTACCCCCCCTACTATGCAGGTGGTATTGATGTTGCGCGCCGCCGCCGCTCCAGCGGATTCCCCAAATGAATTTTCCACCATCGCGAAATTTGATTTTAGAACAAATTTACAGTATAATATTTATATAAGGTAAAGAGATTCGTTCTTTCCCAGAACCATTCAAAAGGTCAAAGCAATTCAGCGATTGTATAAGAGGCTTAAAAACACTATACCCTCCCCATATATAAATTTACTTATATGTAGAAGTAATATGTAATACAGAAGTGAGCAACACTTCTTTGATATACGAGAGGGACGCATTTATGCACGGCACTACCGCCGCCGCGCGCGTTCCTCTTTTTATTTAAGGCGGTAAATAAAAAAGAAAGGCGGTAGTATTATGTCAGTAGCAAATCAAAAGATAGTCTGTATCCATAAACCCAAATATCAAAGAGACTTTCTTCAAATCGGTATTCAGGAATGGCAGGACGCGCGCAAGGCGCTTAATTATAGCGAACTCGCCCTCTATCTCTATTTGGCGGGTAATGCGAACGGTTATAATTTGGAATTAAGCCAAAAAGCGGTGGAGAATGCAATAGGAATAAAGAAAACGGCATATCATGATGCGGTCAAGAAATTAAGAGTGTTGGGGTTCCTAACCGGAGCTTATGGTAATGTGTTGGATTTTCATACCCGCGCCGTCCGTCCAAGCGGACAGGGCGAAGCGGAAAAAATACGCCCGGACGAATGGGACAGGCCGCCGCCGCGAACCGCGCCCGCCGCTAAGAAGGAGAAAGAAGTCCGTTCCAGCAATAGAGAAATAGATAAAATAAATAATCAAATAGATAGGACAGATAAGTCCGTCCCTCAAAAGGAGAAGGAAGGAGGGGAGGAAGAAAGGGCGGTTCAGGTCTATCTTGTACCTCTTTCTGATAAGCGTAAGCAGGAATTCGCGTCCTTCGCGCGCGGGCTTAATAAATCGTGGGCGTGGATAAGAAAAGCCATTGAGCAAAAGTCCATTGCTGTTTGGGAAAGATATGGCTTTGGTTTACTCAAAATAGAAGATTACATAAAACAGATTGACGAACTAATACGGGAAGATGAAAAACAGGCGGCGGCTTTAAAAGCAAAGCAAGAACAGATTGCCGAAATGATTGAAAAGCAAATGAATACGCCGCATGAGGTCATCCGTATAACCACGCCCGAACCGAGAAAACCACGTCCACAAATTGATTTGAATAGCATAGGGATTACTGATTCTGAAAAGTAAGTTCGTGGAGAGAATGCGCGTCGCGCGTAAAAAATTTTTGCGAGTGAATGAGTGAATTCCTAAAAACTACCCCCTATGGAATAGTCCCGCCGCCGCGCGGAGAGAAAATTATAAGGAGAAAAAATTATGCAACAGATTTTTGCCTATGGCAAATATTATGAAATTGACGATAGTGTTAATATGTATAGCTTCTTGAATGAGAAAAGGAAGGAACGGGAAAAGAATAGAGCCTTTGAAGAACTAAGAAAAGAAAACGAGCGATTAAAGGATGAATTAAAGGAAAAGGAAGCCCAACTTGCTTTAAAAGAAAATTGGGAAGCCATGCCCCCTAACGGCAGTATAGATATTAGTCCGAAAGTCCTTGAGGGGATTATGGAGGAAGGAAAAAATTTTTCCTCCCAACTCGCGTTAGAAGGATTAAGAAAGGCTTCTGCAAAAGGTTTTAAATTCAAGTGGAGGATAAAGTAAATTCTGCTATAACGGGTTCCTCGTCCCGCCGCCAGAACGGACAGCGCCATCAACATTAAAAAATAAAACCCGCGCCCATGCGGAGTAGAGAAAAGAGCGATTCGATTTGAACCGCTCTTTTATGATGTGTCTATCATTTTATAGACCTTCTTATCAGGAGACTTCCTTTTGTATCAGTCTACCGCGCTCATCGAATTGAGGCAGTTTATTGTAGTTTGGAAATCTTGTCAAAAACCATTTCTTCACGTGGATATAAGGTGAGGGCGGCGCGTCCTTTGGATTCCGTATGTCGTTGAAGTCACGCAGGACACCTTCTGCATCCTTCTGACGGCAGATATAGTCTATCATCTTGTCATAGGTCAATCTGTCCGCGGCGGGCTTCCTTCTACGCGGATTCGCATAGGATACCGAGAAATCAGGAAGGTCTTTGATAAGCCTTTTAAATTTTCTACCTTCTTCACTGATTTCATTACTCGCGCGCCGATGAAAGTCTCTCGTAACTATGATTGTCTTATTAACAAAATCTACCTTATATCCGCTATTTTTTCTATCCATTTTATTATTCTCCTTCCGTTAAGATGCTTTCTCTTCGGGCATTTCGTCTTTGTCATAATCTTTAAAATTCTCTTCCCTCAAAAACCATTCTTTAATTTTGGGATAGGATACCTTTTCGGCTCTCGCCTCATCAAAGACTTTCAGTTTAAGCGAATTTGTTCCTTCGCGCTTCACAACAATTTCCCTCATTCTTTCGAGTGTCAAATCTTTGTGCGTTTTCTTCCTGTTCCTTATCTCGCTTGTTTTAAGCGTGATGTCAAAATCGGGATAATCTTTACGGAGCTTTTTGATTTCATTGTAGGCACTACTCCCGATGACGTTCGCCGCTTGAGCGAAAGCCTTTGTGATGACGATTTGCTTTTCATCAAACTTGATATAATGGTCTTTAGAGGTTTTCATTTTTACCTCTCCTTTCTCGTGGTAGGTCACGACCCGTTTTATTCAAGGTTTGGTTTGTTTCCTTACCTTGTGATTAAATCATATCAAAATACGGATACAATAAACTCGCATGTGACGAGCCAAAAGTTTAGATGGGTTCAATCTAAACTTTTCTCAAGAATTGTCGATTATAAAGGCATTCTTGTTGAGAAATTAGCAGAAATCCCTATTTTCCCTTATTTTAAGTATAAGAATTTTTAATCAGATATTTTGATAAAAATATAGCGTCCGTAAAAGTACACCTTTATAAACACTTATTTCCGTATCAAAATCAGACTGAAACCATGTTTGTAAAATATCAAAATAATTTATAAATATGTCCTTAAATACTATTGATATTTACAAACAATTATGATATAATGAATTTATCAAACAGGAGGATATGAAGATGAACGATACGAGAATTCACGGTTATGCGCGAGTGTCCAGCAAAGAGCAAAACGAAGTCAGGCAATTAAATGCGCTTAAGGAATTCGGTATTCAGGACAGGGATATATACGTTGATAAGCAGAGCGGAAAAAATTTTGACAGAGCAGAATATCAAAGGATGCTTAATTGTATCCGCAAAGGTGATTTGCTTGTGGTAATGTCCATTGACCGTTTGGGGCGCAATTACGGCGAGATACAAGAGCAATGGCGTCATATTACTAAGGAACTTGGCGCGGATATTAAAGTGTTGGATATGCCTCTCCTTGATACGCGCGCCGCCGCCGACACGATAGACAGCCGTTTCATATCCGATTTGGTATTACAGATATTGTCCTATGTCGCGCAGAAGGAGCGCGAGAATATCAGAGTAAGGCAATCACAAGGCATAGCGGCCGCCAAAGCGCAGGGCAAGGCTCTAGGACGTCCTAAAGCCACATACCCCGACAATTGGGACGAGGTATATAACTTATGGCATAACAAGAAAGAAATCACCGCTAAAGAGGCAATGAAGCGTTTAGGGCTTAAGCGAAATACTTTTTATAAGTTGACTGCTCAATATAACGCGCCTGTCAATTCTTAAAGATGTTAATAATCGATTGATTATAGTTCAATGATATTTGGAAGGTATAAAAAGATACTTGTTCACGGTTCGAAGATGCGCTTTTTCTTCTCTGGCTGGCGCGCGGGAGAGATAACCGCCACCGAAGCAATGAAGCGGGTAGGTCTCAAGCCGAATACGTTTTGTAGGAGAGTTAAAGACATGGGTTTTTAGGCCATGCCTTTTATTTATACTCCTTCTGTTTGAGTGCTAGCTTGTGATGATTCAGCGATTTTTCCCTTCATTTTTCCAATCATATTATTTATCCATACTTTTTCGTCATCGGAGAATTCGCCTATAAATTCGGATTCAGCCAATTCGCCACTATTGAATAAGAAATCAATCATTTCAGTATATTTAAAATCTTTCTCTGTCCCATCATTGGAAAACTTAACAATTATATCTCCTTCATTTTTCATAAACTTAAGATTCATTCTTGTTCACCTCTAAAACTTTTTAGGTTATATTTTTTAACTCTTTTCTTTATAGATGATTTCCCACCATCGGTTATTTCTGCAATAAAATCAACGATGCTTTTACCATTTACATTTCCCTCAAGACAACTTGATACAATTTCAATTTCCCCGTTATTAATTTGACATAAAATAACATTCTGTGCATCGCCAAGCATGGGAATGGTAGCATTATGCGATACTAATATTATTTGCTTTGTCTTCTTAATTTTCTTAATCAAATCAATTAAACCATGATTTATATAATTTGGAGCAAGATTATCCTCAGGTTGGTCTATTATCAAAGGGGCGAGGTCATTATTATAGCCTAATATTATGTCTAATAATACTGATGTTTTCCACCCAGGACTAATTGAATCAAAGTTATAACCTTTATTTGTTATTATCTTATATTTTTTTGATTCATTTTTTCAAAGTCTGAATATACTTTATGTTCAAAATCATCATAATCATCAACTTTTGGTTGCTGCTTTCGGAATTTGGATTCATATAAACTCTGCGGAGATATATTTTCAAAAGATGCTATTTGGTACTCACGTTTTAAATATGTATTTATAACATCAAGAACTTTTTCTTTGCTCAAAACGAAATTATTCTCAATACTTAGCTTATGTCCCATAATATCTATTACTTTTGTGGCACATTTTCTATTATACAAAGAAATCTTATTTAGGGTTTCATTAAAAGACTTTAATGCTAATGTATATTCAGATATTTTATTTAAGAGTTTTTCAGTATTTTCTGCTTTTGATTGCAGTTCTCTATTTTCAACAGCTAAAATTTCACTTACAGTTGCTTTGGAAGATTCAATAATTTCTCTAATATTCGTTTCAAAATTTGAAATTCTATACGCCTTATCTAATGCTTGCTTGATTCTTTGAAATTCACCATCAAGACTTTCTAAAAAAGGATTTTCCTGAACAAAATCTTCGATTTCTTTTAAATTATCACTATGCTTTTTGTAAGTACTTTCTTTATAATTATACTTCAAAAATTCATTTATACTGGGAAGCAAAGATGCAAAGGCATTTTTCCTCGGTTCCTCTGATGTTATAAGACGTGTAAATAGTGGAATTCTCGATAAATCCGACTCACAACTTTCTATTATCTTTATATTCTTAATTAAATTCCCCAAATCAGCTTTCAATTCGGCTAAACCTAAACGAATTATCTCATCTACTGTTGATTCGATAGGGAAGACTTTATTAATTATATCTATATCATTTACTCCTTTTTCACCACCGGATAAAACTTCGATGATAAAATTTTGATGTATATAATGCGGGGTTAACATTGAGGGGTTAACTACATTAATATTTTCCACTCCGAACTCTTTATAATTACTCTTGTCCAATTCCGAACTAATCTTTTTATGTAGGGAGTCAACAAATAGTGTTTTGCCACTTGAAGACCCACCAATTACAACATTAAGTCCCGGAGTCAAATCAACATTAATTCGAATTTTATCATTGTCCAAGGATACTTTTTGAATATATTCAGCCCATTCACATGGTGAAGAATCACAGTATTCAAATCTTAATTTTTCCGACAATGATATTCTTAACCCGTCAAAGGTTGGGCTTGAAAACATCCATGTGGGTTGAAAAGGTTCAGCATCTTCAGCTTTTGCATTGGGATATAATGCAGGATTATAATTATCTGTTCCAGTTACTAAATTAACGAATTCATGTATGCCTAATCTTCGAAAGTATGAAATCGTGTCTTCTAAACCGGAATTACTTCTCGCCGTAAAACCATCGAACTGGTTATAATATATACTTCTTTCAAGAGTTGTATCAAAAATAACGCCTTCCGGTATTGATTTATCAAATGTCCTATGTGATTGTCCACCGTGTGGAAGTAACATAAAATCATAGCAGTCGAATTTATTAATAATGTCAGTTAATTTAGGAACTGATAAATCTTCTGTAATAATTTTCTTCGGGTAAAGGGTGTCTAATTTTTCATTTATCTCATTAATTATTGTTTCATTTATCTCTTTTGCATTAAAATAAATATGACAATGATAAGGAGGCTTCTCATCATAATTTCTGATATGTAACTCGACACCAAGCAAGACATGAGGTGTTTTTGTTATCAAATTAAGATAAGCTAATTTATTTATTGCGTTATGGTCGGTTAAGGAAATTAGGAATTCGGCGGAATTCGCGATAGCTGATATTTTCTGTAGCAATGTATCAACATCATATGATGTATTAAGGCTATTAGGGTTTTCTGAGGTATGGATGTGAAGGTCTAAATAAACTGGCTTCAATTAAATCACCTCATTTGAATACCGTAGAAACATGTTTCCAGACCCCTATTAGTGGTATTATTTATACATTACAAAATATTTCCGTCATTCTTTTGTCGTTCGGATTATATTCTTTCCTATCACCATCAAAAACTATATCTGTTACCTTAAGACTTGATATTTCAGATACTTTAAATAATTTCCATCCTTCGGGATTGCCAGATGAACTATAGCCACCAATTTGATATGCGCAAAGCACCTCATTATTTTTTCTATTAATCCCATAACAAAACGGTTCGGCTATTCTTGCCCCACCATCATAATAAAATTCGATAACTTTTTTAGAACCAATAGCATTTCTTATTATGATATTCATTTGTCTCACCTCTTTTAACAGTTAATATTTTCAATTAATATTACTACAAATATCATTTTTTATCAATTTATTTGTATAATTATAGGCCTTTATAAAGCAAGGCAGATTCTTATTGTATAATTCTTTCATAAGCATAGATGTAATAATACAATAATACATGTTAAAAGATGTAACTTCTAACATGGCTTTTATTATTTCTTGCTACTTTTTCATTCGAATATATTGCTTCTTGTTTGTTAGATTCTCTAAAGGATTATACTTATCATAATTGTTGGATAAGTCATTGCTGAACAGGTGGACATACTTCATCGTCATATCAAGCGTAGCGTGTCCCAACAGCCGTTGCAAAACAAAGGCATTACCGCCCGCAACGATATACATCTTTGCAAACGTATGCCGGAACATATGGACGCCCGTCTTCGTTACTCCCCGCCGCAAGTTGTACCGTTTGATGGCAAACTTCAAACTGTTCGGAGTAAGTTGCTCTCCGTGGGTTTCGCAAAACAAGTATTCCGTTTCGCCTCTGACCTTTAGATATTGCATCAGTACTCCTTTTAAGGTTGACGATATCGGCACGACGATTTGCTTGCGCGCTTTCATATGACGGAAGATAACTTCGGATGCGTCCAAATCCAAATCGTCTGTTTTGATATTGCACAGGGTGCTTGTTCTGCATCCCGTGCCGACAAGGAAATTGACCATGACCCAGTTTCTATATTCCGCAAAGTTCGCCTTGCTCATATCGGGCTTTCGTAACAGCAGTTTTAATTCGGCTTCCGTATATGTGGGCATGACGGGTGTTTCCGCTTTTATGTTCTTAATGGTCAAAGGCTTCATATACTCCCGTTCCGCAGCAAAGTTGCAAATCGCTCTCAGGCTTCGCAAATGGGTATTAATCGTGATAGGCTTGTTGCCTTTATCATGAAGGTGATTAATGAATCTGCAAAGCGCGGCGGCGTCGAACAGCGCCATTAAAAAATCTTTGCCCATAAATTTGATTAAAGCAATTCTGCTTTGCTCATAGAAGCGTAAAGTTTGCGGAGATAAGTTCTTTGCCTTGTTGAACACTTGGAATTGTTCAAAGACTTGATTGAAGGTAATGTCTTCTACGGAAACTAATTTTATGAGGGGTTTCTTGGACATAAATAATACCTACTTTACTCGTATTTTGTACGAATAATCGTAGGTACTGCACCGGAGAAAAGTGCCTGTTTAAAGGACTTTTCGGGAATATGTAAGGCTTTTCCAGTCAGAGTCGTAGGTGCTACCGTTACACAATTCCGCTATATTCAATAAATATATCCCAAGGTGCCGTCCGCCAGGTTTTAACACCTGCCCCTAAAAGCAGGTGGGTGCACTGCCGTAACTTCTGCCATCCCGTCGATGCGGGCTCGACATCCGTATCCGGACACGCGCTCCCGTAAAAGTACTGTAGGTTTAAAACACAGGCGTCATTCGAACACCGCAGGATATGGTGGGGTTAATTGGGATCGAACCAACGACCTCTACGATGTCAACGTAGCGCTCTAACCGGCTGAGCTATAACCCCCCAGAGCCGCAACTCATATTATACACAAACGAGCCGCGAAATCAAGGAGTTTTTTGTCGCCGCGCCACGGAGAAGATCGTTCCACACCGTCAGGCCAAAGCCTGAAATCTATTCTATGCCGACCGGAATTTTTTAATCGCACGCATGATCAGATCGTTTTCCGCCGGACAGCCCCGAAACGCTCCGGGTAACGCTCACATCGACGACGGATCCGGAAAGCTGCCGTCGTGGGGCATGTCTTCGGCCGGGGACAGATGCATGCTTTTCCCTGATCGCCCTTTGCTAACTTTTCAGTTTGATCCCGCGGCAAATGGCGATGCGGCAATGGTGAAAACAGCGTCGGCCCGGCTTTGCCCCGTCCAACGCATGATTCGAGAGCCGCACGCCCGAAGTGATGGAACACGGCGTATTTTGAAAACTTTGCGGCAGCAGCCCTGCCGGATCCGCCGCCGAAGACGTCGATTCCTTCATCGCGCACGCGCCGCTTAAGCCCGGCGGCCATAGGTTCTCCTCAATATATTGTAGCTTACAAAATAATGATACCATATTTGCTGTACTCTTGCAATAATTGTGGTATAATAACGTTAATCAAATCAGCGGGAGGCATGCCATGCAGATTGAAGCGATTGCACAAAATAAACTGCTGATATTATACCTGCTTCGGTCGATCAACATCCAGCTTTCCGAGCTGCAGATACTGCGCATTGTGACGGAGAACGGCTGGATCAACTACTTCGACATGAAGGAGTGCATGTTTGAGCTGATCGAAAGCAAGCTCGTGGAGGACCGCGAAACGCCCGAGGGCTCGTTTTACGCGATCACAGAGGTGGGCCGCAGCACGCTGTTCTATTTCGAGAGAGAGCTGCTGGGCTCGCTGCGCAAGACCATCGACGCGTACTGCGAAGCGAACCGGGACGACCTGCGCCTGGAGACCGAGCTCTCGGCGGACTATATCCGCATCGACGAGGGCGAATATAAGGTGATGCTGCGCGTGCTCGAAAACCAGATCCCCGTATTTGAACTCAACCTCATCACATATTCAAAGGATTCGGCGGAGGCTTTTCTCAAGAAGTGGAAGGACGTCGCGCCGAAGATTTATAAAAATACTTACGACAGCCTCGCGGAATAAGGGAATCACTGCAGCGCGTAGATGGTACTCCATGCGAACAGGGCCGCAGAGACAGCAAAAAACAGCAGCATACCGGCGTTTAAAAACGCTTCTTTTTTCCATGCAATCGGCTGGTTTTGGCCGGATTCATCCGAAAAGCCGATCTGTTTTTTGTACCGGTTGAACTGTATAAACCCGTAGATGAGCCCGGTCAGCATCAGCAGGCCATATACCCCGCTGAATATCCGGCCTTCATCGGTCACCAGCGGCGCCAGGCTGCCCAGCGCGTTAATCGCCATGTGCAGCATGATGGTGTAGCCGATCCGGTGGGTACGGATATAGACATACCCCAGCGCGAGGCCGAGGAAAAACGCATAAAACACCTGCGTAAAATTGCCGTGGACCAGCGCGAACGCAAGCGCCGGGACGGCCACGGCGGCGCGCTGCCCATAGCCGCGCAGCCGGTCAATCAGCAGCCTACGAAAGAAAAGCTCCTCGATAACGGGTGCGGCCAGCACCACGAACACCGTGGCAGCCCAAACGTCCGAGGCGGTAACGAGCTGCGCTAAAGTAAACACTGCACAAAACCGGCAAAGAGTCTTAGGAAGTGGTAAAATAAAAGAAACGCAGTAGGGGGTAAAAGTGATGGCAGATCAAATCAACTTTACCGATGTGGAGTACAGCGAGCGGAAACGCAAACGAAGCGCGAAGAGTTCTTGGAGATGATGGACGAAATTATACCTTGGGATGAGTGGGTAAAGATAGTTGAACCATATTCTCCGATCAGCGGCAGGCGTGGCTGCCAGCCGAAAGCAATAGAAACAATGCTGCGCATGCTTCTCCTGCAAAGCTGGTTCAATCTCTCGGATGAGGGTGTTGAAGATA
>AGTN01110858.1_pt1 | contig 16241 bp, 12 predicted proteins | sample 314218 | NCBI WGS metagenome assembly AGTN01 (sample SAMN02954264, study PRJNA73603) | bioreactor metagenome | biome: terrestrial; feature: non-aerated bioreactor; material: poplar woody material; isolation source: poplar biomass | place: USA | collected 2006-12 | reverse complement strand
CATGTACTGGGCCTCGGCATCCCCGGTCCAGGCGTCGGGCAGGAAAGCGGCGGCGGCGGTACCGAAATCACCCCGCCCCCAGGCCCGCAGCCCGGCGGCGTAATCCGCCCAGGCCGGCATGGCCGTCAGCACCACCAGCAGGGCCGCAAACATTTCCCGGCGGACCATGGCGACCTCTCCCACGGCAAGTCCCTCAGGACCTGCCATGTCGTGAGACCGCCCGCCTCCGTCATCCCTCGCGGACGGTGGGTGCGGATCGCCGAAGGAGGTAGCGGATCAGCCTAATGGCCGCAGCCGCACCCGCCCGAACCGCAATCCCCGTCCTCGCCGGACACCTTTTCGGGGCGGTCGCCCTCGCGGAAGATGGCGCCCTGGTAGACCCGCGCGGTACGGTCGTCGAAGCTGACCGCGATGTAGTTGCGGCCCTGGTCGTCGGTCAGCATCTCCATGCCGAGGCGGCCCTGCTCGATGGCGGTGACCACCTCGATCTCGCTGATGTCCAGCGCCTTGGCGACGGACCCCACCAGGGCGTTGATCTCGTCGAACATTTCCCGGCTTTCCATGGCCGCCTCCACAGGCAAGGTTTCCGAAGCGCGGCACCATAGCCGACCGCCCGGCCCGAGTCACGCCCGCGCCCCGTGCCCAGAACCGGCCCGCACCCGCGCGCCGCCAACATCCCGGTCGCCTGGGCGCAAAGAAAAGCCCCGTCCAAGACGTCCTCGGACGGGGCTCCGGAAAAACCGCGGCGGATCAGCCGCCAGCCAAGCCCAGAAGGATGTCGGTGAGGGTCTCCTTCTCGGTCGTCGGGGATTTGACGAACATCTGATAGACGAAGGTGGCCGTGGTCTCGTTGGACAGCGCCATGGCGTTCGTGGCGATGTTGAACCGTGTCTCGATGGCGCGCCGTTCAGCCTGCTTGGCGTTCAGTTCCTCTTCCGAGACTTTCTTGTATTCAGTGGACAACAGGCTGGATTTGCCGTCCAGTCCGTTGGAAATGCCCGACAGACCGGCCTCGTAGATGTTCAGGTTGCGCTCGATCTGCGCCAGTTTCCTGATGGCCGTATCGATGTCTTGGGCAGCGGCCTGGCGCGCCGTGGTCGCCGCGTCCGGGTCGGCATCGTCCTTGAAGTTGCCATAGGACCAGGAATGCAGGACGCCGAGGCCGCCCTTCTTCAGCGTCCCGTCATAAGTGTTGGTGGTGATCGTGCCGTCGGCATCGGCAACGGTCGAGGTGACCCTGACCTGATCGCTGTAGGACAACACGTAGGTCTTGCCGTTTCCGGCAGTCAGAGTGGTCTGCCCCCCTACGGTCCGCAGCGTCCCCTGGATGGCATTGCCGCCATCGGTCACGACGGTGCCGCCGGCCCCCTGCAGCGAGGCCACGCTGGTCACCGACACGAACCCCTGGAAGGTATTGGTGCCGTCGTCGGGGTCGGTCAGGGTGACCTCTCCGTCACTGCCGTAGGTGACCGAATAGGCCTTGCCGTTGGCGGTCAGGGTGGTGACGCCGTTCTCGGTCTTGAGCCTGCCCTCGATAGGGTTTCCATCCGCATCGGTCAGGATGGTGCCGTCGCCGTCCTTCAGCGAGGCCACGTCGGCCACCGACAGCGTTCCCTGGAAGGCGATACCGCTGGCATCGGTCATATTGGCCACGCGGTCCATGCTCAGGTCGGAAAACGCCACGCCGCCGTTTCCGATGCCCGTCAGCTTGGTGCCGGCCTTGTCGGGCCGCAAGACCTGGCCGTCCGGCAGGACAACGGCGTAATCCGACCCCATGAATTCATGGGTCAGGTTGATGCTCATACCGCCGCCGCTGACCACGGTGACGTCCTTGGCCCAGCCGCCCCGACCGTTGGTGTTGTTGGCGATGATCGAATCCGGATCGTCCTGCTGGCGCCCGATCCACACATTGATGGAGTTGACCGCCAAGTCGAAGGCCGAATTGCTGCCCTTGGCGATGGCATCCTTGGCCATCAGCAGTTGGGTGCGGATATCGTCTATCCGCTTCAGGCCCGTATTGACGTTGTTGAGATAATTGGTGACGCTGAATTTCTGGTCGGCGATCTTGTTGATCTGGTCTTCGATGCCGGCGGCCTTCTTGCCGTCGTATTTCTCGTTCAGAGCGGCTATGTCGGATTCCATGCGCTTGGCCTGCGCCATCTTGACGATGAGCTGCGAACGCTCAAGCGACGCCTGGAATATTTTATATTGATCAATGGTGTTGAACCAACTGCCGTTCGACATTTTGGCCTTCCTTAGAGGGCTGCCGGCCCATTCTGGGCGACACCGATACCCCTCTCGATCGAAATGCTAACACAGCGAAGCCGTCTCACGCACTCTATTTTAAGCTGCGGCGATCGGCCCGGCACCGCTGTTCACTCTGCCATTGTGATGAAAGAGGCTGAATGATTCGTAAAGGTTTGTGGTGCTACACATCCTTGGATACAGTTCAGATGACGTTTGCGCACCGGTGTTTCAAACGCCGTGCGTTACCCGGTCACGCATCGCGGTCAGAAGGGCCGGATGGGGGCACAGAGAAAGATGCTGAACGGCAAAGCCATCCTGATTACCGGCGGAACCGGATCTTTCGGCCGCAGATGCGTGCAGACGATCCTGCAAAGTTTCAAGCCGAAGCGGCTTGTGGTGTTCTCGCGCGACGAGCTCAAGCAGTTCGAGATGCAGCAGGACTTCAATTCCGCCGAAATGCGCTATTTCATCGGCGACGTGCGTGACCCGCGCCGGCTGGTCGAGGCCATGCGCGGCATCGACTACGCCATCCACGCGGCGGCGCTGAAGCAGGTTCCGGCGGCCGAATACAATCCGATGGAGTGCATCAAGACCAACATCCAGGGCGCCGAGAACGTCATCACCGCCGCCCTGGACAACGGGGTGTCCAAGGTCATCGCGCTGTCCACCGACAAGGCCGCCAGCCCGATCAACCTCTACGGCGCCACCAAGCTGTGCTCGGACAAGCTGTTCGTGGCCGCCAACAACATGTCGGGCGGCCGCAAGACCAAGTTCTCGGTGGTGCGCTACGGCAACGTCGTGGGATCGCGCGGCTCGGTGGTGCCGTTCTTCCACAAACGGGTCACCGAGGGCGCGGCGGCGCTGCCCATCACCGACCCGCGCATGACGCGGTTCTGGCTGACGCTGGACCAGGGCATCGAATTCGTGCTGCGCAGCTTCCAGCGCATGCTGGGCGGCGAAATTTTCGTGCCCAGGATTCCGTCGGTGCGCATCACCGACCTGGCCGAGGCCATGGCGCCGGGCCTGCCCCACGAGGTCGTCGGCATCCGGCCCGGCGAGAAGCTGCACGAGGTGATGTGCCCAGGCGACGACGCCCATCTGACCCTGGCCTTCGACGACCATTTCGTCATCCGCCCGTCCATCCGCTTCTATGGCCGGGAAACCGATTACAGCGTCAACGCGCTGGGGGAAAAGGGAGGCGGCGTCCCGGAAGGATTCGAATACAATTCCGGCAACAACCCCCATTTCCTGAGCGTGGAGCAATTGCGCGAGCTGAACTCCAAGCTGGGACTATGATCCCCTACGGGCGCCAATTCCTGGACCAGACCGATCTGGATGCCGTTCTCGACGTCCTGCGCTCGGACTGGCTGACCCAGGGACCGGCGGTTCCCCGCTTCGAGGCCGCCCTGGCCGCGCGGTGCGCCGCCGCCCATGCCGTCGCCGTCAACAGCGCCACCTCGGCCCTGCATCTCGCCTGCCTGGCCCTGGGCGTCGGGCCGGGCGACACGGTGTGGACCAGCCCCAACACCTTCGTCGCCTCGGCCAATTGCGCGCGCTATTGCGGCGCCGAGGTGGATTTCGTCGATATCGAGCCCGACACCGGCGCCATGGCGGTGGCGGCGCTGGAGGAAAAACTGGAACGGGCCAGGGCCCGGGGCCGGCTGCCCAAGGTGGTGATCCCGGTGCATTTCGCCGGCCATCCCTGCGACATGGAGGCCATCGCCGCCCTGGCCCGCGCCCACGGCTTCAGGCTGATCGAGGACGCCTCGCACGCGGTTGGCGCCGGCCTGGACGGCCATGCCGTCGGATGCGGCCGCTGGTCCGACATCACCGTGTTCTCGTTCCATCCGGTCAAGATCGTCACCACCGGCGAAGGCGGCGCGGCGCTGACCGATTCCCCCGAACTGGCCCGGCGCATGGCCCGGCTGCGCAGCCACGGCATCACCCGCGACGCCGCCGAGATGGAGAGCCCCAACACCGCGCCGTGGTATTACGAGCAGGCCGAACTGGGCTTCAACTACCGCCTGACCGACATCCAGGCGGCGCTCGGCGCCAGCCAACTGGACAAGCTGGACGCCTTCATCGCGCGCCGCCGCGCCATCGCCGCCACCTACGGACACGTGCTGGCCGGGACCGGCCTGGCCTTGCCGCGGGAGCGGCCCGGCGCCCGGTCGAGCTGGCACCTCTACGCCGTCCGCTGTCCACGCCGCGACGAGCTGTTCGAGCGGCTGCGCAAAAACGGCATCGGCGTCCAGGTCCATTACCTCCCGGTGCATCTCCAGCCCTATTACCGCCGGCTCGGCTTCGGCCCCGGCGACTTCCCCCGGGCCGAGGCGCACGGCGCCCAGGCCCTGTCGCTGCCCATTTTTCCCGCCATGACCGACGAACACGTGGCGCGGGTGGTCGAGGCGGTGCGTTCCAGCCTGGGCTAATGGGCCTTCTGGATGACGGCGCGGTTGATCGCGGTCCATTGCGGATGGGCGTCGAGCAGGTCCACCACCTCCCGCCAACCGAAGGCGGGATCGTCCTGCAAGGACTCGCAGACCCGCCTGACCAGATCCAGGTCTTCCTGCTGATCCACGCAAAGACGGTATTGCCCGCCCCGCCCGCCCCCCAGGCTGCCCAGGCGGAAACGCTGCGGACGGCGATACACGAAAGGCGTCACGTGCTCGCGCTCAAGCCCGTCGGAGGCTTCGGCCAGGGCCGCGTCCAGGGCGGCGCGCGAACACACTTCGGCATCGAAGCCGCGCGGATACTGCGTGACGTCCACATGCAGATAGTCGAAACCGCCGTCCAGGAAGCGGCGGATCGCCGCATCCACCAATGCCGGGTCGATCAGCGGGCAGTCGGACGTCACCCGCACCACCACGTCGGCCTGTTGCGCCGCCGCACAGGCGTGGAAGCGCGCCAGCACGTCGTTTTCCGATCCGAAGGTCACGGGCAGCCCCAGGCTTGCCGCCAGTTCGGCGATCGGCCGCGAGTCCGGTGCATCCACCGTCGCCACCGCCAGGACGTCGGCCAGGGCGCAGCGCTTCAGCCGCCCAAGGTGCCAGGCCAGCATGGGACGGCCGAGAATGGGAAGCAGGACCTTGCCCGGCAGCCGGGTCGAGGCCATGCGCGCCTGGGTGATGCAGGCGATGCGGGGCTTGCTCATCGGACGCTCTCCACCTCTGCCGGCGCCTTCACCATACATGCCGCAAAACCGGCCGGGCGAACAATGGCTTTGCCATCGCCGCCGCCCCACATAGAATGGGCCGTCACGCGGCCGCCCCATTGCGGAAGAGCGTGGCGCCGGTGCCCACCAGCAGAGACGACGGCCATCGATCCCCGCATCGCCGCCATAGCCTACCACTTCCCCAGCGACGTATACGACAACGCCGCCCTGGCGCGGGATCTGCCCAATTACGATCCGGCCAAGGTGGCCGCCAAGACGGGAATCGAGCGCCGCTACATCGCCGCGGCCGGCGAGTGCGCCTCGGACCTGGGGGGGGCGGCGGCGGAACGGCTGTTCGCCGCCCGGCCCGCATGGCGCGAGGCCGTGGAGTACCTGATCTTCTGCTCCCAGGCCGCCGATTATCCCCTGCCCTCCACCTCCTGCCTGCTGCAGCACCGCCTGGGCCTGGACACCCGGATCGGCGCCATCGACATCAACATGGGCTGTTCAGGCTTCGTCATGGCGCTGGGGCTGGCCGACGGGCTGATCCGCTCGGGCCAGGCGCGCACCGTGCTGATCGTCACCGCCGACACCTATTCCAAATACATCGACGTCGACGACGGCAGCGTGCGCAGCATCTTCGGCGACGGGGCCGCCGCGACGATCGTCTCCACCGGCGAGACGCCGGCGGACGGCGCCAGCCTCGGCCCGTTCGTCCACGGCACCGACGGCAGCGGGGCAAACAAGCTGATCGCGCGCAGCGGTTCGATGCGCGACTGGGATTCCGCTCCCGACGGCCGGCCCGGCTTCACCACCCCCGCCGGCAGCCGCCATTCGGGCGCCGCCCTGGTCATGGACGGCCCCGCCGTCTTCGCCTTCACGCTCGACTGCGTGCCCAAGGCCGTGGCCAGCCTGCTGGACAAGGGCGGCCTGCGCCAGGACGACGTGGACCTGTTCGTCTTCCACCAGGCCAACAGCACCATGCTGGAGGCGTTGCGGCGCAAGCTCGCCATCCCGAGGGAACGCTTCGTCGTCGAGATGGCCGACGGCGGCAACACCGTCTCGTCCACCATCCCCATCGCCTTGGCGCGGGCCGAAGCGGCGGGCCGCCTGCGGGCGGGCATGCGCGTCGCGCTGGTCGGCTTCGGGGTGGGCTTTTCCTGGTCGGCGACGCTGATCCGCTGGAGGAATGCGGCATGAGCGCGGCCTTCGCCATCGCCGGCCGTCCCATCGGCCCCGACCATCCCCCTTACGTGATCGCCGAGATGTCGGGCAATCACAACGGCGACATCGCCCGCGCCCTGGCCCTGATCGACGCCGCCAAGCGAGCCGGCGCCGACGCGGTGAAGATCCAGACCTACCGGGCCGACACCATCACCATCGACCATGACGGGCCCGAATTCCGCATCGAGGGCGGCCTGTGGCAGGGCCGCACGCTCTTCGAGCTGTACCAGGAGGCGCATACCCCCTGGGACTGGCACGCCCCCCTGTTCGAGCACGCGCGCAAGGCCGGCATCACCCTGTTCAGCTCGCCCTTCGACCCGACGGCGGTGGATCTGCTGGAGACGCTGGGGACGCCGGCCTACAAGATCGCCTCGTTCGAGGTCGTGGATCTGCCGCTGATCGCCCATGCCGCCCGCACCGGCAAGCCCATGATCCTGTCCACCGGCATGGCCGGCCTGGGCGAGATCGGCGACGCGGTGGCGGCCATCCGGGCGGTGGGCGACAACCCGATCCTGCTGCTTCACTGCACCAGCGGCTATCCCACGCCGTTCGCGGAATGCGACCTGCGCACCATTCCGCACATGGCCCAGGCCTTCGGCTGCGCCGTCGGCCTGTCGGACCACACCATGGGCCTCGCCGTCCCCATCGCCGCCACCGCCCTGGGCGCGGTCGCCATCGAGAAGCATTTCACGCTGAAACGGGCCGATGGCGGGGTGGACAGCGCCTTTTCCCTGGAGGCGGACGAACTCGCCCAACTGGTGGAGGCGACACGCAACGCCCACGCCGCCCTGGGCCAGGCCGGCTACGACCTCAAGCCCAGCGAGGCGGGGGGGCGCGATTTCCGCCGCTCGCTCTACGTGGTGCGCGACGTCGCCGCCGGCGAGGAACTGACGCCGGCCAACGTCCGTTCCATCCGCCCGGGCAAGGGCCTCGCCCCCAAGCATCTCCCCGAAATCCTGGGCCGCCGCGCCCGCCGTGCCCTGAAGAAGGGCGAGCCGCTGGGCTGGGACATGGCGGAATAAGACAACGGAAAAGACCAGGATGCACATCCCTGCATGCGTTGCGCCGGTTGAGCGTGTGTTATCAATCCGTTAACCCTAAACCCGTGACAATCCGAAGAAAAATGGGCCGAATGCGGCCGCCACGGTTCCGGGTTCCGGACGTGGGGGTGAGGATGTGGCTTGCTGCGGATCAGAACAAGGACCCGATCATGAAGACAGCGTTGGTATGCGGCGCCGGTGGTTTCATCGGAAGCCATCTCGTCAACGAATTGAAGCGGCAGGGAGTGTGGGTTCGGGGCGTCGATCTGAAATTTCCGTCGTTCAGCCCAACCGCCGCCGACGATTTCGTCATCGGCGATCTACGCGAACAGACGGTTTGCCGCGCCGTCGTCGACCGCCGCTTCGATGAAGTCTACCAATTGGCCGCCGACATGGGCGGCGCCGGCTACATTTTTACCGGCGAGAACGACGCCGACATCATGCACAATTCGGCGACCATCAACCTGAACATGCTTGAGGCATGCCGCTGCCGCAACATCAAACGGGTATTCTATTCATCGTCGGCCTGCATCTATCCCGCCCATAACCAGGAAGATCCCGACAAGCCCGTCACGCGCGAAGACAGTGCCTATCCCGCCTATCCCGATTCGGAATACGGCTGGGAAAAGCTTTTTTCCGAGCGTCTTTATCTCGCCTACAACCGCAACCATGGCATGGAATGCCGGGTGGCACGCTATCACAACATTTTCGGCCCGGAAGGCACGTGGGAAGGCGGCAAGGAAAAGGCGCCGGCGGCGCTGTGCCGCAAGGTCGCCGAAGCCCAGGACAAGGGCGAGATCGAAATCTGGGGCGACGGCGCCCAGACCCGTTCGTTCCTCTATATCGACGAGTGCCTGAAAGGCACCCTCCGGCTCATGCGTTCGTCCTTCGAAGGACCGGTCAACATCGGCTCCGAGGAAATGGTGACGATCAACCAGTTGGCCGACATGATCATCGCGATTTCGGGGAAATCCCTGAAGACGAGGCACATCCCCGGCCCGCAGGGGGTGCGCGGACGCAATTCACACAACGATCTGTTGCGCGAACGCCTGGGATGGGCCCCTGACGAACCGCTCCATGCGGGTCTTGCCCGCACCTACGGCTGGATCGCCGCCCAGGTCGAACGCACCCGTGGCCGAAACCACTGAAATCTTGCCGAGACAGAATGTCCACCCCGGCTCTCTATCCGCACGTTGAAATATGAATGGGATACCGGGATGAATTCAGGAGAAGAACATAATGGCTGCCGATGAAGGTGATCTTCGCCTGTCCGTTGTCGGGCTGGGAAAACTTGGCGCGCCGATGGCAGCCGTTTTCGGCTGCAAAGGATTTCACGTCGTCGGACTCGATCTGAATCCAGCCTTCGTCGAGGCGGTCAATGCCGGTCGCGCGCCCGTGGACGAACCCGACCTGCAGGATTATCTGACCCGGGCGGGTGGCAACGTGCGGGCGACGACGGACTATGCCGAAGCGATCGGGACCACCGACGTCACCTTCATCATCGTCCCGACCCCCAGCGGGCCGGATTTGCTGTTTTCCAATCGATATGTCATCGATGCCGTCGAACGGATCGGCGCCGTTCTGCGGCAGAAGAGCGGCTATCACCTGGTGGTGGTGACCAGCACGGTGATGCCGGGCTCGACCGGAGGGGAAATCCGCGCGGCCCTGGAACGCAGTTCGGGCCGGCGCGTCGGAAGCGGGATGGGATTGTGCTACAATCCCGAATTCATCGCCCTCGGTTCCGTGGTCCGCGACATGCTCAATCCCGACATGCTGCTGATCGGCGAAAGCGATCCGCGCGCCGGCGACCTCCTGGAGGCGATTTACCGCCGTAGCGTCGATAACCGGCCGGAATTCCAGCGCATGAACTGGATCAATGCCGAATTGTGCAAGATCGCGATCAACACCTACGTGACGACCAAGATTTCCTACGCCAACATGGTCGCCGAGATGTGCGACCATCTGCCCGATGCCGATGCCCGGGTGGTCACCTGGGCCGTCGGCAGCGACAGCCGCATCGGCCGGAAATACCTGAAACCCGCGATCGGCTATGGCGGCCCCTGCTTTCCCCGTGACAACAAGGCGTTTTCCGCCCTGGGGCGCGCCTTGGGGGTGCGGTGCGATCTGGCCGAAGCCACTGACAAGATCAATGACCATCAGCTCTTCCGGCTCAGGCAGGCGGTCGAAGACCGGGTGGCGCCCGGCCGGGCCATCGCCATTCTCGGCCTTTCCTACAAGCCGCACACGGTGGTCATGGAAGAAAGCCAGGGCGTGATGCTGGCCGCCCTGCTCGCCAAGGCGGGATATCGAGTCTCGGCCTTCGACCCCTTGCTGCACCAGGTGGAAAAGGTAGAGCTTCCCCCGGGCGTGACCGCTGCGGACAGCGCCGAAGCGGCCATCGCCGAAGCGGATGCCGCCGTCGTCACCACCCCCTGGCCGGAGTTCAAGGAAATCGACTGGCAGGCCAGCCTTTTATCCGGCCGCCATCTGACGGTGATCGATCCTTGGGATGTGGTCGGCGACCGCCCCGGCGCGGGGATACAACTCGTCCGCCTCGGCCAGGGATCCGTCCCGGCCTGAGGGCTCCACGCCCATCCATCCGATCTCGAAGGGGCCCTTCATGCTTTCGTACATTCTTTACGGACGAAACGATTCCTATGGCTACAACCTGCACAAGCGGGCAGCCATGAGTTTCAACTGCCTGGCCGAGATCCTGTCCGATCCCGAAGACGAGATCCTGTTCGTCGATTACAACACCCCCAATGACTTTCCCACTTTCCCCGAAGCCATCGCGGACATGCTGACCGAAAAGACGAAACGGCATCTGCGCACCTTCCGGGTCCGTCCCGACATTCATGTCCGCTTCGCCGCCAGGACACATCTGCAGACCCTCGAGCCCGTCTCGCGCAACATCGCCCTACGCCGTTCCAATCCTGCCAACCGTTGGATTCTCTCGACGAATACGGACATGATCTTCGTCCCGCGCCAGAAGCGGAACCTGACGGAAATCGTGCGCGATCTGCCCAAGGGCTATTATGGCCTGCCCAGGTTCGAACTGCCGGAAAGCATGTGGGAATGCCTTGACCGGCGTGACCCGCGCGAAACCATCGCCACCGTCGGCCGGTGGGGATGGCGTTATCACCTCAACGAGGTCGTCGCCACCAAGCATTTCTCCCGATTCAACGCCCCAGGCGATTTCCAGCTCATCGAGCGGGATGATCTTTTCAGAATCCACGGATTTCACGAGGAAATGCTGCTCGGATGGGCGGTGGACTGGAACCTCGATAGAAGAGTGAAATTTCTATACAAGGAAACAGGCGACATCATGGACAGCCTGTTCGGGTATCACTGCAACCATCTCCGCCAGATATCAACCATGCATCACGCCGATGCCCGAACGAACAATCCGTCGGTTTTCGTATACGATGTCGATCGCCCGGACATTCCGGAGCAGGCCGAAACCTGGGGGTGTCCGGACGATGATATCGAAGAGATACGCCTCAGCGACCATGTGAACAAAAAATACATTTCCGCTCTGGACATCGCCCTGCCCGACAACAAAGGCGAATCGTGCTATATATTCGATGACACAATCCATGAATATGATCGGCACAGCTATGTTCCAGAGCACGTTATCCCATTCATAATGAACGTATTTTCCCATGGAAGAAAAGATATAAATATTGCATGGCTCGGAATGCCAGGACGGATGCTTGATTTATTCCATTCCATGTGGATCGCCCTTGGATTCACTGGAAAGATATTCATTCAAGAGAAAACGGCGCCCCATCACGAAAACACGAAAATAAAGCTATTGGACATGAATGGCATGCTGGATCACGGGGATATCTTCATCTTCGATTTCAGCGATGGAGATGGCAAAGCCGTACTGGATTCATCGCCGACATCCGTCGTCGATAAAATCGATGCGCAAGTCCACGACTATTATCGTGTCATCAGCGCGGAAATGAAGCGGCGGCAGAATGGGGAACAATTAAGGCGGTTGATCGGCATAAACTGCATCAGCAACCGCTTCGAGGCCTTGTTCCAGCGTTTTGTCGCCTGTTCGCGGTCAGAGACGATCTCGCATATCCGTTTCGGATACCTGGCGGTCGTCGGCAAACCTCACGACTGGCTGAAGTCGATGCGACCCGGCGAGGCCGGGAAATGGCGCCACGGCCGGATCGCGGCAACGGCGGAAATGGGTGGGAAAGTCGCCGCCGGCCCCGATTACCGGCCCGTTCCCGGGCTCTACCGTCTGGTGGTCACGATCAGTTGCGATCCGAAGGATTTGGAAGACGTCCTAGGCCCGCAGCCGGCTTCGCGCACGCACGCTGGCGCCGAACCGCTGAAGCTGTCGTTTCAGGTGCTGGCAGGCACCAGGGTGCTGGCACGGAAGAAATTGCAGATCGGCAAGGCCGGCATCCGGGTAACGAAAGAGATAGGCTTCGAGGTCCCTCCGGATGAGGGAACGGGGCGGCTGAGTGTCGTCATTACGTCGAACGGCGCCCGCCCCTTCATAATAGATCGGGCGATCGGGGAAAACACCTCCCTGAATCGGGCCGATGCGGACACGTTGTACAAATTCTTCCGGCCGGACCCCGCTCTTCCCCCTGCCTTGGAAGAACTCCGCTCGAAATATCTGCTGACGGCGCAATGAGCACCTTTTACGGCCTCCCCATGCGCACCGGAAGGTGATCCGACGATGAAGACGGCAATTTACGGCGCAGGAAAAGGTGCCCGCATCATTCTGAACGCGATGAAGCGGGAAAACCACTCCATCGATTTCTACATCGATGAATTCACCGACGAAACGCAGGTGGACGGTATCGGCATCCTGAAAATTGCCGATGTCACGGACAAAGAGAATGTTCGCGTCCTGAATTCCCTGCCCGGCGGCATGGCTTCCGCTAACGATCCGCACACGTCGCTAACCAGGTTCCTCAAGAGCTTCGGCTTTCATTCCGTCCTTGAATGGAATGAATTCATGTGGGACTACCCTGAGCTTATCGAGATCAGCTTCGAGAAAGAAAGAGAGAAACTTCTCGAAAATCTTCCAACATACAAGAATATAGATGAATGTTCCGTTCAAAATTTACGGGCCATACTTGATGACAAAGAAAGTGTCCATATCCTGGATCAGATATTATCACGGAGGAACGGGGACGAATCCCCTCTCGCCAATCTTCCTGACCAAAGAGTCCAGTATTTCCCCAAGGGAGTGGATGTATTTCGTGGGATACGGTCCCTGCGCTTCGCCGATTGTGGCGCCTATGACGGTGACACGACAGCGAATGCCCTTTATCTGTCGCCCGTCCCCGTCCAAAGCATCGTCTCCTTCGAACCTGATCCGCATGTCTTCAATAAGTTGCGATCCCATGTCGCCACATTGAAGGATGCTTTCCCCGAAACCGATTTCCATACGTATCCGGCCGGCGCCTGGTCGAAGAACGACATCCTGCGTTTCAATGTGAACGGGGAAGAAGGATGCAGTTCGCTGATCACCGGAATGAGCGCGGAGAGTGTGAGGGATGTCATATCCATTCCCGTCGTCTCGCTCGATTCCGTGCTGTCCGGAGCGCCGCCGAATTTCATCAAGATGGATATCGAGGGTGCCGAGATCGACGCCCTGGAAGGTGCGCGCGGTCTGATACAAACCTGCCATCCCACCCTTGCCGTATGCATCTATCACAAGCCGTCCCACCTGTGGGAAATCCCGTTGATGATCAAGAAGATATATCCCGACTACCAGATATTCCTGCGCCACCATTGGGTATATCTGAACGAAACCGTCATTTATTGCATTGCGCCCGACGGTCCGAAAATCAAAGGGTGAGCGAGGGGAGACGGAACTGACTCACGCAGAAGGGAACCTCTGTCCTTTGAGGCTGGCTCTCGTCCATTGCGGCGAAGCGAAGACGGTCGATCTGGCCCATGCCGTGGCGAATGCCGCCGCGGATCGCGGAATCACCGTGATGACCGGCAATGCCCCCGCCGAGATCGAGGCCTGGGCGCCCGATCTGGTTCTGTGCCTGGCCCCTGCGATCCCGAAACTCTGGAGCGCACCCAGCCTGCAGGTGCTCGGAGGAAAGGAGGACCAGGCCTTTTTCACCGAGGCGGGCCTCGTCGCTTTGCTCAGCCATGACGGCTGGCTGGTGGAGGATGCGCGCGTCGAATGCCTGTTGCGCAATGTGCTTCACGCCACGCGCAAGCATGCCCCCTATATCGCGCCCTGGTACGACACGTTCGTTCCGGCCCCGCTGGCAGAGGGAACCGTCGTAGCCTTGCCGGACCGTCCGGTGGATCTGCTGCACGCCGTAGCGGCGGACAGGCCGGTGGTGATCGGCGCGGGCCATCCCTATGCCCAGGCCTTCCATCCCCATCTGCCCGTGATCACCACCGACGTGCCGGAGGCCGTCATCGCCGCCCAACTGGCGGCGCTGGCTGCGAAACAGGGCGGCGTCGGCCGCCCCGGACCGGCCTGCCGGAAGATCTACGACGCCACCTTCGCGCCCGCCGCCCAGATCGCGCACCTGCATGACGCGGTGGACCATATCCGGCGAAACCGGGGCTACCGCCCGCCCGCCTCCACCACCGCGCCGCCGGATTGGAGGGTCGCCTATATCCTGCGCGCCGGCGGACGGCCCTTGTCCTTCCTGCACCGCTCGCTCGGCAGCCTCGCCCGGCAGACGGCGGCGGCCCGCATCCACGCCGTGCTGGTGCTGTGGCGCGAGATCGAGGGGCTGGAGGAACTGCTGGAGGAATACCCGCATCTCGCCGTCACCATCGTCCGGCAACCCGGCGGCGACGCCTCGGCCTGCCTGTCGGCGGGTCTGGCCGAGGTCGCGCGGCTGAAACCCGATCATTTCGGCATGATTGATGACGACGACGAACTCATGCCGCATCATCTTTTCCTGTTCCGGGCAGCGCTGGACCGGGCGGAACGAAGCACCGTTCCCAGGCCGGGACTCTTCCATTCGGCGGCCCTCCGCTCCTCTCCGGCCGGCTTCGCCTCCCCGCCCGCCCTGCCCGTGGCCGGGCTGGCCCAGCCGGAAAAGCTCCGCCTGTCGGGATTGGAATTCAGCCATCCGGCGCTGGTCGCCGCCTTGCGCCACACCATTCATCCGCTCAACTGGCTGGCCGACGCGGCGCTGATCGACGAGGAAATGCTGGTCGACCCCCGGCTGGCCATCGTCGAGGACGCCTATCTGTTCAAGTCCCTGTGTGAACGGGCGACACCGCGCCTCGTGTGCGAGGTGACCTCCTTCGTCCACGACCATGCCCATGGACAATCGAATTACCACATCAGTCCCGAGACGGTGGCGGCCGGCGAGCGCATGGCCCTGCGCTTCCTGGGCCGCAGCTTCCCCGCCGGCATCGCCTTCGGCGAAGGCAGCAGCCCGGCCTCGCCCACATTGCATGCCCCACTGCCCCGGCGGATGACCCGGCCGGCCGGCCGGCCGGTCTTTCACGAGCTTTCCTTTTCCTCCGGCCACGAGATCGTGACGGCTCCCTTTCCCACGGCCGGCGGGGTGATCGCCCTGTCGTGCACCCTGCGGGCCGATCCGTCCGATCCCGCCCAATGGCGGGCCGAGGCCCGCTTCACCGGGCAGGCCCGCGCCATCCCGGCGACGAATGCCCGCCTGCGGTGCGTGAACGAGGAATTATGGGAATTTTCCGCGGACTTTCCCCTGCCGGACACCCGGCCTTTCGGCGGCGCGGCCACCTTCCATATCACCCTGCCGGCACCGGCCGAGGCGCTGGCGGTGGCGGCACGCTCCACCGGCCAGGGCACCCTGGTCGCCTGGGCGGACATTCCCCGTGACCGGCCGTTATGGATCTACGGCGCAAGCGAACTGGGGCAGCGCATCGCCGCCCGGCTGGGCGCGGCCGGCCATCCCGGGAGCACCGGCTTTCTCGATGGGTTCAAGAGCGGCCGTTTCGCCGGCCTGCCCATCCAGCCCCCCTCCAGCCTGGATCCGAACGGCGACCCGCTGATCCTGATCGCCGCCCAATCCTGGCAGCACATCGCCACGGAATTGCGGGGCATGGGATGGAGCGGCCTGTACAGCGGCTATCCCGAGTTGAACGACGGCGTGATCTATCTGGGGTGATTACTGCGCGACGAAGCCGCCGTCGACCGGCATGACCGTGCCGGTGGTCCAGGCCGACAGATCCGACAGCAGGAAGGCGACCGCCCGGGCGACGTCCGCCGGGTCGCCCAGTCCCAGGGGGTGGGCGGCGCGCAGGGCGGCGGCCTGCTCCTGCGACAGGATGGCGAACTGGTGGTCGGCCTGGGACCCCTTGACCATGGCGGGCGCCACGCAATTGACCCGGATGCGCCTGTCGGCCAGTTCCAGCGCCAGGGACTTGGTCAGCCCCACCAGGGCGGCCTTCGACGCGGCATAGAGCGAGCGGCCCTTCTGGCCGCGCAAGCCCGCGACCGACCCGATCAGCACCATGGCCGCCCGTTCCCCCGCCACGCCGCGCTGGCGCAGGCCCCGCGCCAGCATCAGCCCGGCGCCCACGTTCAGGGTGAAGTACTGGTCGAAGGCCTTGCGGCCGACCATGTTCAG
>AGTN01007491.1_pt1 | contig 16260 bp, 16 predicted proteins | sample 314218 | NCBI WGS metagenome assembly AGTN01 (sample SAMN02954264, study PRJNA73603) | bioreactor metagenome | biome: terrestrial; feature: non-aerated bioreactor; material: poplar woody material; isolation source: poplar biomass | place: USA | collected 2006-12 | reverse complement strand
GCTGGGGCATCGTCGCCTTCGCCAGTTCGCTGGACCAGGCCGGCCCCATGGCCCGCACCGTCGCGGACTGCGCCCTGATGCTGGGCGCCATGGCCGGGCACGACCCCAAGGATTCCACCTCGGCCCCGGTGGCCGTGCCGGACTTCGCCGCCGCCCTGACCGGCGACATCCGCGGCCTGAAGGTGGGCATTCCCAGGGAATACCGCCCGGACGGCCTGTCGGACGAGGTCAACGGGGTGTGGGAACAGGGCATCGCGTGGCTTCGGGACGCCGGCGCCACCCCGGTGGAGATCAGCCTGCCGCACACCAAATACGCCCTGCCGACCTATTACATCGTCGCCCCGGCGGAAGCCTCGTCCAACCTGGCGCGCTACGACGGCGTGCGCTTCGGCCTGCGCGTCGAGGGCAAGACCCTGGACGACATGTACAAGAAGACCCGCGCCGCCGGCTTCGGCGCCGAGGTCCGCCGCCGCATCATGATCGGCACCTACGTGCTGTCCGCCGGCTATTACGACGCCTATTACACCAAGGCGCAGAAGGTGCGCCGCCTGATCGCCGGCGACTTCGCCAAGGCGTTCGAGACGGTGGACGTCATCCTGACCCCCACCGCGCCGTCCGCCGCCTTCGGCATCGGCGGTGCAGGCCCGCAAAGCGGGCCAAACGACGCTGCCTCCGGCAGCGGTCCCGGAGGGACGCGCGCAAGCGCGCTTGACGCCGACGATCCGGTGACCATGTGGCTGAACGACGTGTTCACCATCCCCACCAGCCTTGCCGGCCTGCCCGGCCTGTCGTTGCCCGCCGGCCTTTCCGCCGACGGCCTGCCTTTGGGCCTGCAACTGATCGGCCGTCCGTTCGACGAGGAAACCGTGTTCAAGGTGGCCGGCGTGATGGAATCCGCCGCGCAGTTCACCGCGTTGCCGGAGGGCGTGTGATGGCGTTCATCATCAAGGGCGACACCTGCGACTGGGAGGTCGTGATCGGCCTGGAGGTCCACGCGCAGGTGATCTCGAACTCCAAGCTGTTCTCGGGCGCGCCCACCGTGTTCGGCGGCGAGCCCAACGATCAGGTCAGCTTCGTGGACGCCGGCTTCCCCGGCATGCTGCCGGTCATCAACGAGGTCTGCGTCGAGCAGGCGGTGCGCACCGGCCTGGGGCTCAACGCCAGGGTCAACCTGAAATCGGTGTTCGCGCGCAAGAACTACTTCTACGCCGACCTGCCCCAGGGCTACCAGATCAGCCAGTACGACCTGCCGATCATCGGCGAGGGCACGCTGCTGATCGACCTGCCCGCCGACGAAGCCGGCAATTCAAATGATGGCGGCCCTTCGGCCGCGGGCGGCAGCACCCGGCCCATCGGCATCGAGCGCCTGCACCTGGAGCAGGACGCGGGCAAGTCCATGCACGACCAGCACCCCAGCAAGTCGTTCATCGACCTCAACCGCTCGGGCGTGGCGCTGATGGAGATCGTCTCCAAGCCCGACATGCGCAGCCCGGAGGAAGCGGGCGCTTATCTCACCAAGCTGCGCTCGATCCTGCGCTATCTCGGCACCTGCGACGGCAACATGCAGGAAGGCTCCATGCGCTGCGACGCCAACGTCTCGGTGCGGCCGGTGGGATCGAGCGAGTTGCGCACCCGCTGCGAGATCAAGAACGTCAACTCGATCCGCTTCGTGCAGCAGGCCATCGAATACGAGGCCCGGCGCCACATCGACGTCTACGAGAACGGCGGCACCATCGACCAGGAAACCCGGCTGTTCGATTCGGGCAAAGGCGAGACCCGCTCCATGCGCTCGAAGGAGCACGCCCACGACTACCGCTACTTCCCCGACCCCGACCTGCTGCCGCTGGTCATCAGCCAGGAGTTCGTGGACGGCATCAAGGCGACCCTGCCGGAACTGCCCGACGAGAAGAAGGCCCGCTTCATGAGCGAATACGGCCTGAACGCCTACGACGCCGGGGTGATGGTGGCGGAAAAGGACTCGGCGGAGTTTTTCGAGGCCGTCGTCCGCGGCGGAGCCGCGAATGGAAAGGATGGGCAGGCTTCGCCTGCCGGTGGCCGCGACGGCAAGACCGCCGCCAACTGGGTCATGGGCGATTTCTTCGCCACCATGAACTCCAAGCCGGACTACACCTGGGCCAATCCGCCGGTCACCGCCGGCAACCTGGGCAGGATGATCGACCTGATCAAGGACGGCACCATCTCGTCGCGCCTGGCCAAGGACGTGTTCGTCCTCATGGTCGAGACCGGCAAGGACCCGGCGGTCATCGTCGAGGAAAAGGGCTTGAAGCAGGTCACCGACACCGGCGCGATCGAGAAGGCCATCGACGCGGTCTTCGACGCCAACCCGGACAAGGTGGCCGAGGTCAAGGCGGGCAAGGACAAGCTGATCGGCTGGTTCGTCGGCCAGGTGATGAAGGCGACCCAGGGCAAAGCCAATCCCGGCCTGCTGAACGAGCTGATCGCCAAGAAGTTCAAGGAATAGCCTGCGGGGCATGACCGAAATCAAGGCCCCCCGTTTCGCGGGGGGCCATTGTTTTTCCGGGGACCCCTACCTATTCCTGTGGAGACAGTGATGAACACCGCATCGAAAGCCGAAACCTCCGCGCTGTATGACGTCGCCGCCATCCTCTTGGGCTTCGCCCTTCTGAGCATCGGCAGCGTCGCCCTGATCGGCGGGACCGGTCTGGCCATGTGGGTGTTCGGTCTGTAGGGCCTATCCAGGCCTCCTCCACACGCCTTGACGCCCCGCCCTTCCGGGCGGGGTTTTTTTTCGGACAAGCGGTTCTCCGACCTTGGGCAAGTGGATTTCCCGCGGCAAACGTCATAGCGTGCGCGAAAGCATCCACGCGCCTTGCGGACGTGTCATAAAAGTGCAACAAACGCTGTCCGCTCGCTGGTGAGCGGCTGGCTCCACGGAACCCATGCCGAAGGAAAACGTCAAGAAGCCCCTCGTCCAATACGCGGCGCTGCCCTACCGCATCGAGGACGGGCACCCCATGGTCCTGCTGGTGACGTCCCGCGAGACCAAACGGTGGATTCTGCCCAAGGGCCAGCCGGAACGGAAGCTGCCGCCCCATCAGGTGGCGGAGCAGGAGGCCTATGAGGAAGCCGGGCTGATCGGCACCACGTTCAAGACCGCCTTCGCCACCTTCGACAGCGTCAAGCGCCTGAAGAACGGCAAGGAGCTGCCCTGCCAAGTGCGCGTCTACCTGCTGGAGGTCAGCCACGAACTGGACGCCTGGCCCGAGCAGCACGAACGCGAACGCCGCTGGATGACGCCGGGCGAGGCCGCCCTGAAGGTGGGTGAGCCGGGACTTGTTCGCGTGTTGCTGGATTTCGGCGGCCGCTTCGATTGATCCTGGCGCCGGTCTGCCCTGCGGGGCAAGACTCCCCCGGCCAATCGTGATATGACGCTTTTGTTACATCGGATGGGGTTCCCATGGCCTTGAAGTTCATTCGCTCCCTGATGCCCCGGGAGGAACGGTTCGTTGCCAACTTCGCCGCCCACGCCGACCGGCTGGTGGCGGCTTCGGCCGCTTTGATCGCCATGATGAAGGCCAGCCCCGAGGAACGCGAGGCGCGCTTCAAGGAGGTTTGCGAGATCGAATCGCAGGCCGACACCATCGCCCGCGAAACCCTGGTGGCCCTGCACCGCGCCTTCATCACCCCGTTCGACCGCTCCGACATCCACGCCCTGATCACCGCCCAGGACGATACCGTGGACCTGCTGGAGGATGTCGGCCACCACGCCCTGCTGTACCGCCTGGACCACTTCACCCCGCGCATGCTGGAACTGGCCGAACTGATCCAGACCGCCGCCAAGCTGCTGGCCGAGGCCATTCCGCTGCTGACCGACGTGAACAGGAACGTCGAGCGCATCAACGTGCTGTGCGAGAGGGTGGGACGCCTCGAAGACGATGCCGACCGCATGCTGCACCAGGGCCTGTCGGAGCTGATCGCCGAACGGCCGGAAACCATCACCTTCCTGGGCCGCAAGGAAGTCTACGAGATGCTGGAGGCGGTGACCGACCGCTGCGACGACGTCGCCGACCTGATCGAGGGGATTCTGCTGGATCATGTCTAGGCCGGTGGAATAACCCCATGGACGCCATCCTTATCTCGCTGCCCGCCCTGATCGCCATCATCGCGGTGGCACTGGCCTTCGATTTCATCAACGGCCTGCACGACGCCGCCAATTCCATCGCCACGGTGGTCTCGACCCGGGTGCTGCCGCCGGCCTATGCGGTGGCGTGGGCGGCGTTCTTCAATTTCATCGCCTTCCTGTTCTTCGGCCTGCACGTGGCCCAGACCATCGGCACCGGCATCGTGTCGGCCCAGGTCATGGACCCCTTCGTCATCCTGGCGGCATTGGCCGGGGCCATCGGCTGGAACCTGTTCACCTGGTGGCTGGGCTTCCCGTCGTCGTCGTCGCACGCGCTGATCGGCGGCATCGCCGGAGCCGGCATCGCCAAGGCCGGCACCTCGGCCCTGGTGGCCGACGGCTTCATCAAGACCTCGCTGGCCATCGTCGCCTCGCCGGTCACCGGCTTCATGCTGGCCATCGCCATGATGATCGCCATCTCGTGGCTGGTGCGGCGCATGGCGCCGTTCCAGATCGACCAGCGCTTCCGCCATCTGCAACTGATCTCGGCGGCGCTGTACTCGCTGGGCCACGGCGGCAACGACGCCCAGAAGACCATGGGCATCATCGCCGTGCTGCTGTACAGCCAGGGCCATCTCGGCGGCGAGTTCCACGTGCCGTTCTGGGTCGTCATCGCCTCGCAGTTGGCCATGGGCCTGGGCACGCTGATGGGCGGCTGGCGCATCGTCAAGACCATGGGCTCGAAGATCACCGACCTGAAGCCTTTCCAGGGCTTCTGCGCCGAGACCGCCGGCGCCGCCACCCTGTTCGGCGCCACCTACATGGGTATCCCCGTCTCCACCACCCACACCATCACCGGCGCCATCGTCGGCGTCGGCTCGGCGCGGCGCGCTTCTGCCGTGCGCTGGGGACTGGCCGCCAACATCGTCTGGGCCTGGGTGTTCACCATTCCCGCCGCCGGCATCATCGGTTATGCCAGCTATTGGCTGTTGTCCCTGTTTTAATCCCCCTGCCGGCGATCCGTCCAAGGGCAGAGGCCCCAGGCTGGCGGCATGCCGGTTCATCCGTCCAAATGGGTGACCTGTTCCGCCTGCTCGATGACCCCGACCATGATCTCACGATGCCGGGACAGTTGATCGCGCCGTCCGGACAGAGCCGAATGGGCGGCCTGGGCATTGCCCAACGCCTCGGACACCCGTGCCAACATGGCCCGCGTCTCCACCGCCGCCTCTTCGAGTTGCCTGGCGGCCTCGTCCATGCGCAGGGAGAGCGACGAAGCCGAGGCCGCCAGGGCATCCAGCGATGCCTGCGACCGGTCGAGAGCGGAACGGGTATTCCCGGCCAAGGTCTTGACCTCGCCCGCCACCACGCCGAAACCGCGCCCGGCCTCACCGGCCCGTGACGCCTCGATGGTGGCGTTCAAGGCCAGAAGGCGCGTTTGGCCGGTAATCAGGCGCAAGGCATCGAGCACGCTCTCGATCCCCTTCACGTCTTCGGTCAATTGTCCCAGTTCGCCGGCGATGGCGCTGCGCCCCTGTTGCTGGGCATCCATGATGCCGGCTTGCCGGGTCATGCCGTCGTGCAGCGAGCGCAGGCTGCTGTCCAGGCCGTCGGTGTGGCGCAGAGCCTCGGAAACATCCTCGAAGATCTTCAGGGTCTCGCCGGAGGTCTCCAGCATGTTCTCAAGCAGACCGGCGCGGATACGGTTGAGCATGCGCATGCGGCTGGCCGCCCGGCTTTCGAAATAGCCTTTGAACGAGGCGTAATGGACCGGGAAGTTATCGATCAGGGCGTCCTTGAATCCGGCATCGCCGTCGAAAAAGAACAGGGCCGTGAGGGTTTGGTTGATGTTGATTCCCAGCAGTTCGCCGAAAGTGGAGAACCCGGCCACCGGAATGTCGCGGAAGGTTTCCAGGCGGGACAGTTGCGCGGCATTGTTCAGGCGCCGCAAAATGCAGTCGTTGAGGATGCCGCCGATGGGACGCGGCTTGCCGTGCAGGAACCTGTCGAAATCCTGGGTGGTGGCGGCGACGAAGTCGATGGCGTCCAACAGCAGCAAGGTGTCGCCGAAATCCACGTCGCAAAAGAAGGTGACCGCACCGCCGGCCTGATCGATCCCCGCCACCGAGCGCACGAACAATTCGCCCTCGACATCCACCCCGAAGGTCTTCTTGGCCAGCCGTGCCTCCACCTCGTCGGGACGGCATTCCAGGCTGTCCGCCAGCGCCGACACGAAGGGCACGGTGCGTAGGGTCTTGGGATCGATCACCGATTTCACGACGCCATGCCAGGGGTCGGCCTCGGCCACCACAAAGGATTTGCCGCTTGGCTGGAAGTTCTGGGTCTTGAAAATACCGTAGCGCTTGTCCGCCGCCATCTTGACGAAGCAAATGACCGCATGGTCCTCGCGCACGGCTTTGCCGTCATAGAGGCGGGTATGCTGGAAATCCAGCTTGCCCCCCGCCGACCCGCCGACGAACGCCACCGGAAAGCGCCGGGCGCGATACACCGCCTCCATCAGGTAATTCTCGCTGCGCGACAGACCGTCCACGAAGGTCAGGGCGAACGTATCCCGATGGTCCAGAGCGAACGGAACGGCAATGCGCTCCAAATGCTCCTGAATGCGCTTCAACCGGTCCGCATGACTGAGCCTCGCCGAACCACGCCGGATATCCTCGTTGGAAAGGGGAACCGCATGAATGGAAACCTGCGCCATCAGCGCCCGGGAGAAGCTTTGCAGCACCATCTGGTCCCAGGCGCCGTCCGCCGCGCAATAGGGAGAGCCGCTGCCGCGCCCGCACAATTCCCCGGCGGTGGTCACGAGCAGCACCCCGCACCCGGCCGGCGCCGCCGCACGCAAAGCCCGCGCCACGGCGTCGAAATCCACATGCGGTGAAACGAAGCCGATCACCAGAGAGCAGCCGTCGGGATAAGCGAACAAAGGGGCGAGAGCCGGGGAAGACAATCCCGCCGCAGGCAGAGCAAGGCTGCGAATCACGTGGTCCGACACTTGGACGGGCATGACGACCGCACCTTCACTGTGAGCCATTTCCGTCGCTCCGCCTTTCTCATCCTGGCCCCAGAAGGTGCTCGCCCCCCCTCATCCGGTCAATCCGTAATCGTTGATATTGTATGCCATCCTGATCTTCGAACGCCTCATTTGACATCCGTAGCCAAACACGCACACTTCTCGATCGCGCGGCAAGCCTTCGGCCATCGGCAAATGCCTGCATTCCGATGGCTCGGGGGGCGGCGGGCCATGGCGTCCTGCATCTTCGCCTTGCCTTTCACCCCCTTGCTTGGAGCGGAAGCCGCGGTCACAGCCGGCTGACCGCGCTGGCCACCGAGGCCAGGGCGGCCATGGTGACGCTGGCGTCCGTCGCGGCGCCGTGCACCGTGGTCATGCCGTCCGACACCGCCACATAGGACACCGCCTGGGCCTCCGAGCCCTGGCCGATGGCATGCTCGTGGTAGCCCTTGACCTGGACCTTGACGTCCAAATCCTTTTCCAGCGCATGGACGAAAGCGTCCACCGGACCGGAGCCGGAACCGGCGATGGTCTTTTCCTTGCCCTTCCAGGTCACGGTGGCGGTCAGCGAACGGGCGTTCCTGCCGGCCGGCGTGGTGGTGTAATCCACGATCTGCAACGCGCCCGGCGCCAGATAGGTGCGCCGGAACAAGGCGTAGATCTCCTCCGGGCCCAGTTCGCGGCCTTCGCGCTCGGCCACCTGCTGCACCACCTTGGCGAATTCGGCCTGCATCGCCTTGGGCAGTTCCAGCCCGTGGTCGCGCTCCAGCACATAGGCGACGCCGCCCTTGCCCGACTGGCTGTTGATGCGGATGACCGCCTCGTAGCTGCGGCCCACGTCGGCCGGGTCGATGGGCAGGTAGGGCACCTCCCAGATGGCCTGGTTGGCCGTCTTACGGACGTTGAAGCCCTTCTTGATGGCGTCCTGGTGCGAACCGGAAAAGGCGGTGTAGACCAGTTCGCCGGCATAGGGGTGGCGCGGATGCACCGGCAACTGGGTGCAGTCCTCGGCCACCCGGCGGATGGAATCGATGTCCGACATGTCCAGGCCGGGATTCACCCCTTGCGTGAACAGGTTCAGCGCCAGGGTGCAGACGTCCACGTTGCCGGTGCGCTCGCCGTTGCCGAACAGGGTGCCTTCCACCCGGTCGGCCCCGGCCATCACCGCCAGTTCCGCCGCCGCCACGCCGGTGCCGCGGTCGTTATGGGGGTGCACGGACACGATCAGGTTCTCGCGGTTCTTCACCGTGCGGCAGAACCATTCGATGACGTCGGCATAGACGTTGGGCGTGCTCATCTCCACCGTGGCCGGCAGGTTGACGATCATCTCGCGGCCCGGCGCGGCGCCCCAGGCCTCGGCCACCGCCTCGACGATGGCGACGGCGAAGTCCGGCTCGGTGCCGGTGAAGCTTTCCGGGCTGTACTGGAACGACACCTCGCCGTCCTTGCGCGCCGCCGACAGCTCGCGGATCAGCCTTACCCCGCCCAGGGCCAGGTCGATGCAGCCCTGGCGGTCGAAGCCGAACACCACGCGGCGCTGCACCTCGGAGGTCGAGTTGTACAGGTGCACGATGACCTTCCTGGCGCCCTCCAGCGCCTCGAAGCTGCGGCGGATCAGGTCTTCGCGCGACTGGGTCAGGATCTGGATGGTGACGTCGTCGGGAATGTGGCCGCCCTCGATCAGCAGGCGGATGAAGTCGTAATCGGTCTGCGAGGCGGCGGGGAAACCCACCTCGATCTGCTTGAAGCCCATGCGCACCAGGGTGTCCCACAGGCGCATCTTGCGCTCGGCATCCATGGGATCGATCAGCGCCTGGTTGCCGTCGCGCAGATCCACGCTGCACCAGACCGGCGGCCTGGAGATCACCGCGTCGGGCCAGCGCCGGTCGCTCAGCTTGATGGCGGGATAGGGACGGTACTTTTCATGGGCGGCGGTCATCATGGCCGTATTCCTTGCATCTGCTGTTTCGCTGCTGTGTGAAAGCGCGGCCGGGTCACGGCCACCGGGCGCCCGCGCGGGCGGTCAGTCCCGATGGCCGCCGATAAGTCGCAGCAGCAGGCCGGCGGAAACGCGCGCGGCGAAGACGGTACGGCTGACGGCGATGACGGAAGACATGAAACCCAACCTCGGAACGACCCTGCTCAGGACGGCATACGCGAAACCCCGGCGTCGTTTACGACACCGGGCCGGTAAGAAGCAGCAGGGTGGTGGTCTGGGTCTTCATGGCCGCCATGCTGCCAGACCGGGCCCCCCTCGTCAACCGGAACGTCCTTGATTATGTTGGAAGCTCACTTTGGGGAGACGACCATGATCGACCTGTACACCTGGGGCACGCCCAACGGCCGCAAGGTTTCCATCATGCTGGAAGAGGTGGGGCTGCCCTATGCGGTGCATCCCATCGACATCGGCAAGGGCGACCAGTTCACCGCCGACTACGTCGCCATCAACCCCAATTCCAAGATTCCCGCCATCGTCGACCAGGACGGGCCGGAGGGAAAGCCCTTGGCCCTGTTCGAATCGGGCGCCATCCTGGTCTATCTGGCGGAAAAGACCGGGCGCTTCCTGCCCACGGAGGCGCGCGGGCGCTACGAGACGCTGCAATGGCTGATGTTCCAGATGGGCGGCATCGGCCCCATGTTCGGCCAGGCCCACCATTTCCGCCGCTTCGCGCCGGAACAGATTCCCTATGCGGTCGAGCGCTATTCCAAGGAGACCAGGCGGCTGTACGGCGTGCTGGACAAGCGCCTGACCCACCTGCCCTTCGTCACCGGCGACTATTCCATCGCCGACATGGCCATCTTCCCGTGGTGCCAGCGCGCCGACTGGCAGGGCGTCGACCTGGCTGCCGAGTTCCCCAACGTCAAGCGCTGGTACGACACCATCGCCGCCCGTCCGGCCGTGCAAAAAGGAATGAGCGTTCCGGGTTGACGGCCACCGCCGGCTCCGTTAGAAACGTCCGTCCAGCCACGGACCTACCGTGATTCGAGCCCTGCGGAGGGATGGGTGAGTGGCTGAAACCAACGGTTTGCTAAACCGTCGTACAGGGTAAACCTGTACCGCGGGTTCGAATCCCGCTCCCTCCGCCACTTTGGTATAAAACCGGGAACGCCGATTCCCGCCGATTTCCCTCCCGTTGTGGCTACCAGCGTCCTCAACAGGGTGCTTTTGCTGCCTTTGATGTAGATCGCGTCGTCCGCGACCTCGACGTGCTGGGCGAAGGCCCGGACGTGTTCCCGCCGATAGCCGCCCTTTCCAAGCCGGAGTCGGGTGCGAGCTTCGCTCGCTAGTTCCCGCACGGCCGCCCCTGTGAGGCCCTGATGGGCCGAGCTTTTCAGCATGGCCTCGGTCCTTTCGGCGTCGGCCCGCGCCTGATCCCGTAGCGCGGTAAGGCCCGCTATCCGCTCGCCGAGGGCGGATTCGGCCGGGTCGAGCGAACCCGCCTCGATAGCGTCGTAAAGCCGCTTGAGGCGCATGTCGGCCTCGGCCGCCCGCTGGTTCAGCTCTGCAATGTGCTGGCTGCGCCGCTCGACGCTCTCCTGCCGGCGGTCGAGCAGCGAGGCGAGCACATCTTCGATCCTCTCGGGGTCCAGCACCCTTTCCTCGATATGGCTGACCACCATGCGGTCGAGCTTGTCCATGGGGATCGCGCGGCCCTTGCAGCCGGTGTCCCCCTGCCGCGCCCGGATCGAGCAGGCATAATAGCGATAACGGCCATTCTTGCCGGTGCGCAGCGTCATCGCGCCTCCGCAATTGCCGCAATGGCAAATGCCGGTCAGCAGATTGGGGCCGCTGACCACGCGCGGGGGCGTCACCTTCGGATTGTTGACCTGCAAGCGCCTCTGCACGGCCTCGAAGGTTTCAAGGTCGATCAGCGGTGGCACCGCCACGGTGACGATTTCTTCCTCGGGCTTCACCTCGCCCTTTTTGGAGCGGCGATTGAACCGATGCTCTCCGATATAGGTGCGCCGGGTCAGGATGCGGTGAAGCTGGCCGATGCCCCAACGCCCGCCGCTGCGGGTGAACATGCGGTTCCTGTTGAGGTAGCTGACGATGTTCTTGACGCCCATGGGGCCGGACGTGCCGTCGCCTTCCGTTGCAAGGCGGAAGATCAGCCGCACGGTGTCGGCGTGCAGCGGGTCGATTTCCAGCTTCTTCTTCATCTTCGCGCCGCGCTGCTCGGCATCGACGACGCGGTAGCCGATGGGCGGCAGGGAGCCGTTCCAGAAGCCTTGCCGGGCGTTCTCCTTCAAGGCGCGCAGGACGTGCTTGGCGTTCTCCTTCGACTGGTATTCGTCGAACAGTGCCATGATCTGCCGCATCATGACGTGCATGGGGTCGTCGCCCATTTCCTGTGTGATGGACACCAGCCGGACGCCATTCTTGGCGAGCTTGCGGACGTTGAACTCCAGCTCGAAGTGATCGCGGAAGAAACGCGAGAAGCTGTGAACCACCACCACGTCGAACGGCGCGGGCTTGCTGGTGCCGGCCTCGATCATCCGTTGGAACTCGGGGCGACGGTCGTTGGTCGCCGATGCTCCGGCCTCGACGAAGGTTTCGACAAGCTGGTAGCCGCGCGAAGCGCAATAGGCTTCGCCCTGCTTGCGCTGGTCGGGGATCGACACGTCATGCTCGGCCTGCCGGGCGGTCGAGACGCGCAGATAGAGCGCGGCGCGCAGGGCGACGTGTGGGGACTGAATGTTCATCATTGGCCTCCTTTCGCCGCGCGGCGTTCGAGCAAGGGCAACGCCAGCTCCACGCGATCATGCAGCACCTTGGGCACGAGCTTCTGGCCCTCGCCGGGGTCCATGCGGACCAGGCCGTAGCTCGCCATTTTCTTGAGGGTTCGGGAAAGGTTGGGCTTCGCCCGCCCCGTGATCCGCGACAGTTCCTCCAGCGAGCCGGGCGACTGCTCGTCGATGACACGCAGCAGTTCGCGGTTCCCGCTCGAAAGGAGCTGCGCGAAAGATTCCATGGATGTGAACCACACCTTCGGATCGCCGGGCGCGGGCTTTTCCTCGCCCTTAGCGATCCGCATGGTGCGGGCCTTCATCTCGTCGTAGCCGGCAATCCCGACTTTCAGGGTGGTCATGTTACGCCTCGCTCCTTCAACACCGCGTCCACCGCCTGCCAGAAGTCGGCCAGCAGCGTGACCGCATCCTCGTAGGCGTAGGGCTTCACGGTCTGGAGGCGATGCCGATGGTCCATCGGCTCGCCACGCCTGCCCCGACCGACCGGATGGGCGTTATCGAAGCCGACCAGCCGTTCGCCCGAAGGCCCGTGAAGCGTGAGCGAGTAATCGAGGCCGTGCGGCTTCTCCGGCGAGACCGGAACGCGGGTGACGACGAACTTCACCCAATGGCCGCCCTCGGGATCGACAACGAGCACCTGACCGTCGAGGTCCAGAAGCGTGTCGAGGCTCGGGTCACGATCCTCGCTCATGACTTACTGTTATCATCTGAAGATAACGATTGCAAGCCCTGATTGTTGGGATCGGCTTCGATTGGGCCGAACAGCCGGTCGAGCACGTCGCCGAAATACCGCTCGAAGATTTGCAGTTCTTCCTCGGTGATCGGCACCTTCTCGGGCCAGTCGTCGAAGACAGGCAACGACTCCACATCGACGATGCGAAGCGGCGACCTTCGGCGCTCCCGGCCGTCCGGCGTGGGTTCGTCCGCATAGTCGAAAAGATCGTCGGGAAATGTCTCGGGAACCGGCTGTCGTGGTCGCCCTTTGCGGGCGCGGCGGCGCTCTGCGCACATGGAATCCTCCTTGGCTCTCGTGGATTCCGGGGCACTCACGGTCCCGGAATTAAGCGAACCATGGAGGGCAGTCGGCGGCCTGTAGCGTGCCGCATTTGCGCCTATGCGCTGGCGGCACCCCTGCGTCTGTTGCAGAGACACTAGCGGATAACCAGCAACATCCGGGGCCGCGTTGCGACCCCGGATGCCTCTTGGCTTAGAACGTCAGCCTACATGCCTGACGGATGGCTATCTGGACCGGCGATGGAGGTAGCGCCGGATCAAACTCGCCCTTCGGCAGCAGCGGCGGCTGTGCCATGAAACGCGGTTGCTCCCCTCGATGAGGTTGCGCCGCATGGACGATGAATGGATGGCATAGATAGACGGTGCCCGCCGCGCCTGTTGCCAACGCAACATCGCAACCTTCCGTAGAGGCGTAGCCATTCTTGGAAAGTTGCCTGAGCGTCGCGCCTGCATCGCCGTAGGGCAGCAACTCACGCGCAATCGCCGCATGTGACCCTTTTCGTATTTTCGTAGGCGCGTCATTGGGACCAACATCCGAAAACAGAAACAGCATCAACAAGGCGCGTCCGCTACTCTTAACGTTGGCCCGCCACTCCATGAAATCCGGATTGTCGGTCCCAAAGCTCACGTCCACATGCCAGCCATCGTCACCGGGGGATTCTGGTGAGGGAAAGCGGATGGGAAAGGTTCCAACACCTTTGGGGGCAAGCCACCGGCCTTCCCCAACGAGTTGATCGTAGGCTTTGTGCAGTTGCGGCGTGTTAGCAGCTTCGATGAAGGGGGGCGACGACTTGAACCCCACCCGAACAACGGGTTGAGTCCAGTTTTGAGGTTCGTCCGGTGACAGACCTATATCCGCCCACAACTCGTCCCTCCCTTGCTTTGCAAGGTTGGCGCTGAAAGCATTTTCGATTTTGACGAAACCATCGTCAATGAAGCTCTGGACCTGACCAGAAGACAGGCCGACATGCTTAGATTTAGGCATTACAAACACATTCTCCGTTCGGCCTCCGCGTCAGCAGGGCCGTTTTTATCTGAACGGCGCAGATGCGCCGGCACGACTTTCAGTCGTTCAGATCAGCGGGAAGAATGTGGAAGTGAACATCATGGGTATCACATATGCTTCGCAGCGGATGGCTTCAAGGACACATGACGAAGCACATGCCACGTCGCAGGATGCTGTTGGTTAGCATATCCGCGTCATGGGAAATAGGTGGCTGCGTAGAATTTTTTGCTTTCGTCACGCACATACGCCCACTCAAGCTCATGCTTTTGTAGTCTGTCCCGCCTCTCGCCGAGCCTTCGCAAACCCTCAATCCGTGGCGATAAACCGCTCCAGCATGGGCACGATCAGCCTGACGGGATCGGCGGCGGGCTGGCCGCTCTCGCGGGCCAGCACCTCGGCATAGGCGGCCAGATCGCGGTGAAGGGTTGCGGGCAGCTCGACCGATACCTTCACCGGCTTGTCGTCGGGCAGCGGGCCGAGTTTCAGCTTGGTCATGGTCAACCTCCTGTCGGCTCGAACACAAGGTCGCGGGTGACGATGATGCGAACCGGGAAGCCGGGCCGGATGGTCAGCGTGGGCGCAACCTGCAACTGGCGCTGGACGATCTGCTGGCCCGCCTGATTGACGGTATCCTGCGCCCCGTCGCGGATGGCGCGGATCAGCCGGTCCTCGTCGCTGGTCGCCAGCTCCGTGCCGACTGCGAGCAGCGTGGACAGCCCTGCGGCCTTCATCAGATCCCACCAGTGATAATCGACGCCATCCTCAAGGCCGGCGTAGCCGCTGGCGTCCGCGCCCGGCAGGCGCTCCAGAACGATGGAACGGCCGCCCGGCAGGATCAGGCGATTCCACACCAAGAGCACCCTGCGCTGGCCGAAGGTCACGCCATCGTCGTATTGGCCGATGATACGGGTGCCCTGCGGGATCAGCAGCAGCGAGCCGGTCGGGCTGTCATAGACGTTCTCCGTCACCTGCGCGGTGATCTGGCCGGGCAAGTCGGAACGGATGCCAGTGATGAGCGCGGCCGGGATCACGGCTCCGGCCTGAAGGATATAGGGCGATGCCGGCGGCGCGACGCGATCCGGGGCGACGGTCTGTCGGTCCACCGGCCCGTTGAGAAACGCCGCGTGGCGATCCTGTGTCGCGGGCTGTCCGCCGAGCCCCAGACCGGCGAGGCCGGGCGCGGCAATGCCAGTAGCGGTTCCGGTTCCCGGCGCGGTCTGGAAAAAGACGCGGCTGACGCGCGCGGCTTCTTCCTCGGCCCTGCGGCGTTCTTCCTCGGGATCGACGGCGGGCGTCGCCATGACGGGCGGTGTGACGGGCTGTCCCCGGTTCTGCGCGTCGAGAATGGGTCGGCCCAAATCTCCGGGCAGCGCGGGGCCGAGCACCGGCCCGCTATAATCACGCGGCAGGCCGGACAAGCCGTCCGCCGTGGGGCGGTTCTCGGTCGAATAGAGTTCGTCGCCGCCCGGTCCCGCATCGCGGGTCTGGAGCGCGTAGATCAACGCGCCGCCGATACCGAGAAGCGCGACGGCTCCGACGCCTGCCAGCATCTTGCGGGACAGGCGGGTGACGCGGGGCGGCTCGGCGCGCAGCCGCATGGGTGCGGCGGTATCGGTGATCGTGTTGTCGCTCATGACGGGGAGCCTCCGGTCGCACTGGCGGGCTGCGCGGCGGCGGCCTGCGTCGGGTTGATGCGGACGATCCTGACGACCTGCTGGCGGTTGCCGCTGCCAAGGCGCAGCTCGGCCGCCCCGAACAGGCGGTCCACGATCAGGACGTTCTGATGGACCCGGCTGTTGACGATCTGCGGCTCGCCGTTCGCGCCGAGCACGAAGATCGGCGGCATCTCGCCCTGCACGATCCCGGCCGGGAAGACGACATAGACGCGGCGGCCATCGTCGAACACGGAAGCCGGCCGCCATGGCGGGCTGTCGCCTTGCGCCTGCAAGGCATAGCGATAGTTCCGCGCAGCCTCGGGCGGGATGATTGGCGCGGCCGGGACGGTCTGGCGCTGGCCTGCTGGTGGCGCGGGATAAGCCCATGCCACGGAGGGCATGTAGAGCGATTCCCGCGCGCGCAGCTCGATCATGTAGGTGCGCCGGTCGGTGGTGACGACAAGGTTGGTGGCAATGTCCGCGCGTGTCGGCTTCACGAGGATATGGACACGGCGGTTCGCACCGCTGCCGCTCTCGGTGTCACCGATGATCCAGCGGGCGGTGTCGCCGGCCGCGATCGGCCCCGCGCCGGTCAGACTCTCCCCCGGCTCCAGCGCAATGGTCGTGATCTGGCCGACTGCGGCATAGACCTGATAGAGCGCGCCTTCGCTCCACGGATATATCTGGATGGCGTTGTAGTAGCCTT
>AGTN01570486.1_pt1 | contig 16289 bp, 18 predicted proteins | sample 314218 | NCBI WGS metagenome assembly AGTN01 (sample SAMN02954264, study PRJNA73603) | bioreactor metagenome | biome: terrestrial; feature: non-aerated bioreactor; material: poplar woody material; isolation source: poplar biomass | place: USA | collected 2006-12 | reverse complement strand
TAACACACCCGGCTTCCAACTGCCCGTGCACAGGCGTCACCGCAAACGCACGAAATGGCAAACCGATGTTTACGCGGCCAACATCCCGTCGGGCATAACAAGAGAACACGTTGGGTACGGTAGTTTAAGCCCTTATAAATTTCCGTCGGAAGAGGAAGAATACCTGCTTGCCGCCGCCGTACGCTCGGATTCGCCAAACGATAGTCCTGAGTTGAACGAATATCAACATGTGTATACCGATATCAAACACTTTCAGCCGATAATGCTTGGTGTTTCGATGAAATACAATTTCGACGAAAAATGGAGCGTTACAAGCGGGCTCACGTACACCGTTCTCTCGTCGCAATTGCGCTCCGGAAACGACAATCAATACTACAACAGTCAACAAACGCTGCACTACGTGGGCATTCCCCTGAACGTGAATTATGCCGTGTGGGGGAACGATAAAATTTCAACCTACGTGTCGGGTGGCGGGCTTGTAGAGAAGAGTATATATGGCTCGTTGTCAACTGATTACGTTGCCAATAACAAAACCGAAAGGGTCGATCGGCAGGAAATATCCGTCAAGCAGTTGCAATGGTCTGTCAATTCGGCCGTCGGTATCCAATATCAATTCTCGAAAAACATCGGGATTTATGCCGAGCCGGGCGTGGCTTATCACTTCAAGAATAATAGCGAGGTGGAAACAATTTACAAGGAAAAGCCGTTAAATTTCAACATCAGGCTTGGGTTGCGTTTCTCGTTGAACGAGTAAACTTAAGTGTTCAATTCATTCATTCTATTGGGTATAGGGAAACTTTAATATAATCAATATGCATACTTTCAATATCTTCCCTCCGCCCCTTACCTGAAAGAATATGTCAGGTATTTCTGCGCATTGAATATCGACTTGAATTCACAATCGAGCCTTTCTCTCGTTTCTTACGTGGACGCCAGCCAGGAGATCTCTTTCCAGATTGCTAAAACCGGAAGCCCGAAATTCACTACTAAGTAAATTTAAACGAAACAGTATGAGAAAATTAATTGCAGCAATCAATATGACGATTGACGGGTTTTGCGACCATTCGGTAATAACCCCGGACGAAGAAATACATCAGCATTATGCCGACCTGTTAAGTAACGCAGACACCGTGCTGTATGGAAGGATAACATATCAACTTATGGAATACTGGCAAACGGTGATGGAGAATCCTACCGGAAAGAAACCAACAGACGACTTTGCTGTGGCGATAGACCGGATTCCCAAAATTGTTTTTTCCCGCACGCTTAAAAAAATAGAATGGGAAACAGCAAGGTTGGCAAAGAGAGACATTGAAGATGAAATACGTGAACTCAAAAAACAACCAGGTAAAGATATTTTTGTTTGTAGCCCGAGTTTAATTGTAACCTCAACGCAGCTAGGTTTAATTGATGAATACCAATTGTGCGTCCACCCTATTGTAGCAGGGAGCGGCTTATCATTATTTAAAGACCTACACGAAAAGATTGTTTTTAAACTTATAAAAACAAAAACCCTTGGGGCTGGAGCTGTAATACTTTATTACGAGCCGGCACAGAATCTTTGAAGCCATTGTATCGAACAACATCGAAGAAATCAAAAAATGTACAGTTTCTCCGTTTTCTATTCTTCTTTCAATTCTCTTATCTCTTCCAGACTTGACAAAATTGATTCGTGCATTTTCTTATATTTCTTCTTGGAATACCATATAATAAATGCAGCCAATAAAAATATGCATGTTAAAAACATCCATAGTGAGAAAGATGCATTTGCTTCTGCATAGGAGAGAATTCCCAGCATAAAAAGAATAGGAACAACAAAATATCTCATAATGAAAAATTCCCGCTTCAATTGAATCTGATATTTATTAAAGTGGTAAATCGTAGAATTTATCTCTTTGGAGAAATCAATTTTCATGAGTATCGAAATTTTATAGATTTCCCAAGGAATAGCAAAGAAGCATGTTATGCCGGAAACAATTATCGCTACGTTCCCAAAAAGTTTCATTTTTTCATGCTGCGTTTCAAAGGAATATGCGATAAACGGTAATACTAAAAAGAGAATTATTGTACCGATAATTTCCTCTATTAATATTTTATTAATCGATTTTTCTACTTTTCCCTGCGCCATTTTCATAATAATGGTTTCATTTAGTGAGTTATTTTCTTTCAACCGATTGTCCAACGCAGCCCAGGTGTTTTTTAATTCGTCTAGTTCCATAATTCCTGTTTTTAAAAATTCGACATTTGTCTGAGTTTCTCTTTTGCGCGTTTCAGTTTTGTGGCCACATTACTTAACGTCAAGCCGGTAATATCGGCGATTTCCTGATAGGATTTTTCTTCGAGATAGAGAAGGACAACCACTTTTTCGAGTGTTTTCAACCGGTTGATCAGCCGGTACATTTCACGGATGTTTTCATCCAGGCTCTCCGGTTCAATCAGCCAGTCGGACAACGCTTCGACCGGTAAGTGTCCTTTCGGACGCTTTCTTTCTTTGCGCATCCCCGAAATACAGGTGTTGAGCGCAATCCGGTAGATCCATGTGCTTACCGTGCTTTCATTCCTGAATTTCGGGAAACCGGTCCACAGGTTGCACACCACCTCCTGATAAAGATCGGGTAAAGGAAAAGTATCCGATACGTAAAAAGAGCACACTTTATAAATGATCCGTTCATGTTCCTGAACGATTTTTACAAAGGCATGCTCCTTTTTATTTTCCTCCATTATCTTCTTTTCTATATTAGACGCAAAACTTCGGGAAAAATGGCAAAAAAGAGGAAAAATATAGATGAATAAGCTGTTACGAAGAGCGAAGCAGTGTTCGGAGAGAGGGTATTGCTTAGTTATTTGTGTCTTCCAACCAGCACCTCCTCAATATCTTCCAATCTCAGCTCTTTGGTTTTCAATAAAATAAGAAAGTGGTACAGCAAGTCGGCCGCTTCATTCTTAAACAGATCGAGGTTGTCGTCCTTGGATTCGATCACTAGCTCTACGGCTTCTTCACCCACCTTTTGTGCCACTTTGTTGACACCCCGGCTGAAGAGTTGGGCGGTGTACGATCCTTCCCTGTTTTCCGTGATGCGCTGTTCAATCACTTTTTCCAGTTCATACAGGAACCCTTTTGGGGTCTCTTCCCTGAAACAGGAGGTGGCGCCGGTATGGCAGGTGGGCCCCTGCGGAAGGGCTTTTATAAGGAGGGTATCGTTATCGCAATCGGGCAGTATCTCTTCTACGATAAGATAATTTTCCGATGTTTCTCCTTTTGTCCATAACCGGTCTTTACTGCGGCTGTAAAAGGTCACTCTGCCTTCGGCTTTGGTTTTTTCCAGTGCCTCTTCGTTCATGTAACCCAACATCAGCACTTGCAGCGTGTTGGCATGTTGAATAACTACCGGAACCAATCCTCCGGATTTTTCAAAATCTATTGTCATCGTATAGGTATATTTTGTTCTTTTAGAAATTGTTTTAATGTTGGAATCGGGATTTCCCCAAAGTGAAAAACGGATGCTGCCAGCGCCGCACCGGCGTTTGTTCGTTTGAATACTTCTGTGAAATGCTCCAATGTTCCCGCTCCGCCTGAGGCGATGACGGGGATATTGACCGCTTCGCAGACATGCTGTGTAATATCGATAGCAAAGCCGTCTTTCGTGCCGTCGTTGTTCATCGAAGTGAGAAGTATCTCTCCGGCGCCGCGTTGTGCACCTTCCTTTGCCCAGTCGATCGTGCGGAGAGGGGTAGGAGTTCTTCCGCCGTGTACATACACCATCCACTCGCCGTTCTCCAACTTGGTGTCGATAGCCAGTACCACGCACTGATTCCCGAATTGTCCGGCAATTTCGGTAATGAGCTCCGGTCGTTCTACCGCCGACGTGTTGAGGCTCACCTTGTCGGCCCCCGCTTTTATGATGGCTTGCGCGTCTTCCAACGAACGGAGGCCGCCGCCTACGGTAAACGGGATGTTTATCTCTTCGGCCACCCGGCGTACTAATTCAGTAAGTGTTTTCCGGTTCTCTACCGTAGCGGTAATATCCAGAAAAACAAGCTCATCGGCTCCCTCCTGCACATATCGTTTGGCGAGTTCCACGGCGTCGCCTGCATCGCGAAGCCCGACAAAATTCACACCCTTTACGGTGCGTCCGTCCTTGATATCGAGACAGGGAATAATTCTTTTTCTAAGCATTTTATCCTGTTATTTTATTCTGTGTTGTATGCTTTACTGTTTTGTGTCGCTTTTTTATCGTTTTACTGTTTTATCGCTTTACCAATTTGCCGGTTCGATGTACATTTTGATAGGAATGGTGAAACCGGATAACGTGAGTACATGGACAAATAACACGAACGAATAACGCCGCGAAGCGGATCTCATAAACCCATAAGCCTCATTAGCACATGAATCCAATTATTACATTAAATTTTGCAGCTCGTTCATTCCAATCTTTCCCTCATAAATAGCTTTGCCGATGATAGCGCCTTCGCAACCTATTTGCTGCAGAGCGATAAGATCATCGACGGACGAAATCCCACCACTCGCGATAAGGTGGATGCCGCTTGCGGCAATGATCTCTTTATAGAGATCGATGGAGGGCCCTTGGAGCATGCCGTCTTTCGAAATATCGGTGCATATGGCGTAACGGGCCCCTTTTTTTCGTAATCCATGACAAAATCTACCACCTCCGTTTCCGATTGCTGCTGCCAGCCGTGTGTAGCAATCTTCCGGTGGTGGCTGTCGGCGCCGAGGATGATTTTGTCCGCCCCGTATGATAAAAGCCATTGCAGGAATAGTTCCGGGTGCTGTACGGCGATGCTTCCACCGGTAATTTGTGCGGCTCCGTTTTCGAAGGCGATCCGCACGTCCTCATCCGATTTGATGCCACCGCCAAAATCGATTTGCAGCAAGGTATGCGAGGCAATATCGTGTAATACGCGATGGTTGACGATGTGTTTCGATTTCGCACCGTCCAGATCTACCAGATGCAGGTAGCGTATGCCGTTATCTTCGAACTCTTTTGCTACATCCAACGGATTATCGTGGTAGATCTTTCGGGTATTGTAATCACCCTTTGTGAGGCGTACGCACTTTCCGTCGATGATGTCTATTGCTGGAATGATTCTCACTGTTTTAGAAAATTCTTCAGTATTTGCTCGCCGACGCTGCCCGACTTTTCGGGATGGAACTGTGTCGCGTAAAAATTGTCTCTCTGCAGTGCCGCGCTGAACGGCAAAATATAATTGCATTGGGCAACGGTTTGGGAACAGATTTCGGCGTAATAACTGTGTACGAAATAGACTGTCTTATCGCTGCCGAATCCTTCGAAAAGCGGTGTTCTCACCTCTGTCAGACTGTTCCATCCCATATGTGGAACGATGTCTGAAGGAGGAAATTTTTTCACATTCGTGTCAAAGATACCTAAGCATGCCGTATCGCCTTCCTCGGAGTGGTTGCACATCAATTGCAGGCCCAGGCATATTCCGAGTGTGGGCTGATGTAATGATTTAATTATTTCGTATAATCTCCTTTCGGTCAGATATCTCATTGCTGATCTTGCTTCCCCAACCCCGGGAAAGATCACCTTTTCGGCCTGCACGATCTCAGCGATATTGTCAGTCACCCTGCAGGGATAACCAAGCCGTTTCACGGCATTCTCAACCGATGTTATGTTTCCCGCATTGTATTTTATTATCGCAATCATAGTTAGTTTCCGGTTTTGAGTTTTCAGAAAAATAATCAAATGATTAATTATATTATCACATTCATGTAATCGGTAAACCGATAAATCAGTAAATCAGTTTTCTGTCGCGTAATTAAATTACCCCCTTAGTGCTTGGAATACCTCCATTCTCGTCTCGCCTCACCGCCATTTTGATTGCTCTGGCAAATGCTTTGAAAACGGCCTCAATTTTGTGGTGTTCGTTGTAGCCTTCGGCCTTGATGTTGAGGTTGCACTTGGCGTTGTCGCTGAACGATTTGAAGAAATGCATCACCATCTCCGTAGGCATATCACCCACAAGCTCCCGATGGAACTCCACTTCCCACACCAACCAGGGACGCCCGCCGAAATCGATGGCTGCTTGTGCCAGACAGTCATCCATAGGAAGCATAAAGCCATACCGTTCAATCCCTTTTTTCTTGCCCAAAGCCTGCAGAAAGGCGTCTCCCAACGCAATACCGGTATCTTCGATGGTGTGATGTTCATCGATATGCAGATCGCCTTTCGCCTTGACAGTCAGATCGATGTTCCCATGACGGGCGATTTGTTCGAGCATATGGTCGAAAAAACCCACCCCGGTGGAGATGTTGCTCTTGCCGTTGCCATCAAGGTTTATTTCCACATAAATATCTGTTTCCGATGTTTTCCGGTTCACCCTTCCCGTGCGCGGTTCGGCTTTCAGAAAACGATATATTTCGCCCCAGTCCGTAGAGCACAGAGCAGCTGACGGGTATGGATTATTGCTTAATAATATCGATTTGCAATGCATGTTTTCAGCCAATTGGGCGTCGGTTATCCGGTCGCCGATTACGAACGAATTTGCCAGATCATAGGGACCCTTCAGGTAATACGTGAGCATCGCCGTGCCCGGTTTTCTAGTGGGAAGATTTTCGTGGGGAAAGGAACGGTCTATTAAGATTTCACTGAACACAATCCCTTCGTTTTCGAATGCTTTCACTATCTTATTGTGCGTCGGCCAGAAGGTCTCTTCGGGAAACGAACCGGTTCCCAGTCCATCCTGGTTGGTCACCATCACAATCTCGTATTCCAACTCGCGGGCAATGCGTGAGAGGTACTGAAAAACTTTCGGATAAAATTCCAGCTTTTCGAGGCTGTCAATCTGCTCGTTATCCGGTTCGATGATAAGCGTTCCGTCGCGATCAATGAAAAGTACTTTCTTCATACGATTGGTTGATTCTTTCTTTTTGGTGTATGTAATTGACTCCATTCGGCCGTCGAACGTTGTTTCGCTATAATCTTCCGATATGTGATTGATTATATACTTGTTCATACATTCGTTTGTTTTATATTTTATGGCAAAATCCGAACAGACTTGCCTTTTACGATCACTGATGAGAAATATTCTTTAATTCTTCCAGCAAAAGCTTGTTCTCTCCGGGAGTTCCCACCGTGATACGTACGCAGTTGCGGACTACGGCGTTGCGGTTTCTGATAATTACCTTCTTTGCTACCAGATGATTGTAAACCTTGTCGGCGTCATCCACCTCCACCAATAGAAAATTGGCATCGGAAGGGTAGATCCGGCGTACTATGGGTAACCGTATCAGCTCCTTTTCCAGTAAAGCCCTCTGTTCCAGAATCAGCGCCAGACGGTATTCGAATTTCTTCGGTTTTGCGAGCGCTTTCAAGGCTTCCTCCTGATTAAAGGCGCTCACATTGTAGGGCGGCTTTGTTTTGTCCATTAACCCGATGATCTCCTCGCTGGCGTATGCTACACCCACGCGTGCGCTTGCCAGCGCCCATGCTTTACTGAACGTTTGCATCACAATTAGGTGAGGATATTCCGACAGAGCATCCACCCAGCTGTTTCCGGTGCAGAAGTCGATATATGCCTCATCCACTACAACCACTCCCTGAAATTCTTTCAGCAATCTTTCCACGTTCCGCAGCCGGTTGCCGGAAGGATTGTTCGGAGAGCAGACAAAGAGACATTTGGCGGGATGCGACAAAATTTCGTTAATATTCAGTTCAAAATCTTCGGTAAGTGGAACCCGCACCACTTCCACGTTGTGGATATTGGCCGACACTTCGTACATGCCGTATGTGGGCGGGCAGAGAATAACACGGTCTTTGACCGGATCACAGAAGATACGGTAAACTAAATCGATCACTTCGTCGCTTCCGTTGCCGATAAAAATATTTTCCGTAGGAACGCCTTTCCTCTCCGATAACGCCTTTTTCAGTTTCCGCTGATGTGGGTCTGGATACCGGTTCTTTTTGCCGAACGGATTCTCGTTGGCATCCAGGAAAATGCCTTCATCTCCCGAAAATTCGTCGCGTGCGCTGGAATAGGGCTTCAGCGTCCAGATATTGGGGCGCACTAGCGATTTCAAATCAAAGGGTTTCATACCTGCCTCCTTCTTCGTAACGTCCTCTTTCCCCTTCATTGTTTCTTTCTTCGTCGTTCTGTTGGATATACCTGGCCACTACGGCGCCCAAACGCAATGTCATGGCGTTTTTGTGCGCGTCAAGTTGTTCGGCTTCCGCCATTGTCTCAACCGCGTTTCCAATGCTGATAATGCCCTCTTCGTTCAGTTGCTGGAAGGTGATTTTTTTTACGAAACTGTCCAGTGAAACGCCGCTGTAAGATTTGGCATATCCGCTTGTGGGCAGCGTGTGGTTGGTTCCGCTCGCATAATCGCCCGCGCTTTCGCAACTGTAATTGCCGAGGAAGACCGAACCGGCGCTCACTACATCCCGGCTTGCCAATACAGGATTCTCTATTGCCAGAATAAGGTGTTCAGGAGCATAAAAATTACTGAAAGCGATGCATTCGTCCAGATCCTTGAACAGAACCGCTTTGCTGTTTTTGAGCGCTTGTGCGGCAATCTCCTTGCGTGACAGATTGGGCAATTGAAGGTCGAGTTCCTTGTTCACGTTCTTGATAACCTGCTTACTATCCGACAGCAATATTACCTGACTATCCGGCCCATGTTCGGCTTGAGAAAGCAAATCGGCTGCTGTGAATGCCGGATTGCAGGTTTTATCGGCAATGACGAGCACTTCGCTCGGTCCGGCAGGCATATCGATGGCAACGCCGTAAAACTGTGCCGAACGTTTTGCCGCCATCACGTATTGATTGCCGGGACCGAATATTTTATTTACTTTGGGGATGCTCTCCGTGCCGAAGGTCATTGCCCCGATGGCCTGAATACCTCCGACAGCAAAAATTTTTGTCACCCCCACCAATTTGGCAGTATAGAGGATGGCGGGATGAATTTCTCCTTTTTCGTTTGGCGGAGTGCAGAGCACAATCTCACTGCATCCCGCTATCTTCGCCGGAACGGCAAGCATCAACACCGTTGAGAAGAGCGGTGCTGAGCCGCCCGGAATGTAAATGCCGATACGCTCAATAGGTCGCGCTTCGCGCCAGCAAACCACACCGGGAGCCGTTTCCACTTTGCGCACCTCTTCTTGTTGCGAAGCGTGAAATGCTTCGATATTTTTTCGCGCCAGCTCGATGGATTGCTTCAATCGTTCCGAAACCATATCCGCCGATAGATCAATGGCCTCCTTTTCAACCGCAAGCGTTGTCTGATTGGCGTAATCGAATTTGCGACTATATGCCAGTACCGCCTTATCGCCTTTGCGATGAATATCGTAGAACATCTTTTCTACCGTATCCATCAGCTTTTGCTGCTTGATCAGCGGGCGTTCGACCAGTTTTTTCCATTTGGGTTGTGACGGGTTTGAAATTGTCTTCATATTCTTTTGTTTTACCTCTCTCTATAATATCATCTTTTCTATGGGAACAACCAAAATACCTTCGGCACCATGGCGTTTCAGTTCGTCGATAATCTCCCAGAAATCATCATCGCTGATGACCGAGTGTACGCTGCTCCAGCCTTCGTCAGCCAATGGAAGAATGCTGGGCGAGCGCATCCCCGGCAATAGTTTCACGATGTCCGGAATCACTTCGTTACGGGCATTCAACAACACGTATTTCTTGCCTTGCCCGTCTTTGTAAGCCTTAATACGAAATAACAACTGCTCAAGAAGTTCTTTTTTCGCAGGCGAAAGGTTTTTGTGGCTGATAAGAACAGCCTGACTTTTGATAATTGTCTCCGCTTCTTTGAGTCCGTTCATGAGAAGTGTACTCCCGGTACTTACAATATCAAAAATGCCGTCGGCCAGGCCTATCCCTGTGGCAATTTCCACACTGCCGCTCAATTCTTCGATTTTTACGTCAATACCCTTTACCTGAAAAAATTTGTTCAGGATTTTCGGATAACTGGTGGCGATGCGTTTTCCGTTGAAATAATCGAGTCCCGTATACTTCTCGTCTTTCGGTATGGCGAGCGATAAACGGCAGTTTCCGAAACCGAGTTTTTCTACCACCTCCACGTTTTTATCTTTCTCCCATACCTCGTTTTCGCCAAGTATGCCGATGTCAGCCACGCCCTGTTCCACATATTGAGGAATGTCGTCATCGCGAAGAAAAAGAATCTCCATCGGAAAATTTCGTGCTTCGGTTTTCAGTTTGCGGTTACCGTTCGAGATTCTTATGCCGCATTCTGTGAGTAAATCGAGCGACTTTTCGCTTAATCGGCCGCTCTTTTGAATAGCGATTTTTATTATTTCCATTGTTTTGTTCGTTTCGTCGAATGACATCACCGGTTTCTTAACAAAAAACCCGCCTGATATTATTCAGACGGGTGTATAAATAGTAACTTTTACGTTCGCACATATCTATCTCACCTCGCCTGATTGCAAGTGTGAAAATGATGATGATGGAACATGTTTGCTTTCATTTTTATCGTTTTAATGCCACAAAGATAATGGAATTATTTTAAACGGCGCATAAAATGAATATTTTTTGTTATTGCCGCCACTTGAAAGAAGCAATGTGGCGGTTCTGCCCGATTTGGATACAATTGCTTTTTCTGTTTGGATATGTTGTCCGGATAACGGTATTTGATTATCAAATTAATGGGATTGTTTTTTCATTTTAATGTGATAATGTATCTATGAAATGATGTGGCAGGAGGATGCGGTTGTTCACGCGAAAAGTTGATCAGGCAGAAAAGAATTAGATTAGCAAGCCTTTGGTATAAGAGAAATAACCTGAACATTGGGACAATCGCAAGAATCTTCTATGAACTTAAAGGTAGATACTGTTGTTAAAACATGCGATAATACGGCACGTAAACAGCAGGAGAAAATCAAGAAAAGGGGTGTTGATTTCTTTAAAGAAGGTGTCAACGAAAACGAAACAGTATAAATTCAATAGAATTCAATAACATTCAATCATCTATGAAATATCTATTTGTCTTCACAGCTTTTTTATTTGCTGACATGGTCTTTCCACAGTCGGGTTTCCCTGTTTTTTTGCAGGGAACATGGAAGATGGAAAACAGGGAAATCTACGAACATTGGGATCAACTGAACGAACAGTCACTGAAAGGTTTTTCCTATACGGTAAAAGAGGATCAAATAGCGGTCATTGAGTATTTGGATATTATCCGGAATAAGGACGAAATCATTTATACTGCAACCGTTCTCGATCAAAATAAAGGGAAAGGGGTTGAATTTAAGCTAATCGGGTCAGACAGTGCGTTCCTGTTTGAAAACACGGATCACGACTTCCCAAAACAGATTCTTTACAAGAAAATTTCCCCTACGGAAATTTTTGTACAGGTATCCGGCGGGAAAGAAAACGGATTTTCCTATAGAATGGCAAAACAAAATCGGGATAAAGCAGCGAATGACTCGACCATATCCAATCCTAATTATAATAGAACCTTGGCAGACAAATTGGGTGCCGACGATTACGGGATGAAGAGTTATTGGTTCGTAATTCTCAAAACAGGAGCCAATGATACAAAAGATCAGGAGTTTATAGCTGAAAGTTTCAGAGGGCATCTCGATAACATCAACAGATTGGTGGAGGATGGTAAGCTCGTAGTAGCCGGTCCTTTAGGAAAAAATAATCATAATTACAGAGGAATCTTCATTCTGAACAATATAGGCACTGCTGAAGAAGCGAAAGAGTTGCTGTTAACCGATCCCGCTATAAAAAACGGACTGTTGGATATAGAGGTATTCAATTGGTACGGTTCGGCAGCACTCCCCGAATACCTGCCTTTTTCAGACCAAATCTGGAAAATAAACCCTTAAAAATCATGCACAAATGGCAGAGCTAAAAACAAAACAAACCGATGCAAACGTGGAGGAATTTATCCATTCCTTTGCTGATACCGAACAGAAACGGAAAGACAGTTTCGAGTTATTGAAACTGATGCGTGCGGTAACCGGCCATGAACCCAAAATGTGGGGGCCCACGATGATTGGATTCGGCAAGTATCATTACAAATCTGAAAGAAGCCGGCAGGAAGGCGATTGGTTTCAGGTGGGTTTCTCTCCGCGCAAAGCGGCGATATCGCTGTATGTCTATTCCGGAACCGGAGAACAAGAGATGTTGCTGGAAGATTTGGGAAAATTCAAGATGGGGAAGGGATGTATTTACATCAAAAAACTCTCCGACATCAATCAGGACATACTGAAAAAGCTGATCATCTCAACGATTGATTTTTTGGAAACGAAATACGGAAAAGAATAAAACGTTGGGATCAAGCAATTATTACCAGGTTTCGAGGCGGAAATCCCCTCTTATTTAATGCTTTAATAGCTTAATGAGATGGTGATCAAATACTGTACACTTTAAGGGAAGCAGGTTATTTGAATAAGAGAAATATAAAATGTTACGAATGTCCCTCATCCTAAAAATTCTCAAAAACCATAGAAAAACGGGATAGACTATCGGTGTGTGGCAATTTTTTATGTAAGTTTGCATCCGATGAAAGAAAAGCTGTTCATATCCCTTTTAGCGTGCATCATCTGTACAACGGCTGCATTCTCGCAGGCTCGTATTATTATGCCCGATTCATCGCAAATCACCTCGCATCCCGATTCGTTGGATCTGCTTCCCCGAAGATCACCGCAGCTTGATTCGTTGAACCGGTCTCCGCGACAATCATCGCATCTGGATCATTTGATTCATGATCATGGAGCGGAAGCCGATTCATTGCAACGACTGGCGCAAATGACCATCTGGACTATCGATGCACGCACGGGAGATCGTTTGCCGGCCATCTCCGATACATTGTTACACAATTACCAGCACACTACGCTTCCCGACGGTCAATCAGTGGCAATGGGATTTCTGGCGCCTCTGGGTTCTCCCGCAATTTCAAAGATATTTTTTGATCGGGATGAAACCCGACAGTTTGTGTTTAACGATCCCTATTATCTCTATTTGAAAGACCCTGAAAAGCTGCTTTTTGTGAATACGCGCATACCGTACGCCCGTTTGAATTACCAGCGGGGCGGGGGAAACCAAACCAACGAGGAACGCTTCGACGCCAGGTTGACCTCTAATTTTGGAAAAAGCCTGAATGTGGGACTGGATGTGGATTTGATTAATTCACGAGGATTTTATAACTCGCAAGCAGCAAAGCACAGTAATTTTGCTCTCTTCGGTAATTATCTGTCCGATAGAATCGAAGCGCATGCCTTTATGAATGTAGGCAAGATGTCCAATTTTGAGAATGGCGGTATTACGGATGAGTTGTTTATTACCGACCCCGATGCTGTGGAACAACGCTTTACTTCGAGAGATATTCCGGTGAAATTTACCGATACATGGAATACGGTAGGCAATAACCGCTTTTTTGTTTCGGGCAGGTATAATTTAGGCTACAGTGAGATCCCGGGCGATTCGCTGCATCAAGGCCCCGGACATTTTGTGCCTGTGGCAAGCATTGGCGTTTCATCGCAGTACACACAGCAATACCGCCGGTTTCTGTCGCACGATACGGCCTATGTGAATGTAGACGGAGTACAGATGCAGAATATCGACCGCTTTTATGCCAACCGGTTTTATGACGAAGCGGTGGACGACAGCATCCGGTTTTCATCGTTCAAAAACACCGTTTCACTCAGCTTGCGTGAAGGATTTAAAGAATGGGTGAAGTTCGGATTGACCGCTTTTCTGGAGTACGATTTGCGTAATTATTCCATGAGAGACAGCGTAGGACCGGGACGCATGCTGCATCGGGAAAGCGCCGTCACCATTGGCGGGGTGCTCAACAAACAACAAGGCGACAACCTGCTGTTCAACATTCGTGCCGATCTGGGTGTCTTGGGCGCCAATTTAGGTGAATTCCGGGCAATGGGCGATGCGGAAACGGGGTTCGATATCGCGGGGAAACGTACCACCTTGTCTGCCGAGGCTTATATTAAAAATTTACGGCCCAAATACCTGCAGGATAATTATTACTCGAAGTACTTCCGTTGGAATCGTGATTTTGGCGATATCCGCAGGGTATATGTCGGAGGGAAATTGCATATTCCATTCACAAACACTACGTTGAGTGCCGGAGTGGAAAATTTGCAGAACTTCATCTATTTCGATGAGAATAAAAATATCGCGCAGGAGAGTGCCAATATTCAAATATTTTCTGCGCGTGTAGATCAGAACTTACGGCTTGGGATATTCAACTGGGATAATCAGGTGGTGTATCAGACCTCGAGCAACATGGAAGTGATTCCTGTGCCAACGCTTAGTTTGTACTCGAATATGTATCTGAGAACGAAAATAGTGAACGAGCTCACATTACAACTCGGTATTGATGCGCATTACCATACAAAATATTTTGCCCCGGGTTACGAGCCGGCACTGCTGCAATTTTACAACCAGCAAGAAAAGGAAATCGGAAATTATCCTATTTCAACGATTTACGCCAATATGCATCTGAAGCAAACCCGTTTTTCGTGATGTTTTATAATGTGGCATCGAAAGTGTGGAAGCCACGTGAGTACTTTTCTCTTCCGGGTTATCCGGTGAACCCGTTCGTATTCAAAATGGGACTTTCCGTCAATCTCCATAATTAATTCTTGTACTCTTGAAATTACAAAAACGCTTATCCCTCTATCTCTTTTTACTGATAGTAGCAGTAGCCGCAATGGTACTGCTTCGGAATGCGACGAACCGTACTTCGAAAACTCCTTCGGTGCCGCGCGATTACGAAGAGATTATGGCCTCCGGAGAACTGAACGTAGTAACGGATTACAACTCCATCGGATATTACGTTTCCGGCGATACGGCCCAGGGTTTTCAACTGGAAATGATACAGGTGCTGGAGAAAGAGTGGAATGTAAAGGTGAATCTTTTTCTCGAGAACAGCTTCGACGAGAATTTAGACGGGTTGTCGACGCAACGCTACGACCTGGTTGCCAGAAATATCCCGATAAACGTGCAGTTGAAAGATACCTTTGCTTTTACCGACCCCATCACACTCAATAAACAAATACTGGTTCAACGCAAAACGGAGTATAACGATAGTACAGAACCCATTCGCCAGCACCTCGATCTGGCTAAGAAAACCATTCACGTTGCCGACGACTCACCCGCTATCCTGCGTCTGAATAATCTTTCCCATGAAATTGGAGATACCATCTTCATAAAGGAAGATCCGACGTATGGGGCTGAACAGCTGGTGATGATGGTGGCCTCCGGTGATATTGATTTTACGGTGTGTGACGAAAAAGTAGCTATAAGACTGAGTAAAGAGCTTCAGGAAATTGATATTGAAACCGATATCAGTTTTACGCAGTTGGAATCATGGGCGGTGCGCAGAGATTCGCCTGTGTTGCTGGACAGCCTGAATAGCTGGTTGAACCGGTTTAAGGAAACACGGGAGTTTGAGCGGATTTACCGGAAGTATTATTGAGAAATGCTCTCTTCTTGGAATGGGGGCGAAATAAATCGATCTTACGTATTCTGCGGTGAGACAACTATTGAGAAATATCCGTTGCTCACGATGGTGAATCTGCAAAAAAAGGTGCAAGAAAAGAGGCTGACTCAAAATAAAGAGTCAGCCCCCATACATGTTAATCTATAGTTTCTTATAAACCTTTTTCCGTTAATCCGATATCTGTTAACGGTTACGTCTTCCCGAGCGGTTTGTGTCGCTCATCTCTTTCTGTCTGTCGGCACGATACTTCTTCAACTGTTCCATTTTTTCCTTTCCGATTATCTTTTCCAGTTCGGCATCGTTTTCGGCAATTTCTTTTGCACGCAACGCCTGCATCTCTGTACGGCGTTCTTCCCGATTTTGAGTAACCTTTTCCCTTTCGCCTCTATGTTTGGCAATCTGTTCCGCACGTTGTGCATCCTGATTCTCAAAAAGAGCCTGTACTTCTGCCTTTTTGTCGGCAGTCAAATCAAGTTGTTTCGCCAAATTTTCGGCACGTTCTTTTGCTGTCCATCTCATCTCAGACGCTCCCCGTCTTCCGTCTTGTCTCTTGTTCGCGGGATTGTCTTGAGCAGAGAGGGAAAAACTCAATGTAAATATGGCTACCAACGCCATCAAAGTAAACTTTTTCATATTGTGAAAATTTTAAAGAGTGAATAAAAATTTTGTTCGGTGTTATGACACTCAAAGATAAGGAAATGTTTAAAACAAAAACAAACGTTTAACACTCCTTCTCTCTGTTTAATATGCGTAATTACAGCGGTTTATACAGTGTTTTCAGGGGCTTATCCGAATAATATCCAGTTTC
>AGTN01634861.1_pt1 | contig 16332 bp, 18 predicted proteins | sample 314218 | NCBI WGS metagenome assembly AGTN01 (sample SAMN02954264, study PRJNA73603) | bioreactor metagenome | biome: terrestrial; feature: non-aerated bioreactor; material: poplar woody material; isolation source: poplar biomass | place: USA | collected 2006-12 | reverse complement strand
GAACAATTCACCTTCGCCATCGAAAGATATTTTGCATAGGCCGTTGCCGAATTACCGGTGGATGCGATGCAATATTGCTTGATCCCTATTTCGTTGAACAGACTGGCGGCCATTGAAGCGGCAGTGTCCTTGAAGGTGCCGGTACCGCCGTTCAGGTCGTTCCGGTAGACATGCGCTTTGATATCGAGGTTGTACTTTTTTTTGGCAAATTCCTCTAAAAAGGGCCATTGCTCCACAGGAATAGCTCCTTCCCCTTTTGAGATGATGTGCCTTCTTCGCAATAACGGGAGGAAGGGGAAGTAGTGCCAGAAACTGTCGGGAGTGCGTTTTAAGATGCGTGACAACCGCTGGTATCTTCTGTTATACCACACTTCGGAATATTTGCTCCCACACTTGGGGCATTGTTGGTTTTGCTCGAACCATGTCCAGAAATTGGGAGTTTCATATCCGCATTCCGTGCATGATAAATGATACTTGTGCTGAATTTTTATTCGTAACATTCTTAATGACTTTAAGAACTTTTTTTTCGGCTATTTGCGAACCGCCTTCATTTGCATTTCATCGGCTACGTATTTTCCTGCTTCGAGATCTACTTTTATTTTTTTGAATACTTCAATGGTCTCTTCCACTTCTTTCAACGTATGTGAGGCGGTAGGTATGAGCCTGAGCATGAGTACTCCTCTGGGTACTACCGGATAGGCCACAATCGAGCAGAAGATGTTGTAATTTTCCCGGAGGTCGGCCACAATATTGGTTCCTTCGGGTACAGAACCACTAAAATATACCGGGGTGACAGGTGATTGCGTATCTCCAATATTGAAGCCGTCGGCTACGAGTCCGTCTTGCAGAGCCTTGGCCACTTTCCAGAGGTTCTCTCTGTGCCGGGGTTGTGTTTGAAGGATCTCGAGGCGTTTCAGTGCGCCGATCACCATCGGCATGGGTAGTGATTTGGCATAGATCTGCGAGCGCATGTTGTACTTCAGTGAATCAACAATCGCTTTTTCGGAAGCGACGAAAGCGCCGATACCTGCCATCGATTTGGCAAAAGTGGCAAAATAGATATCCACCTCATCCATCAATCCGAAGTGTTCACTTGTTCCTGCGCCGTTCTCTCCCATGGTGCCGAAGCCGTGGGCATCGTCGATCATCAGTCGGAAGTTATATTTCTCTCTCAGATTCACAATCCTGGGAAGGTCACCCAATCCGCCGGACATGCCGAAAACCCCTTCGGTGATCACCAGGATTCCGCCACCGGTCTCTTCCGCTTTTTTCGTGGCGAAACCGAGCATCTTCTCGCATTTCTCCATATCATTATGGGCAAAAACGAAACTTTTACCCCCTTTGGCTTTGTGAAGGAAGATGCCATCCATGATGCAGGCATGCGATTCGGAATCGTATACAATCACATCGTTTCTCGAAACCAGTGAGTCGATGATTGATACCATTCCCTGATAGCCGTAATTCAACAGATAAGACGCCTCTTTCTTCTCAAACGCGGCCAGTTTCTCTTCCAGCTCTCTGTGATATTTTGTCTGACCGGACATCATGCGGGCTCCCATTGGATATCCCATGCCCCATTCGGCGGCAGCTTTGGCGTCGGCTTCCCGTACTTCGGGATGGTTTGCCAATCCCAGATAATTGTTCAGACTCCAGGTTATCACCTCGTTTCCCAGAAATTTCATTCTGGGGCCAATTTCCCCTTCCAGTTCGGGAAACATAAAATAACCTTCCGATTTTTTACGATATTGCTCAAGTGGACCTTCGGCACTTTTCAGCCTGTCAAAAATATCTGTCATGATCTGTATAAAATGGGTTTAATGATTTTGTTCTACCTGCAAAAATAGTCATTTAAAACAGACTTTGAAATACCCTTACCCCTGAAAGTTGCTTCCCTTCAACAACAAACCGCCCTTTTCCTCAAAAAGAAAGGGGCGGCTACATTTTATATTTCAATCTACCTCGTATTCTTGCCGGGATCTTTTATTTCCACAAAATCCACATCTTCCGCTTCGCTCGATTCAAATGTTTTCTTCTGATATTCAATAATGCGGTCTTCCTGCGTCTCGGGTTGTTTCGGTTGTTCCCGGCGTCTCCGCTGCTGTGATTGATGGGAGGAAGTTTGGCTGGTTCGCTTTCCTGATAACCAACTGCCGAATGCTTTCATTAAAAAATAGATAGCAGCAAAAAATAAAAGAAATTTAATAAGAAATCCCATAGATGGTAAATGAAAATTTTAGTGAAAAGTAAAGATACAATGAATCGTTTAATGTAACTCCATCTGTTTGTATTATTTAACGATTTGCTTCCCTTTGCCGCGGGTTACAATAGAGAGGGCTATGTAAGCGAGAATTCCCCAGGCAATTCCAATAATCCCCCACAGGGCAACAAAAGCAATCATAAGCGCAACCAGCAGCAGTTGCCGTTCATTTCCCTTCAATCCCATTTTCTTTATTTTCAGTGAGAACATAGGAATTTCTGAAACCATTAGCAATGACAGGATAAAGATAAAGCCTATGGTTGCATAAAAAAGATGCTGATGGATGGGTGCCATGCTCTGAATTCCATAGCAAAAACTAATCCAAAACAGGCCGTTGGCGGGAGTAGGCAATCCCAAAAAAGAGGTCGTTTGCCGTTCGTCGATATTGAACTTAGCCAGCCTGAGGGCGGAAAAAACGGGAATAAGAAATGCCAGATAGGGAATGAAAGAGCGGAACTGTTCCGCAAAATCCGGGAAGAGCGAGAAGTCGCGTAACAGAATAAATACTGCCGACGCAGGTGCCACACCAAAGCTAATTACATCTGCCAGCGAATCCAACTCTTTTCCAATGGATGAGTTGGCCTTCAACACGCGTGCTGCCATGCCGTCAAAGAAATCGAGCAGCGCCGCGATAACCACCCAAATCACTACAGCGTGAAAATTTCCTTGAAAAGCCATGGCAATCGCAATGCATCCCGAAAAGAGATGCGCTAATGTAAGGATATTGGGTATCTGTTTCCGCATATTTTTATTTGTCTTGTTTGGTTAATCGTGCGAGAAAGGTTACATTGGCGCGCACCTCTTCGCCAAGGTCTACCAGTATTTCGCTGTCTAAAGGCAGAAAGATGTCCATTCTGGAGCCTAATTTAATGAATCCCAACGGAGAGCCGATGTGTTGTTCTTCTCCTTCGTGAACATAGGTAATAATCCTCCGTGCTACGGCTCCGGCGATCTGTTTCGTGAGAATCACGCCGTGCTCGGGCGTTTCTATCAGGATGTTGGTGTGTTCGTTTTCATGACTCGATTTTGGCAGGTACGCCGCGTGGAAATTTCCATCCACATGAGAGAGGTGTATGATCTTCCCGGTTACGGGAATCCAGTTTGAGTGTGCGTTAAAGAACGACATGAAAATGGATATCTGAATGCGTTCATCGTGAAAAAATTCCTTTTCAAATACCTTCTCAACTACCACCACCTTCCCATCCGTGGGTGCGTTTACCAATCCGTGCAGATCTCCCTTGTAGATACGGTTGGGTTTTTTGTAAAAGTTGAGCGTCATGGCGTACAAAATCAACGACACGGAAAAAACCAGTACAGAGAACAGCGTGTTGGGAAGGAGCAAAAATGTTGCGGTATTTATCAGAATAAGAACGATAAACATCTTAATAAGTGCCGTTTTTCCTTCCTGGTGTATCTGTATCTTCATTCGTTTTAATTTACATTGAAATAGCGTTGCTGATACGCAGAATCAATGGGAGTGCTTCCGGGCAGGGAGCGGTAAATACTATCGGATTTGTTCTCTATCTCTTCCCTGTATTTTTCGGGAATATACTCATTCCACAGCGCTTTGTTCAGATAGGGAACAATGGCCGGAACCACCGCTTCCACACGCTCGAAGAAAAACGACTCCTCTTTAATTTTCCTTTTGATGACCCCTTCGTTCTTGTCGAGCATCAATACAAGATTAAGAATGATGCTCAGAAAAAGCATCATGGTGCCGACGGCAACCACACTTCCCAGTACCCTATTGAAGAAACTGAGAAAAACCACATCGATAAATCGCTGGAGTAGCCGCCCAATCAATGAGAGGACCACCGCTATAAGGGCAAAAGCAAGGATATAAGAGAGCACTCTTGCTGCCTCGGGAGAAAGATCGATCAGACGGTTAAGCTCAGGAAGAATCGTTCCCGCCAGCTTCCCGCCGAAGATGGCTGCCAACACAAGGGTCGCCAGTCCTACAAGCTGCATGATGAGTCCTTTGCGATACCCGTTGACAAGGGCTATCAGCAGAAGGATGGCTGTGATTAAATCGAACCAATTCATTCTCTTTTTGTGTTAAAGCGTTGTTTGCCGGGCTTCGATCTGTTCGTTGAGGAAGAGCGATCCCTGTTGTCTGAATTTTTCGGGTGAATCCGTAGTATAATATTGCACGGAAGCGTTTTTTGTGCATCTTTTATCCATCTCCGGATGCCTTTGAAGGTAGTCTTTGAGACTTTCGGCGATGTGTCTTCCCGGAGCAATGGCTTTCACGTTGTCGGGCAGGAACTGCCTAATCTTGCTCATTAACAGGGGATAGTGTGTGCATCCCAGGATGATTGTATCGATTTCAGGATCCCTCTCGAAGAGGCGATCGAGGTGCTGTTTCACAAAATAGTCGGCGCCGGGCTTATCATGTTCTCTGTTTTCCACAAGAGGTACCCACATGGGGCATGCTTCGCCGGTGACGGTAAGATGCGGATGGAGTTTCCCTATCTCTATTTCATACGATTTCGACTGGATGGTTCCTTCCGTTCCCAGAATGCCGATGTGGTTGGTGTGGGAAAGGTCTGCCACGCGTTCTGCTGTTGGACGAATAACGCCGAGCACCCTTTTTGCAGGGTTTATTTTGGGCAGATTTATTTGCTGAATGCTGCGTAAAGCCTTTGCCGATGCTGTGTTACAAGCGAGGATCACCAAATGGCAACCCTGCGTGAAGAACCATTCTACGGCTTCGAGCGTGAATTCATACACACGTTCGAAGGAGCGATTTCCGTAAGGAGTGCGGGCGTTATCACCCAGATAGATATAATCATATCCGGGCAGCAAAGCTTTTATCTCGGATAAGACCGTGAGTCCGCCGTATCCGGAATCGAATATACCGATTGCACCCGCTTCCGCGGTAGATTGCTTTATCACGACCGTTGCGAATGTTTAACGAATGCCGAGTTTTTGCTTCACATAAGGATTGGCATCCGCGGCTGCAGGTGATACAAAGGCAATGCCGGGGTTAGCCAGATCGTAAATAACGGTATAATTACGTTCAATTCCCACGGCACGGATGGCATCATTGATTTTTTGCTTCAGCGGTTCCAACAACCCTTTTTCCTGATTCTCGATATCTTTTTGAGCCAGTTCCATAAAGTGTTGGATCTTGTTTTCCAGTTCGGTCAGCTCCTGCATTCTACGCAGTTTAATGTTTTCTGCCAGCGATGCCTGGTATGTAATGTAATCCGAATACTTTTTGTTATATTCGTTCTGCATTAGTTCCAGCTCTTTTTTATAATTCTCGCTTAAGGTAAGCAACTGCTGCGCGGCATTTTCCTTTTCGGGAAACCCGTTCAGAAGTTCAGTGGTATTGACATATGCCACCGATACTTGAGATATGTATGGTACGGCCTGAGAAAAAGCCGCCGCACTTATCAACAAAATAAATACACTAAGACTGAAAAGAATCTTTTTTGTCATAATCATCTATTTTTATGGAGTGAATAATCCGTTTATCCGTCGTAACCGGAGTTGCTATTGTAATTTTTCTTCCCTGTGTGTTGCGGCCGCATCAGCCTTTATTAAAGCGGATGCGGCCGCTGTCAGGGTAGAATTAAAATTACAATGTCAACTGGTTACAAATATAGCTCCTGAGTTCCCATTTTAAATGGGACATAAACATGAGAGAGGAGCTTTCTCTACAATGTTTTCTTTACTTCTGTCTCTTCATAGGCTTCAATGATGTCGCCCACTTTCATGTCGTTAAAATGACGTATGGTAATACCGCATTCATATCCCGATGTCACTTCCTTCACATCTTCCTTAAAACGTTTCAGTGAATCCAGTTCACCCGTATAGATGACGATTCCGTCGCGGACGAGGCGTATACGGCTCGAACGTTTTATTTTACCGTCGCGCACCATACAACCGGCAACGGTTCCCACTTTCGTTATTTTGAACACATCCAGAACTTCCACGTTTCCGGTGATATCTTCTTTGATATCGGGCGAAAGCATGCCCTCCATAGCGGCTTTCACCTCCTCGATGGCGTCGTAGATAATAGAGTAGAGGCGTATGTCGATACCCTCTTTTTCTGCTTCCTTACGTGCTCCCAGTGACGGACGTACCTGGAATCCGATGATGATGGCATCGGAGGCGGCGGCGAGCGTTACATCCGACTCGGATATCTGTCCCACCGCTTTATGAATTACGTTCACCTGGATTTCTTCCGTTGAGAGCCGGATGAGCGAGTCGGAAAGGGCCTCTACCGATCCGTCCACATCGCCTTTTACAATGATGTTCAGCTGCTGGAAGTTGCCGATGGCAATTCTGCGGCCAATATCATCGAGCGTGAGCATTTTTTGAGTACGTAGCGACTGTTCGCGCTGCAATTGTTCCCGTCGGTTCGTAATAGAGCGGGCCTCCTGCTCGGTTTCCATCACATTAAAAGTGTCTCCTGCCTGAGGCGCACCATTGAGACCGAGGATGAGTGCCGGCTCTGCCGGACCTGCCTCCTCGTTGCGTTGATTGCGTTCGTTGAACATCGCTTTTACGCGCCCGAAATAGGAACCTGCTATCACAATATCGCCTTGTCGCAACGTGCCGTTTTCTACAAGTACGGTGGCCACGTAGCCGCGGCCTTTATCGAGCGACGACTCGATGATGGAGCCGGAGGCCCTGCGATTCGGGTTGGCTTTGAGCTCCAGCAAATCGGCTTCAAGCAGTACTTTTTCAAGCAACTCGCGAATGCCTGTGCCTTTTTTTGCCGAAATATCCTGCGATTGGTATTTTCCTCCCCAATCTTCCACCAGGTAATTCATCTCGGCCAGTTTTTCTTTTATTTTTTCGGGATTTGCCCCGGGCTTGTCTATTTTGTTGATGGCAAATACAATGGGAACACCTGCCGCTCCGGCGTGATTGATGGCTTCCACTGTTTGAGGCATCACGTTGTCGTCGGCTGCCACTATAATAATGGCAACGTCCGTTACTTTGGCTCCACGTGCACGCATGGCGGTGAACGCTTCGTGGCCGGGCGTGTCGAGGAAGGTGATCTTACGGCCGTCTTCCAGTCGTACATTGTACGCCCCGATATGCTGCGTAATTCCTCCGGCTTCACCGGCAATTACATTGGTACTGCGGATGCTGTCAAGCAACGATGTTTTTCCATGATCCACATGACCCATCACCGTCACGATGGGGGGGCGTGGAATCAGGTCTTCCGGAGCATCCTTCACTTCGGCAATCGCCTCGATGACGTCGGCACTCACAAATTGGGTTTTGTAACCGTATTCTTCCGCCACAATGTTAATGGTCTCGGCGTCGAGACGCTGATTGATGGCCACCATAACTCCAAGGCTCATACAGGTGGATATCACGTTTGTTACGGAAACATTCATCATGTTTGCCAAGTCGTTTGCTGTTACAAACTCCGTTAATTGCAACACGCGGCTCTCTCTCTCCTGTTGTTTAAGCTCTTCTTGATGTTTGTGGGCAGTAGCTTCCCGTTTTTCGCGGCGATATTTGGCACCGCCTTTTTCCCTCTTTTTCCGTGAGGCGTGCGAGCGTTTCTTTTATCTGTTTTTGTACATCCTCTTCATTTACTTCTGCTTTGAGCGGCTTTTTTAGTGCCGGTTTTCTGTCGCCTCTCGACGATTGGCTGTGAGGAACCGGTTTGTCGATATTTACCTTACCGGAACGTATGCGTCTGCGCTTTTTCTTTTTGCTGTCGTCATCAGCCTCTGTAACGGATGGTTGTTTTTCTTTTCATCAATAGCCTCTTTTTTCAGCAATTTCACCTTTTCTTCTTTTAGTTTTTTGCTGTCGAGGGCTTTCTGTTCGCGTTCCAGACGTTCTTTCTTACGCTGTGCTCTCGATTTTCTGGGAGGACGGGTGCGGTCGTTGATGGAGGCCAGATCGATGGAACCTTTCACTACGATGTTCGATTCCAACTTATTTTTATGCAGCCGGAACACTTTGTCCGACCTTCTTTCCTCCGGTTTTCTTCCTCTTTTGCCACTATTTCTTGTGTTTTTTTCTCTTCGTTGACTTCTTCCTTCTCTTTCGGTTTGTCTTTCACTTCTTCCGTACCGGATTCCTCTTCAACTCCCTTCTTTTCGATCTTCTCTTCTTTGGTTATTTCATCTGTAACCTCTTCTTCCCGCTTGGCAATAACCCTTTCAATTTCAGGCTCGGGGCGAACCGTTTTTTCTTCTACAGGCTGTGGAATATCCTCTTTTACAGGAGGCTGAGGAATATCTTCTTCTACGGGAGGCTTCGGAATATCCTCTTTTGCAGGAGGTTGTGGAATATCTTCCTTTACAGGAGGTTGTGGGATACTTTCTTCTTCTGTTTTTTCAACATTGGATTCTTCCTGCTTTTGTTCGGGTTCGGTCTTCTTTTTGTTGAGGCTGTCGAGATCAATGCTGCCTACCACATTGAAATGAGGCTTCATCTCCTTAGGGACTTCCGTTTCGATAGTCTCTTTTTCGACTTTTTTCTTTGGAGCCGGTTCTTGAGGAAGTTCGTATCCTTCTATTGCCACGGTCTCGCGTTTCTCATCACGGCGATGCATTTTTTCGCGCGTTTCTGTGGCCTCTCTTCGAATATTTTTATCTTTACCGAATTCGGCGATCAGTATATCATACTGTTCATCCTCAATTTTGACGTTAGGATTTGCTTCTACTTCAATACCCTTCTTGTGCAGGAATTCAACAAGGCTGTTGATTCCCACATTTAAATTTTTCGATACTTTTATTAGTCTAATAGGCATATATATATATCTTCTATCCTTTTCTCTCTTTATATTGTGAACAGTATTGTTGTGTTGAATTACGATGTAAAAGCAGCCCATAGAAAATATTTCGTCCGGGCATTCTCGCCGATAATCATTCCTTTTGCCTAATTATCGGTATCGTCCTCTATTTCTTCTTCTACATCCTCTTCGTCTTCAAATTCGTAACGTAGGATGGCCAGTACTTCATCTACCGTACTTTCTTCCAGATCAGCCTCTTTAATAAGCTTCTCGCGACTCGTTGCCAGCACGTTTTTAGCGGTCGAGCATCCGATTTTTTTCAATTGGTCAATTACCCAACCATCAATTTCATCGCGGAATTCATCCAGATAGATATCCTCTTCATCCACGTCATCAATATCGCGGAATACTTCGATGTTATATCCGGTAAGCATAGACGCCAGTTTGATGTTGGCGCCGCCTTTCCCGATGGCAAGCGACACCTCCTCCGGATTGAGGAATACTTCGGCACGATGCTCTTCTTCCTTCAAGGTGATAGAGTTGATCCTTGCCGGACTTAACGCGCGCTGAATGTAGAGCGTGGTATTATTGGTATAGTTGATTACGTCGATATTTTCGTTGCGCAGTTCGCGTACGATACCGTGAATGCGGAATCCTTTCATCCCCACGCAGGCACCTACCGGATCGATGCGGTCGTCATAGGCTTCCACAGCTACTTTAGCACGTTCTCCGGGGATACGGGCAATCCCTTTTATGGTGATGAGCCCGTCGGCAATTTCGGGTATTTCTTGTTCAAACAATCGTTCGAGGAATACGGGCGAAGTGCGTGAAAGAATGATCCTGGGATTGTTGTTTTTGTTCTCTACGCGGGCAACCACAGCACGGGCATGTTCTCCTTTGCGGAAGAAATCACTGGGTATCTGTTCGGTTTTGGGCAGGATAAGTTCGTTATGTTCGTCATCAAGCAGCAACAACTCTTTTTTCCATATCTGATATACTTCTCCCGACACAATCTCTCCCACTTTCTCTTTGTACTTGTTATAGAGATTGTCTTTTTCCAGTTCCAATATCTTGGATGCCAGCGTTTGGCGAAGGTTGAGGATGGTGCGGCGGCCGAAATGATCGAGCAATACCTCGTCGGTCACCTCTTCTCCCACTTCAAAATCCTCATCAATTTTCAATGCTTCCGAAAGAGTGATTTCCAGGTTGGGATCTTCCAACTCATCATCCTCCACAATAACGCGGTTGCGCCAAATTTCAAGGTCACCTTTGTCGGGATTGATAATGATATCGTAATTTTCGTCTGTACCGCTGGTTTTCGAGATCACGTTACGAAATGCCTCTTCGAGCACGCTGATAAGCGTTGCTTTATCGATATTTTTCAGTTCGTTAAATTCGGAAAATGTATCTATGAGACTTATGGTTTCTTTCTTCTTACCCATATATTATTTAAATCGTATAAGATATTTAGTATATTTTACTTCATCAAACGCGAAACGAATCTCTTCTTCAGCTTCGGTTTTGCGTTTGGCGCCTTCGGCTTTTACTTTTTTGATGATGATAATGGTGAAGCCGCTTTCATCGGACGATTTCAGCAGTCCCGACAACTTTTGTCCGTTCTTACTGAGAACTTCGATCTCTTTTCCCTCATATTTTTTGTACTGACGCAGCGTTTTAAAGGGAGACGTAAGCCCTGCCGAGGTAACGGTAAGCTCAAAATCTTCCGCGTCGCGGTCGAGCTTCGATTCCAGATAACGGCTCAACGCCACGCAATCGTTAATGTCCACGCCCTGATCGTTGTCAATCTCTACGGTGATGGCATTGTCTGCACCCACGGATATATCCACCAGATAATTGGATGAATCCTGCAGATACTCCTCCGTAAGGCCGATAAGTATTTCTTTTTCGATCATATTTGTGCCATGAACAAAAAAGGAAGCGGTGTCTCCTGCTTCCCTCTTTCTTATCGAGTGCAAAGATATTATTTTCAAACGGATTCACAAAATGTTTGCATGATTTTTTGCTTTGAGTATCTGTTTCATGACAAGAATGGTGCGTTTATCGATACATGTGTGTCCCGTAACTGATGTGAAAAACGATGTAACAATGCCTAATCGTCCGGCAGTGACTGAATTTCTGAATCCGGGGGTGGTACTTTTGCCTCTTTTTCTTCCGTTAAAGAAATGATTTCTTCGTGATTTCGAATTTGTGTTATCCTCTCTTCTTCCGCAAAGCCGGTGATTACTCCAAACTCGTACAGATGGGTGATGATTAGCCCTTCTTCACGTAAGCTCTCCGCCACTGAACTCAACCGGTCCAGATAGATTTCCGATATGGTAATTACTACGTGTATCATTTTTACTTTTTTAAGGAGATATCGATAACCCGACGCCCACATCCTCAGGTAATAGCGGCAAGTTTTTTGCCATGCTTCTCAATTCTTTTTCTATGATGGCCGGAGTGGCCTCAGGATATTTTTCGAAAAGAAGCGCCAATATACCTGCCACATGCGGTGTTGCCATGCTGGTACCCGAAATGGTGCGGTATCTCGTCGGCATCGGCCAGGAGGAGTAGATCGCGACTCCGGGAGCTGCAATATCCACTTGTCCGTTAAGATTGATTGCCCGGTTTGAAAAGTCCGCCACATTCAGATCGGGATCGAGGGCGGCAACCGCAAGAATGGATGGACAATCGGCCGGGCTACCAACGGGACTGTATAGCTCTTTTGATCTTCTGCTCTCATTGCCTGCTGCGGCGACAATCACCGTACCTTTTGAAAGGGCAAATTGGGCAGCCCTCTCATAAGCGATGTCGTAACTTTGTCCGAGAGATACCCGTGAACCCAGCGACATGGACAGTACGTTGCATCCGCTGTTCGCGGCCCATGTCATTCCATTTAAAACCCATGCCTGCGCCCCGCTGCCCCGGTCGCTCAATACCTTACCGGCATACATCAGCGCGTCGGGTGCCACTCCATAGCGTTGTCCGTTCAGGTCGGTAGATCCGCAAGCAGTTCCCATACAGTGCGTTCCATGCCCGTGCCGGTCCTGAATGGTTTCATTGGGAACAAAAGATTTGGTTCTGATGGTTCTTCCTTCAAAATCGGGATGACTTGTGTCAAAACCGGTATCCAATATTGCCACCTTGATGCCGGCTCCGGTATATTTAGAATGGAGCGCTTGTGTAATATGTATACCCCATGTTGACGAAACCTCCGCTTCTACCGGAACTACGTCGGGTACATACACCACTTTTTCAGGTTCAATGATATAATATGCATCGGTAGATTCCAACAGGTGCATTTGATCCTCTTCAAAACTTACAAGAGCAATGCCCAGATCATTATAAATTAAAGCGTCCGCACCTTGTATGTCGTTTTCATTCAATGACTCCGTAGAGAAATCGGCTGTATTCGCAACGGTAAAGCCCAGTTTTGATTCAAACAGTTTTTTTGCTTTCTCCATACTCTTATTTCCCTCTTTCAGTATCAGAAGGTATCTGCCTGTGTATTGAGGGTTTTCATCAACGTCTCTGCCATATACCTCTTTGAGAAATTTCTCAAAAGAGGCTTCCGGCGATGAGGTGTCTCGTAAAAAGGGTTGTTTTCCCAGATTTGGCGGTTTCATATGATTTTTTATTTTCAGTCAAGTCCATTAAGTAAATCTTTGTCAACAATACGTAAAGCAGCGCTCTGCCCGGGTGAGTCTTCCTGTACCGTTTCAACGATACCTTTTGAGAGTAATACGTTCAACGCGGCACGTTCATGCAAACTGATTCGCTGTTGTTCGGCGAATCGGTTATTTTGCGACTTGATCTTTTTCAATATCAGTATCTCGTCTTTAGTCAACGGCGCAATTTTCGATTCCGTTCCTTTCCCTTCTGTTGGATGCATCTCTTTTCCTGCTCCTGCTCTCCAGATTGATATCTCGGCCTTTTTCATTTTATTGTCTTCCATTATCGAAAAGAGATTGGGAAGATAAAGCCTTGTGTAGAAATATCCGATGATGAAACCGGCAATGATAAAATAGATGATGACGGAAATAAGGATGGGTCTTGCAAAATCGCAATTTAATATTTCACAATTGCTGTTGATGAGGATGTAGTCGGCAATGCTTCTAAGATGATCGGGGATTTTGGTCAGTTGGGTTAATGTTACCCCTATAATGATCTTGGTCAGCCAGTCTGAAACATCTTCAAGATTCGTATTCGGATTATATTTCGTGGTTCTGTCATAATCTTCCCGCGGGTCGTAATTTTTGTTCAGTCTGGGTATGCCGAACAGAAAACCGAAAATTGCCCCGGTTAATAATGAAGCAAGAGAAATGATGATGATTAGCCCCAGGAAATCCCAATACGTTGTGGAAATAGCTGCACAAAGAGAGCATGCTATTATCCCTACGATGACGATCAAAGCAGGTAATAGGTGAACGGTTCGGCTCCTTTTTTTGATTGTCCCTTCTCTTCCATTGTGTCTCAAGTATAAATGAAGTTTTTTCCCTTCGCCGGTGCACTCGCTATGTGAAGTGCCGCGTGGCGAACCATACCCTGCCGGTGCAGGTTTTCATAGATAGCCGGCGCTGTTTTGTCTCTTCTTGCGCGGCGGTTCATGTCTTACATTGTGCAAGATAACAGAATCTTTTGAATCAGGCAAGACTAACCGGTTTTTTCTGTCGCTCCTATTTCCGACTTTCGTTTTAGATTCGGCCGATATCTCATTGTCGAAAATATTGTGTACTTTTGCTTAACAAAACGGCACCGCCGTATCAATGAAGGAGAGTATGGACAGTTCAGACACCGGTAAAATAGTATACGACAAAAACGTGATCGATTTCGTAACCGTCGCCGTAGAGTTTTGCGTTTTTATAGAGAACGAAGAACAACCGGCCCGGACGGAGTGGATTGACAGAATGCTGAAAATTCTTCCGCTTTTATATGTAAAAGCATGGTTGTTGCCTGAAGCCCATCCTATGGACGATGAGGAGCCTGCTACATTCGTGCGCGAAGAAGATTATGCACGTGTAGTCAATCGTATAGCCGGAGTGATGGGAGAAGAAGACATCTATCTGGATGTGTTTGTTGACGATATGAAGTATAGTGACAGGCCTATTTCTTCTTTTATTTCGGAAAATATGGCCGATATTTATCAGGATGTCAGAAATTTCGTATCGGTGTATCAATTTGAACTCACTGAACAGATGAACGACGCGCTGAGCGTTTGCACGGAGAATTTTCGCGCCTATTGGGGACAGAAACTGGTCAATGTGTTGCGCCCGTTGCATATGCTGAAGAGTAGAGATATGGAGATTTCCGGTGAGGAAGAGTACCTAAACAGGGATAGATTGTGGGATTAACGATTTCGAAGGAAGAGATAGCGGTACTGCCGCAGGAGACGTTTAATGGTGATATTTATGTTATCGACCATGTTGAGGAGGTGAAAAGCGCTGTGAAGTACCTCTCCTCCCAGCCGGCACTCGGCTTTGATACCGAGACCAAACCGGCGTTTAAAAGGGGACAGATCAATAAGGTTGCGCTCATGCAGCTTTCAACGGAAAAAGAATGTTTCCTGTTCCGCCTGAATAAGATCGGTTACCCCGATGAACTGGAAACGATGATGAGTGATCCCCGGATCAAGAAAATAGGCCTTTCGTTGCGTGACGATTTTGCCGCTATCCGCAAACGCTCCACACGTAAACCGGAGAATTTTATCGATCTTCAGCTCTTCGTGGACAAGTTTGGAATTGAAGATAACAGCCTGCAAAAGATGTACGCGATTCTTTTCGGGAAGAAAATATCCAAAAACCAGCGTTTATCGAATTGGGAAGCGCCGGTGCTCACCCCCGCCCAGCAGTCTTATGCTACTATTGATGCCTGGGCTTGTCTTCGTATTTACAATCACTTAACCAATATAAGCCAATGAAATCATATAAAGAGATAGTGTTGCGCCCTAAGAAAGATGAGTCTCTGAAGCGTTTTCATCCCTGGGTGTTTTCGGGGGCAATCGCCTCTAAACCGGATGATCTGCAAGAAGGAGAGGTTGCACGGGTGTTGGCTTCCGACGGAATTTTTCTGGGGGTGGGGCATTTTCAGATCGGCAGCATTTCCGTACGCATTCTATCGTTTAGGGATGAACCCATCGATGCCGGTTTTTACGAGAAACGCCTCGCCGGAGCGTATAAAATGCGCAGGGAATTGCTGCTCGTCCGCCCCGATAATACTACCTACAGATTGGTGCATGGAGAGGGCGATCATTTACCGGGTTTAATTATCGATATATACGGCAATACGGCAGTAGTGCAGGCTCATTCGGTGGGGATACACAAAGACCGCAGCCTGATTGTGGAAGCATTGAAACAGGTTTTACCCGCCGATTCGCTGGAGCATATCTTCTATAAATCGGAAGGAACATTGCCTTACAAAGCCGAATTAGAACCGGAAGATACGTATCTTTCAGGAGGAGAGGGGGTAAGTGGAATTGCTGTTGAGAATGGGCTGAAATTTCATATCGACTGGCTGAAAGGACAAAAAACAGGTTTTTTTGTCGATCAGCGGGAGAACCGCAAACTGCTTGAGTACTACTCCAAAGGCCGCCATGTGTTAAACATGTTCTGTTACACCGGCGGCTTCTCGGTGTACGCTTTACGGGGAGGAGCCGCGAAAGTAGACTCGGTGGACAGTTCATCGAAAGCCGTATCGCTTACCGAACAAAACGTTTCTCTGAATTTCAGCGGCGATCAACGCCATGCGTCCTGTTCCGAAGACGCCTTTAAGTTCCTGAAGCAGATTCCACAGGGGGAATACGACCTTATGGTGCTCGATCCCCCCGCATTTGCCAAACACCGCGGTGCCATCAATAACGCGCTGCAGGGTTACAAAAAGTTGAATCTCTCCGCGCTGGAAAAGATGGCTCCCGGGGGAATTCTGTTCACGTTCTCCTGTTCACAGGTTATTTCGAAAGAGCAATTCCGACTGGCGGTATTTAGCGCCGCAGCCATTTCAGGCCGGAAAGTCCGAATCCTGCATCAACTCACTCAACCGGCCGATCATCCCATCAATATATATCATCCCGAAGGGGAATACCTGAAAGGATTGGTGCTTTACGTAGAGTAAAGGTGATTTTCTTCGGAAAAGAACGGTCATCCAAGCCTGAAGAGAGGGGAGAACGGTCACTTCCCGCGGATTAAATGTGAAAAATACGTTTAAATCTGTGTAGTGACAGCAGTTTTTAGTTAAATTGTGCAAAACAGGTGATTTTTCTGCTTGAAAGTTATGTTTTATAACACAAAAAACGCCTATATTTGCAATGTGTTTTTCATGGTATTAGATTTAAGGTTAACAATGAAGATTGGTTGTCGTGAGACAA